>Ga0316604_10000894_pt1 | contig 30714 bp, 21 predicted proteins | sample OWC_soil_day20_C_FD_207650 | JGI IMG/M metagenome (GOLD analysis project Ga0316604, IMG submission 207650) | Wetland soil microbial communities from Old Woman Creek delta, Ohio, United States - OWC_soil_day20_CT | ecosystem: Environmental > Terrestrial > Soil > Wetlands | place: USA: Ohio... | reverse complement strand
AGTTCATGTTAAACTGAATACAGATATAGACCTGGAAAAATGGAGTAAAGCCGTAGGACTGGACTCATTTGCCATGAAAGGCAGACTACAGGCCCACCTGCTGGCTGATGGAAAATATGCAAAGTCCGTTGTTTACAGAGGACTGCGGAAACAAGCCGATACCGTCATCAGCAGCATACCGGCATTTAGCTTCCAGTCTTCCTTCCATAATGGGTATTTCAAATTCGCTTCTTTACCAAAGGCTGTTGACAATATCAATTTTGACATCCAGGCTTCCTGCCCCGACAGCAACTATGCACATGCTATGCTTGCCGTTAAAAACATCAATGCAAATGTGCTGAGTAACTATATCAAAGGCTATTTCCAGGTCAGCAATGCCAGCAGTCCACTCGTGGATGCCAGCCTGGAAGGAATACTTCACCTGGACGACGTGAAGCAGTTCTACCCATTGGATAGCTTATCTATGGCCGGAGACCTGCATATAAACATTGTCACAAAAGGCAGTTACGTACCGGTAAAAAGATTGTTCCCTGTCACCACCGCCACTCTCACTATGAACAATGGCGTTGTGCATACAAAGTACTACCCCAATCCTTTGGAAAAAATAAATATTGATGCCACTATTACCAACACTACAGGTACTTTCAAATCACTAAATGTAAATGTCAAACCGATATCATTTGAATTTGAGGGACAACCATTTGTGTTGAAAGCGGATCTGAACAACTTTGATAACCTGCGTTATAATATCACCTCCAATGGGAATATTGACCTTGGTAAGATATACAAAGTGTTTGCAAAGCAAGGATATGATGTGACAGGTCTGATCAAAACCAACCTGTCATTACGCGGTACACAAAGCGATGCTATGGCAGGACGCTACAACAGGTTATACAACAAAGGAAGCCTGGTTGTAAAAGATATCACTCTTACCTCTGAACTATTCCCACTCCCATTTTATATTGCTAACGGCGTGTTCCGTTTTGACCAGGATAAGATGTGGTTCGATCAGTTCAATGCCCGTTATGGTAAATCCACCATCCGCCTGGATGGCTATTTGACCAATGTGATCGGGTATGCTACGCAAAAAGATCAGGTTTTGCATGGGCAGTTTAATTTTAAAAGCGATTATATATTAGTGGATGAACTGATGGTATATGGAGGTCATTCAACAGCCACCAACCCTACAGCTAACACTACTACAACCTCCAGCACTTCTTCCGCTTCCGGCGTGGTCATGGTGCCCGCCAACCTGTCGCTTACCCTGAATGCCAATGCTGCAAGGATATATTTTAACGGTATTAATATCAACGATTTCCATGGCCAGCTGGTAATTGACAGCAACTACCTCCAGCTGAACAAAACCGGCTTTACTATAATCGGAGCGCCAGTGGAGATGGATGCAAAGTATACCAGTATCAATACCCGGAAAGCCACTTTCGATTACCATATCTCCGCTGCTGAATTTGATATAAAGCGCGCCTACAATGAAATCAAATTATTCCATGACATGGCCACCTCCGCAGGTAGCGCCAGTGGTATCGTAGGACTTGAATACCACCTAAGCGGAAGACTGGATGACAATATGCAGCCAGTCTATCCTTCTCTGAAAGGAGAAGGCGTACTGTCTGTTAAGCAAGTAAAAATGAAGGGATTCCGGTTATTCAATGCAGTAAGTAGCGCCACCGGCAAGGATGACGTACGAGACCCGGATTTGTCAAAAATCAATATCAAATCCAAAATCAATAATAATATCATTACGATTGAGAAGACCAAAATGCGTGTGGCTGGTTTCCGCCCCAGATTTGAAGGTCAAGTGAGTTTTGATGGGAAATTAAACCTGAAAGGCAGACTGGGATTGCCGCCATTAGGGATATTGGGCATCCCGTTCAATGTAACGGGAACACAAAGTAACCCGAAGGTGAAGCTGAAGAGAGGGAGCGATAAGGATAAACTGGAAGAAACAGAAGATGATGAAGACCAGGAATAATAAAAGGGAACATCTGACGATGTTCCCTTTTATTATTCTCAGGTAACCCTCTGCTAATCGCTGTAGGCTGAATTTTTATGAGTTCCGAATTAATCACCTCATAAACAACTTCCCCGAAAAAAACTTCTCCTGCAACAACATCAACTCCTGCCTCAACAAGCGGATTAATTAAGATTTTCTCATATTTTTGTCGCTATGAAACGCGTACCATACATCCTGCTATATATCCTCCTTGTCATGTTATGGAGCATCTTGTTCTATAATTTCTTCGCTCCTGAAAAAGGTAGCTTCGTCATGCTGGGCTTACTGGCAGCCGCCGGCTTTTTCAGCCTGATCTGGGGGGTGCTGGTATCTCTTACCCAAAAGTGGATTGGATGGAAAGGATATGGTATGATGATCTTACCCGTGGTTATCCTGATTGTATTCATCTTAGGCGTAGATCCGTCTACTTTCAAATATGCATTGGGGATCACTGCTATCAGCGAACTCGTCTCTTTTGTGAAGATCATTTTTCACAGACGGAAGCTTCTGCGATCTCTTTAATACTGAAAAAAGTTCCCCTCCAGTAAAATTCAAGGTGTTGCTGAATCACCGGCAAATCCCGCACACCTGAAGGCAATGGCTCTACTCCCAAATCCCCCACTCCTTCGCCGTATACCCTCCCTTATAAAAACACCTGCCTATCTACAATACCCCACTGGTGATCATTACATTCTCTAATAAGAAAATGAGCCACACAAATCCAATTGGCAGGTGCAACAAATATTGTAGTAAGGTATTAATCATCTTCATTTAACCAATCATCATACCCACAGCTGATGAGTTGCTCTTTCACATCAAGATAATGACTTTCGTCTGCATTATAATATCGGGCTATATCATTCTTGATCATAGCTATCTCTTTATCTACCATCAAAGACAATACCTGCGCCAGACATCCGTCAGACATGTCATAATACAAAAACCGTATCACGCCTTCGTATGTATGTTGCTCCAAAGGATGTTTAAAAGCACATGTCAACATACTGTATGTAGATTGTAGATGCAGTGGAATCATAACAAATTAAGTTGCGGGGTAAAAGTTATTCAAATATAAAATTTTAAATTTACCTCATGAAAAGAACCCTACTATACATTTGCCTGCTCTTGTGTGCCCACACTGCCATCGCGTCCACCGACACCACTACTACCTGGATTGACCAGGTCCGTACCCTTAGAGACGCTATCTATCAGAGAGATAAAGAAACAACTAAAACCTTCTTTAACTTTCCTTACAACAATGCTGAATTCTGGTATATTGTCGGTGTACCTAACCTCGCAGAAAAAGAAGCCCCTGTCACTGAGAAATCGTTCGACCTATACTTCGACAAAATCTTCGATAAACAATTTATTACCGCCTTCCTGAAAATAAAAACAAAAGATCTATACGAAAAAGGCACGTCCAAAACAGCCGAATTTACAGATGATCAGGAAGAATACTATAGCATGGAAGCTACCTACGATAAGAATGAACAAACTGTAACACTGCAACTCAGTGGCTATAACAAAAAATCTGATCCTGAATACGATGGTGGCGAATACGCAATCTTCTACGTATTCAAAATCAAGGCCGGCAAGTTGAGATTTGATAAAATCCTAATGGCTGGATAAAGCCCGCAGACTACAGGGTCTGCTTTTTAAAAAAATGTGAAAGTTCCCCCTCGCCCCACTGCCAAGGTTGTTATTAAAATCAAACTTCCTTACTTTTGGCCCTGTTTATGTTCGTATGCAATTTTACCGTTGCCTCATTATTCATTAAAACGGATCATCCATGCCATCACCCATATTCATATCCTTACTTGAAAGCAGCCGTATGGAACAGCAACAAATCAGTATCTATATCACCCACGCCACACTACAAGGTATTGTGAGCAACCTGTATCCGGAAGCCGTAGAGCTAAGAACCCATGATGGTAAAAGATGCGTTGTCGCTTTGGACAAGATCGAGGCGATCATCACATTGTAAGCCCCCCTTTTATACCAGCATATCTTTAATTGAAAATCGTATGGACAAAACCCAACAATCCCTGCCGGGACTGATCAGACAGGTACTGGGTAGCCTTTACGCAGAAACAGTGATCAAAGCACAGATTCTACAGCTGGCCAAAAGCCACCTGCACGAACCAGAAGTCATCACCGCCCTGCTACAGGTATTACCTGATGTCAAAGACAAAAGATTGCGGGATGAAGTTATGTTCTTCCTTTCTTCGTTGAACACCTCCCGCTTCCCGGAGCCACGTGTCCTCTTTGATGCCCTCCTTCAGTTCTTCAGACAGGAAAAGGAAAGAGATACCCGCGTTGCCATCTTATTCAGACTACAGGACAGTATTCACCAGGACCAGCAACTGGTAGACTTCTTCATCGAACTCTCTGCCACCCCTCATCTCAGTGAACCCGAAATGGTCGCCATCCAGGATACCCTGGCCAACCTCCCACTCATCACTGAAGATATGGCCGTTGCCGCCCTGGAAAAACATCGTAACTCTCCTACCCTGCTGCAATCTCAAGCACTCACGCTGGCTGAGAAATGCACCCGCTGGGGCGATAAACTCTTTGCTGCTGCACAACCTTACTTCGATATCAAAAACGATCCGGACATCCGCATACGCGTCATGCGCCGCCTCGCTGATAATAAACAAATGAGCGATGCACAGCTCATTACTTTAGCAACAGCACTGTCTCAAACGGGTACTAATGGCATCCGCTACGACCTGCTGGAACTCATCAAACCTTCCATGCGCATTCCGGAAATCAGACTGGCCGTGGCCAACGCCCTCGCTGCCAATCCTTCTGTATACGACGATGGAGAATTTGCTGCCATCACCGATATGCTGGCCCCTTACATGGGCAGAGATGTGCACATCAGCAATATTATGCTGGAAAGCATCAAAGACCTCCCGGTAGCCGAACATAGAAGAAAGGTACTTTCGCTCGTTACCAACCGCCTGAAAACTGAACAGATCCTCGATCCGCTTTTACTCCTCTTCTCCCGCGAAAGAGACGAAAGCATACGCGAAGTATTGTTCAACCAGGTGAAAGCCCTCTCTGTAGCACGTCATCCACAACTGGTCAATGTATTTGCCACAGAACTCACAGAACCTGGTTCTCCATTCAGGGTGACCTGTGCCGGCCTGCTGGCCAATGTTGCCGGGACCTATCCACAGGTGATCCCTGCACTCGAAGATGTTCTGCGCTACGATACTGACAGAGAACTCCTGCGCCTGTGCCTCGATGGCTACCTGCGCCCCGGCATTACCCATCAATTCGATGTACTGCTGGCAGTAGTACGCAATGAACTAATTGATACACTCTCCAGGCAAAAAGCCCTGGACGCTATTGTTAAACTGGATCTGGACGCTCCTCAGCAACAATCACTCGCTGACGCCCTTTCCGGTATTAAACCCAACGTATTAAAATATGAGTAAGATCACTGATGAGATCAGGGAAAGACGGACGGCACATACCTCCCAAACCTTAATGATGTTGGATATGGTGCCCCTCTCTGATACTGATACAAAATATTCACTATTGTCCGGCGCCACCCGGTATCTCCATGACCCCGCCATTGCTGAGAAATGGTTGTCGCTCATTGCCACCGAAACGGATACCACCCTGAAAGCAGACATGATTCGTCAACTGGCAGCTACCGGCCTTCGCCAACTAAATAATACCACAGCGCTGATCGATATTATGATCGCCTCACTGGCACAGGATGAATCACGCGACCTGATACTGCCTATATTAGGTCGATTGTCCATCACGGATCAAACAGCCAGACAACACCTGATTGAATTTTACAAACAACAGGAGAATGCAGACACCTGCCGCATCATTCTCTCCTGGTTATTAATACCTGTAGACGCCAGTCCCGAAGACATCACGTTCTATAAAGAGATCATGCATCAGGCAGCGGAAACAGATAAACTGGTGATTGTAAACAGACTCCTGTTGCAGGATACACTGGACATCGCCACAATCGCATCGCTATTAACACCTGATGAACCCATTGCCATCAGGGAAATGGTACTTCGTTTCTGCTTTGACCGCTCCTTCGTACCTGTAGCAGCATTATTAGCACTACTAAAAACAGATACCAATCCCTTTATCCGTATCTGGTGTATACAATTACTGGCCGTTCATGGTATAGACAGTACTGAACTGACAGATGCTATCCTGCATGCCTATACACAAGATCCTGATCAAAGTGTAAAGCAGGCTGCCTTAAGGGTATTTGAATACAGCCTGCAACTCACACCTGCTATCATTGAATACCTGTGTGCACAACTCGCTACCGCTCAAAACCTACAACTGTTATATCTCTTAGCTCCTTACACAGCAAAAAATGAAACGCTCGTAAATGCACTACTGGCACTGTCTACCCAAAACATCCGGGCTGATCTGGCAGTGGCCATTTACAATATTCTTGGTAAACTGATCGCACAATGCCCGGCACTCTTCGAACGCTTTGTACAGGCTTACGAACAGGAACAAAAAGAAGAATGCCGCACTGCGATTCTGCAGGCCATCACCAGCTTTACGCCTAACGATGATAGCCTGAACAACTTTTACAGCAAAGCATTGCAGGCCCCATCTCCTGCTATCAAAGAGGCAGGGATCAAAGGCATCCTGCTTATTCCACTGACCAAAGCGAATATCGAAGTCGTAGAAGCTGCCGCTCCTGTTTTGTTATACACGCAACTGAACCGGGAGCTGCGTCGCCTGCTGGCGAAGAAGATCAGTATGATCCCGCAACTCAGCCCTGCTACCGTGAAGGTTTTCGGCCAACTGGCAGATCATGAGCAGGATCAAACAATAAAGGATATCTGCACACAGGTACTGGAAAATGCCATTTCACAGGCAGGCAGCGCCAACATCAACTGGGAGCAATGGTTGCACAAAGCAGATGTGGAGCATAACTTCTCCGGCATCTTCCCACACATCTGGATGTATTATGATGAAAACCCGGAAATGGCCAACCGTATACTTTGGGCAGCCCTTACACCAGGTAACAGCAGTAGCCTGTACCAGGAAGGCGTATCTGATATTGAAATACTCCGCTTCCTCGCCATACACAAAGACATGGATGATAACCTGAGCAGGTATGCACTCACTCAGGTATTGACCATTGACCTCGGTAATGAATCAAAGTTCAATCACTACCTCCTGGCACTGAAAACGAATCCTGCATTCGCTGAACTGCGAGAAGGACTGTGGCAATTATTGGAAAAGAGAGGCAGATACGTTAACCAGATTTTACTGCACGAAGTATTACAACCCACTGAAACCGAATTCAGGCAGCAGCTCGAAAAACAACAAACCCCTGCCGGCATGCTGCCATACATCAATTATCTACAGGCAAACTGTAGCTGGACACCCGTTCCGGAACTGCTGCAAGCCATCATGGCTAAACCATTTGTTCCACAGGACAATGACGTGATGCGTGCTATGAAAGATGCCTGCCGCAATGCATGTATGGATATAGAAGCTTTACAACGCAATACGACAAATGATGACGGACCTGGATTTGCTGATTAACCTAAACTAATTTTGAAGATGTCAGAAGCACTTGCTTTATTCGATATATTAATCTCCACAGAAAGATCAGAACACGAAAGACTGGAAGCACTCGATAGCCTGCAACCTTTTCTTGAAACTGACGAAGCGGTTGAAAAACTGGCAGCAGCAGCCAGAGAGGAACATACCCTTTCTGTGCGTACCCGTATGCTGGAATTGTTATGCGCCATCCCCATTACCCGCCTGAGTCAGCGGGAGGCACTGATCGATACCCTGAGCTGGTTTGCCTGCCTGGAGCCGGAAAGGACATTGCGCCTGCTGGCAATTGAGACCATCAGCCAGCTCGCTGCTCACCTGGATAGTGTACAGGAAATACTCGCCGATACAATGGTCAATGACCTCGATCCAATCATTCTGCAAGTGTGCATAGATGGTCTCTTACGCACTGTCAATAAATCTGCGGATACAATTTCTAAAGTGAGTGAATTTATTGCATTGGCTCCCGACAGCGTAAAACCTGCTTTGCTGGAATTAATAAAACAGTTCCCGACAGATGCAGCAGCTACTTTAGCTTTGCAGTTCCTCTCTCCATTAGAGCATAGAAATACAAGACTGGCAGCCATCGGGTTCTTAGCCGTATTACCAGCGCCTTCTGCTACAGTGATTGAACATCTTGCAGCGCGATTCATGTCAGAAACTGATCTGTATGTAAGAGCAGCCATCATTCAACTTTTATCAAACCTGCGTGAAATAGACACCACTTTAGTCAGTGGTATCTTCTCCGCTTTACAAAAAGCACCTGATCAACCGGAACTGCTGGCATTGATCAGCGACAGACTGGTAGCACATCCTGAGTTGCAAACCGAATTAACACAACTGTTTGCACAAACACCTTCTGCTGGTTTGAAAATACGCCTGCTGTCTTTATTAGAACATGCAGAAATACCAGATCTGCTGATCACAGCGCTAAACGATAAGAACCCTTATGTAAGAGAAGCTGCCATTCCATATCTGGAAAAACAATTCGTACAGCACCAGGCCAAACTGGAACCCACACTGGCAGCCGCCATCAAACTGGAACCCCTGCTTGCGCTACGTAGTGCGTTAATAAATATTCTCTTAAATACCGGCCGTAAATCTGAAGCTACTTTACAGGTAGTCACCGACCTCGCTGTCGCTGAAACAGACCACTACCTGAAAACACAGTTGATCAATGCCGTGCTGGCAGTACCCGTTACTCCCGCTAATAAAGAGGCATTATTACAACTGTTCAGAGAAGTGCTGGAATCCAGCTGGTATCCTGACCAAACACGAAACGCAGTCATAGAGCGGCTCAAAACCTTTTCCTACAGCGACTCTCCTGATCTGAAACGTAGTCTGGGGTTACTACTGGAACAATCCAAAGATATCCGCGAACTGGCAGCTACCTACGCATTGCTCAAAACACTGGAAGTAGATTTCAGTCAGTTAGCACCCGCGATTACCACTTCATTGTACAGACATATCGCCTACTATGCACAGTCTCCGCTGGATGAATGGGTACAGCTACTCGGCAAACTAGCTGCTACCGATGCCAGCGTCAGAGCTCAACTCCCTCATATCGTATCGCTCACAAAAGCAAACTGGCTACTGAGTGATACTGACAAGAGTGACCAAACCGGTGCTTTCCTCCCTGCTTTCAGGCAAACCATGATGAAGAAAAATGGGATGCAATCCTTCATGGAAGCAGAAAGAATGTTACAGGATGCCTGGCAGAACAGGACTATCAGGAAAGCAGAAGTGATCGAACTCTATAAGTTGCTTTTGAGTATGCCTAAACCCGGTGGTATTCTCCACCAGTTATTACAGATCATGCAGACAGGCAAACTGGTTACATCAGAACTGGTGCAGATCAGCCTTGACTACCTGCAAAATGCTTCTGATAAAGATGCACAATACATGGTACGAAAATATCTGGAAGGAACCGGTTTCATAGACCCTGAATACCGGGAACAACTGAACCGCTTATTCACCCCTGAGAATTATGCACAGCATATCAAATTCAGTATGCCTACGCTCCATTCAAAGAGGCGATATGCTACCTTAAATGACTGGGAATACCAGGGATGGGCTGCCTTGTATAGCCAATGGCCGATAGCAGAATTGCTCTTTGCACTTGAACCGGGAGATCTGATCACACAGGTATTTAGCAACATCCCTGGCTCCAACAGTCCAGAGGCCACTTTACCCTATGTAGTATTGGAACACCTGTTCAGACAGGCAGGTGGTAAATGGGCAAAGTCTATTTACAGCGACCCGCAAAAACTACAATCGTTTTTAACCCTCCTGTATAATAATATACAGCAATTGCCGGAAGGGAATGCACTCAGAGATAGAATGGTGTATGTGTTCTGGAAAAAGTGGAATGACTATGCAAGACAAGGCACACCCACGCAGGAGCTCACAGTAGCCGCTGCAAACGTATACATCGAGGTGTGTAAAGTGGTAAAACGGCTGGAACCCACATTTGCAGGAAAGCAATTCCCACTTGTATTGAGTAACATGGATAAAGAAACCGTAAAACGACAATGGCCCTGGTCCCCCGAATTGTGGGAACTATTGGCACCTAAAATATAAAAATAAAAAACGCTTTTGCCGCAAACCGGCAAAAGCGTTTTTTATGCAAATGAACATGCGAATGCAAAATGAAATCTATTTACCCAACCGGAAATAACAACGTAAACACAGCACCTTCCCCCGGCTTTCCCTCCGCCGTTATCACCCCGTTATGATTATCCATTATCTTCTTACAAATCGCCAATCCTATCCCCGTCCCCTCAAACTGGTTCCGCAAATGCAACCGCTGAAACACCTGGAAGATCCGCTCACTAAACTGCGGATCAAACCCAATCCCATTATCCGCAATCGTAATCTTATGATAAGGTAATCCTCCTACCAGCGTATACACATTATCCTCCATCTTCACACTGACAAGAGGCTTCACCCCCTTTCCCGAAAATTTCAACGCATTGGTCAGCAAATTCATAAACAGTTGCTCTATCTGGAAAGGAATTGCCGACAACACTGGTAGCAAATCATATTCTATTACCGCCTCTTTCTTATCTATCTGATCACTCAATTGCTCCTTTACTCTCATCAACACCTGCGTCAGATCCACATACTCAAACAACTGCTCCCCATTATTACTCGTCCTCGAAAACGATAACAGGTCTTCTATCAGCTGCCGCATTCGCTGCGCCGCCGCCTGCATACGGGAAAAGTAATCCTTCCCTTTATCTGAGATGTTCTTATACTCCGTTTCCAATAACCGGCTTGCAAATGTCTGGATCTTCCTCAACGGCTCCTGCAGGTCATGACTCGCTACATATGCAAACTGTGCCAACTCCTCATTCGATTTCCTCAGCTCATCATTGGATCGCTGCAAGGCCTTCGTTCTCTCCTGCACCTCTGCTTCCAGCTTATCTATAAACATTTTGCCTTCATGAATATCCGTCGTAGATCCTACCCACATATTCACATTCCCTTCCGCATCTTTTTGGGGCACCGTCCGTGTCAGGTGCCAGCGATAGGTACCATCTGCTTTTCTCATTCTATGCTCTATCTGATACTCAACGCCTTTACTCAACGCCTCCTGCCATATAGGTAAGTTCTTCATCAGGTCTTCCGGATGTATCACACTAAACCATCCTATCCCATTCAACTCCTCCAGTGTCATGCCTGTAAACTCAAAATACTGCTTGCTGGCATAGTTCAATTTGCCTTCCGGATCCGTGGTCCAGACCATCTGTGACAGCGTATCACCCAATACCCTGAACCGTTCTTCTGACAGTCGGAGTGCCATCTCATGCTCCTTTCGCTCTGTCACATCAGACACTGTGGCCATGATGGCATATACATTCTTTTCCAGGTCAAACAGGGGCTTATATTCAAAATCCAGGTAAAACCGCTTCATGCCATCCGGACCATCTACATAAGCGATCGCCTCTTTTTCCTGGTAGGCAATCCCACTATTGTACACCTGTTGTAATAACTCAGGAAACTTCTGCCCTGCCAGTTCAGGGAACACATCCAGCAGGTTCAAACCCGTTACCTGGGCGGATGTTCTGCGCCACATTGTCTGCAGCATGGTATTATTTGCCATATCAATCACCATCTCCCTTCCTTTGAAAATAGCCATGGCTATAGGCGATTGCATCACAAGGTTGCGAAACTGGTTCTCGCTTTCCATCAGGGAGTGCTTGGCTATTACTGCTGCTGTCACATCTGTCGCAGCCACCATTATACCATCAATTTCCCCGGTACTGTTCTTCAGTGGTTGGTAGACGAAGTTGAAATACACCATCTCCGGCACCCCATGTCTGTACAGAATGACAGGAAACTCATTTCCATAGTGCGGAGTAACGGTATCCCAAACATTGTCCAGCAGCGGCTTTACCGATTCCTTTACTTCCGGCAATACGTCGTAGAGCGACCTGCCCACCACTGCTTCCACAGGACGGGTGATCAGTTCCAGGTACATAGCATTCGCCATTTCAAACACCATATTCCGCCCTCTGAAAATAGCAATACCTACCGGAGCCTGTTCCACACTTTCTCTGAAACGGCTTTCGTTGTTAATTGCTTTTTTTGCTGTCTCTACCCGGATTTGCTCATCCATATTTTGCACGGATTGACGCAATGCCAGTAATTCTTTTAAGTGTTGTTCTATATTTCCCACGACAGGAGCGTTGTTTTTCTTAAAAGGAGATAAAGAATTTATCTCGTTTAGGGAATCTTTCATTGGTATCCCAATCAATAGATAACATTTCTGCTATTGCTTTCATAAGTTCCGAAAAGGAAGAGGGCTTCCTGATGTATCGGTTAGCTCCTGAAATGTACACCTGTTCTATAAATTCCGGTTGTGATGAGGTAGAAAAGATAATTACGGGAATGGACTTGAGGCGCTGATCTGTCCTGATTTCCCTGAGACATTCAAAACCATTTTTACGAGGCATATTCAAGTCCAGGAAGATCATGTCGGGAGGCGAGGGAACGCGCTCGTCTAACATATCCATGAGTTCTTTGCCATCAGAGATTGTAGTCAGAATAATATCATCCGCGACCTCTTTGAGAGCGTCTTCAAAAAGCAGACAATCGTCGGCGTCGTCATCGGCTAAAAATATATTCTTTCCACTTTTTGACATCGTCTTACATTTATCACTGATACAAATACTTAGACATAAACATGTGCTTTTATAGGTCAATAGGGATGGCGTATGTACGCGTGTTATTTAAACTTACGCAAAATACGCCAAAAGCCCCAGTGATTTTTTATTAAGTTCCAGTATTTAATGATATCATAATCATTTCCACTTGTACATTTCATCGCTTCTCTCGTCTATCCTTTCCGGAACATCTTTTGCTCTCCACTTACGGGCAAATTATCTTTAACTTTAAGTTATGGTAAACATTTCCACTGAATGGCTACAATCAGTCGAGGCGTTCAAAGACGTACCCGTCGAACAACTTCGATGGCTGGCTGAAAACAGCGAACCCAAAACGCTTCTACCAGGGGATTTTATGTTCAAAACAGGCGAACCCCTCAATGCTACCTATATCCTTATTTCAGGAAAGCTCCGTCTGTACTACATGCAGAACAACGATCCCGTCGAAATTACCGTCATGGAAGCAGGTACTATCAGTGGCTACCTCCCCTTCTCCCGCGGTATGACAGCGACCATCTACAGCGAAGCAATGGTGGAATCACAGCTCATGTGCTTCCCTATCGAAAAGATCGATGTCATGATCCATACCCAGTTTGAACTCACCCAGGCATTAGTGCATGTGATGACAAACAGGGTCAGGGAATATACCACCATGATGCGCCAGAATGAAAAGATGATGGCACTGGGCAAGCTCTCCGCCGGTCTGGCGCATGAACTGAACAACCCCGCTGCCGCCATCGTTCGGGGCGCCTCCTCTTTAAGGAAGCACCTGCAACTCATGCCGGATACCTTCCAGGAGGTCATGTCCATAAAGATGACCCCGGAAGATGTGACTTTTGTAAAAGATAAAATGTTCGCCATCCTCAAATCTACCGACAGACCCAAACTCACCATGATGGAAAGAGGCGCAAAGGAAGATGACATGGTGAACTGGCTGGATGACCACGATGTGGCCAATGGTGTGGAAATAGCTGAGAATTTCGTGGAATTCGGCATTACCATAGACATACTGGAAGAATTTAAATCCCATATGTCATCAAATTCTCTGTCGGCTGTACTCAACTGGATCGACAAGAACCTCGTCACCGAAAGAATGGTGCTGGACATCGAAGAAGCTTCTGCCCGCATCGTAAAACTGGTTGGCTCTGTGAAAACCTTTACCCACATGGACCAGTCCCATGATAAAAGACTCACAGATATTCATGATGGTATCCGGAATACGCTCAACATCATGGAGTACAAACTGCGCAAAGGACATGTGCAACTCATCGAAAACTACGATACTTCTCTCCCACCTGTCAGTATCATGATCGGGGAAATGAACCAGGTATGGACCAACCTGATCGATAATGCAGTGGATGCTATGCAGGGCCGGGAAAACAGTACCCTCGAAATAAAAACAGAGAAAGATGGCACCTGTGTAAAGGTCTCCATCATCGACAACGGGCCCGGTATTCCTGAGAATATCCAGTCCAGGATCTTCGACCCTTTCTTTACAACCAAAGAAATTGGTAAAGGTACCGGACTCGGTCTGGACATTTCCTGCCAGATCGTGAAGCAACATCATGGAAATATTAAAGTAAATTCAGTCCCGGGAAAGACACTTTTTTCTGTGCTGATCCCCATCCATTAATTCACTAAAAAAACGGTGCGCTTATGCCAGATAAAGACACTGAGAAAAATACGAACCAACCTATTATTCTTTGTATTGACGACGATCCGCAGGTTTTACGGGCGATCGTGCGTGACTTGAAAAACAAGTATAGACAGCATTATAAGATCATCAGTACCTCCGATGTGCAGGAAGCGCTCAATAGCCTGCTGGAACTGAAGAACAAAGGAGAAACCATCGCCATGTTCATCAGCGATCAACGCATGCCGGTGATGGATGGGGTGACTTTCCTGGAAAAGGCGATCAAATTTTACCCGGATGCAAAAAGGGTATTACTCACTGCTTACTCTGATACGGACGCAGCTATTAAAGCCATCAATACGGTACAACTGGATTACTATCTGGTAAAGCCATGGGATCCGCCAGAAGACAAACTCTACCCTGTGATTGATGATCTGCTGGATGACTGGAAAAGCGATTATCACCCGGAATTCAAAGGCATCAAGGTAGTTGGGTACCAGTACTCACGCACCTGCCATGCCATCAAAGATTTTCTGGCAGGGAACCTCATTCCTTATAAATGGCTGGATATTCATAGCAACCAGGAAGGTTGTAATCTGCTTGCTCTCAATAAACTGGATGAAAAGGATGTACCAGTGATCTTCTTCGAAGATGGCACTTTCCTCTCCAATCCTTCTATACAGGACACTGCCCGCAAAGTAGGCCTGAATCCACAGATCAAACATGAAGTGTACGATGTAGTGATTATTGGTGCAGGACCCGCCGGTTTAGCAGCGGGTGTATATGGCGCTTCTGAAGGATTGAAAACCCTGCTGATAGAGAAACGTGCCCCCGGCGGACAGGCTGGCACCAGTTCCAGAATTGAAAACTACCTGGGTTTTCCAAAGGGGTTGAGTGGGGCTGATCTGGCCCGTAGAGCCATCTCTCAGGCACAACGTTTAGGAACAGAGTTCATCACCCCGCAATCAGTGAAAGCCATTGAGCAAACGGGTGGATACAATAAGATCATCATGGAAGATGACACATTTGTAAACAGCCGGAGTGTGGTAATTACCACAGGTGTGGATTACCGCACACTGGATACAAAAGGTGTAGCTGATTTTACAGGTGCCGGTATTTACTATGGTGCTGCTATGACAGAGGCCCCTGCCTGCAAGGACAAAGATGTGTTCATAGTAGGTGGCGGTAACTCTGCCGGACAGGCTGCCATGTATCTCTCCAAGTTTGCAAGGAATGTGAATATCCTCATTCGCAGAGAAGATTTGTCCAGCACCATGTCTGCCTACCTTATAGATAGGATCGTGGAAACGGATAATATTCATGTACGTCCATTTGCTGAAGTGGTAGAAGCCAGAGGATCTGACAGACTGGAATGCCTGATCATTTCCAACACCAAAACAGGTGAGCAGACACAGGAACATGCAGATGGGTTGTACATCTTTATTGGTGCGAAGCCATTTACAGAATGGCTGGAAATGAATATCATCAAGAACGACAAAGGATTTATAGAAACGGGTCGGGACCTGTTCACGCACCCTGAGTTTGAGCAGATCTGGAAACAGCAGAGAGATCCTTATCTGTTGGAAACCAGTTGTCCGGGCATTTTTGCAGCCGGCGACGTAAGAGCAAATGCCATGAACAGGGTAGCGGCAGCTGTAGGCGAAGGGTCTATGGCCATCAGTTTTGTACACAAATACCTCGCAGAGGTGAAATAAATAACTATGTCAGAAATTTGTTCACATATTACAGCAATCAAGACACTCAAAGTTGATGAGGAACATGTATGCGGGGAGTGTGTAAAAATAGGATCTGACTGGGTGCACCTTCGTACCTGTCAGACCTGCGGCGCAACTTTATGTTGCGACCAGTCGCCAGAGAAGCATATGACGAAGCATTTTCATAAAACACAACATCCGGTGGTGATATCGGCAGAACCGGGAGAAAGATGGTTGTGGTGTTATGTGGATGAACAGTTCGTTGATTATTAAATAACATTTTCCAGCTAACCGAAGAATACCGGATAGCCTTTCCAACCGGCCGCAGTCCATGCCCCTTGCGAAAAAATCGATTTTGCCGAAGGTAAAATCGATTTTTTCGTGGTTTTGTTTTCCTACATTTGCCTGCCCCATCAGGGAATGTAATTTATGAAGGTTTGCATTGCAGAAAAACCCAGTGTCGCCCGCGACATCGCTGAAGTAATCGGCGCTAAAACACGCAAAGATGGATACTATGAAGGAAACGGGTACCAGGTCACCTGGACCTTCGGGCACTTCTGTACCCTCAAAGAACCTCACGATTACACCGAGCAATGGAAATTCTGGCGACTGGAAGATCTACCCATGATCCCCTCCCACTTCGGTATTAAACTCATATCCAACGGTGGTGTGGAAAAGCAATTCAAAGTCATCGAAACCTTAGTACAAGCCTGTGATGAGGTGATCAACTGCGGGGATGCCGGGCAGGAAGGAGAACTCATTCAACGCTGGGTATTACTCAAAGCCCAGTGTTCTGCACCTGTGAAAAGGCTGTGGATCTCATCCCTGACGGAACAAGCCATCCGCGATGGTTTTCAGAAACTCAAAGACGCGAATCAGTACGATAACTTATACGCTGCAGGTAGTGCCCGCGCTATTGGCGACTGGCTGCTGGGTATGAACGCCACCCGCCTCTTCACCAAGAAATTTGCCATCGGCAAAACCGTCTTGTCCATCGGCCGTGTGCAAACCCCTACCCTCGCCATGATCGTACAAAGGCAAAAGGAAATCAACGCCTTCGTATCAGAAGAATACTGGGAACTCAAAACCATCTACCGCGAAACAGAATTCACAGCCACTATTGACCGTATCAAAAACCTGGACAGAGCCAATAAGGGATTGGAATACCTGAAACAACATCCTTTCGAAATCACAAGTTTCGAAAAGAAGGAAGGAAAAGAAGGCAACCCTCGTTTATTTGACCTGACCGGTTTGCAGGTAGAAGCCAACAAGAAATTCGCATTCACGGCAGACGATACCTTAAAATATATCCAGAGCCTGTACGAGAAGAAACTAGTCACCTACCCAAGGGTGGATACCACCTACCTCTCTGAAGACCTCCATCCAAAAGTTGAAGGGATCTTACAGGACCTGAAACCATACGCTAACCTGACAGCACCTATACTGGCTAAACCGATCCCCAAACTGAAAACCGTCTTTGACGATAAAAAGGTAACGGATCACCATGCCATCATCCCTACAGGTGTATATCCCAGCAATCTCCCGCTGGAAGAAAAGCGCATTTACGACCTGGTAGCCAGACGCTTTATCGCAGCCTTCTACCCGGAATGTAAGATTTCGAACACCACCGTATTGGGTGTAGTAGGTCAGGTTGAATTCAAAGTAACAGGTAAACAGATACTGGAACCCGGCTGGAAAGAAGTGTATGCCAATGATGCACCCGCGCCAAAAGAAACCAAAGACGGTAAAGAAGAAATCGAGGAAAAAGTACTGCCCGTATTTGTAGTGGGTGAAAGCGGCCCCCATACTCCAAGGGTACACCAGGGTAAAACCACGCCCCCAAAAGCATTTACGGAAGCCACCCTGCTCCGTGCCATGGAAACCGCCGGTAAGCAGGTAGACGATGAAGAAATGAGAGAATTGATGAAGGACAACGGTATCGGCCGTCCTTCTACCCGTGCGAATATCATCGAAACCCTGTTCAGACGTAAATACATAGAGAAGAGAAAAAAGAACCTGTTCGCTACCCAAACCGGTATGGACCTGATCGATACCATTACTTCCGACCTGCTGAAAAGTGCAGAACTGACAGGACAATGGGAGCGGAAATTAAGACTGATAGAAAAAGGGGAATACCAGCTGGATACCTTTAAACAGGAACTGATCCAGATGGTGGTGGACCTGACCCAGGAAGTGAAGAACGCCTCCTACAAGACCATTGTAGCCGTGCAAACGCCAGCGCCCGCACCAGCAACAGCGCCCGAAAAAGAAGAGAAACCTAAAAAAGCACCTAAACCTAAACAGGAAATTTCCAGCCTGCAGTGCCCTAAATGTAAGGAGCATCCTTTGATCAAAGGGAATGCAGCGTATGGATGTTCCAACTTTAAAGTATGTGGATTCAAGGTGCCTTTTGAAACCCATGGAAAGAAACTATCTGACAAACAAATGATTGATCTGCTGACCAAAGGGAAAACCACTAAATTAAAAGGATTGAAATTACCTGATGGCACAGAGGCCGAAGGTAAGTTGGTGCTGAATGCAGCATTTGGTATTTCAGTAGAAATTTAGCCTATATTCACATTACAATTTTAAACTATGCAAACCTCAATTAAGGCCAGGTTTTGGCGTCTCTTCCGCTGGGGGGCGGGAGTATTCTGTGTACTGTTTATTTTCAGATTGATTTATGGGTATGTAGCGTCGAATACGAATAGTACCGGGGATTATTATGAGAATTACTTTGATCAGGTGAACGGACTGAGAAAGAACTATGCCACATCTAAATTAAAAATGGCTCCTACAGCAGGTCCACAACCGGATTTTTCTACTAATCAAAAGTATGAGAAGACCGCAGTGGTAAGAACAACCACCAGTGACTTTCAAAAGGACGAAGAAAATGTGCGAAAGAAAATAGAGTCCTACAAAGCCATGATCCAGTATGAAAAAGCATTAGGGAGAAAAGGCGATCGGGAGTTGCATTTGATGATTGGCGTGAATCCTGAAACGTTCGATTCTTTCTATCATGAAATACAGGGAATTGGCATCATCCGGTCTATGTCAATTACGAAAGTAGATAAGACGAATGAGTATAGACAATTGAATGCGCAAAAGGTTTCTTTAGAGAAAACAGTAGCATCATTAGAAGCGTTGAAAAAACAACCCGGTACCAATCAGGAATTGTTACCTATTTATGATAGACAATTGGAATTGGAAGACAGGTTGCAAAACCTCGGTGTTGACTTAGGAAATTTCAATACAGAAAATGAATTCTGTACAGTGAAGTTGTCCTTGTATGAAGGCGCGACTGCTCAATCTATCTCATTTATCCACAGGTTGAAGATTGCTTTGCAATGGACCATCCACTACTTTGCTTATATAGTCATTGGCTTTACGGTATTATCAATCTTTGTTTTTGTATTGCTATTGATAATTGACAAACTAAACATACTTGGCTTATTCAAACAATAAAAAACATTCATGAAAGAGGGAATTCACCAACGAAAATGAAACCCATTTTCAAAGAAAACGAGGCCGTATCAGAACTCATGATACGGCCTCGTTTTATTCGGGTACCTAATGGAGATAAGTAGTCCTTTATGCAATTCTGAAGAGGTTTTTTTATTTTTGATACATCCCTTTTTTAGATCTTCAGGAACAACTTATTTCTATACAAGACATACAACAAACATAACTGTACAAACGTCACCGACATTGCCGCAAACACAGGCTGCCACAATAACGGCGCATATTGTATTACCCCATTAAACACAAACCCTGCAGTATATCTAAAATCTACCATCCCCTCTGCCGCCATATAGATCAGGATCGAATTTGTACCAATGATCACAAATGGGAATGCCCATTTCCTGAGTCCCCACACATCTATTATCAAATAAAACACTGCCAGGAACAACACGCTAAAACCACCTGCATACAATACAAAAGAACTCGTCCACAACCGCTTATTAATAGGAAAACTGAAACCCCATACATACCCTAACAACACCAACACCGCTCCAAAGGCAAATATCATGACACCTTTTCTCAACGGCGTTTGCACGCCTCTCTGTATAAAAGTCCCTACCAATGTTCCTAACAGCGCCGTCCCGATCGCCGGCAATGTAGACAATACACCCTCCGGATCATGCACCTTATCATGCAACCTCCCCGGCACTAACACCCTATCAATATAGGACTCCAACGATCCATCCATCGTCAATACACCCGCTCCATACCCCGGCACCGGCACCCACATCATCAATGCCCAATATCCTAACAGTATCCCCACTAACCAATACACCTGTCCCTTCACAGAAAAGTTCAAACTAATCAATCCTGCAAAGAACCATGCCAGCCCTATCCTTCCCAACACACTCGGAAATCTTGTATTCTCCAATCCATTAAACTTCAACAATCCATTCACGATAAAACCCAATACCACCAATATCAAAGCCCGCTTCAGCATTACCTTATATAGCTTCCGCTTCTCCTCACCTGGCAGTAAATAAGTATACTTTACACCCGCCACATCCATCTTCTTTTGCAACGACAATGGCATCGTCACCCCTGCAATAAACAGGAACAACGGAAAGATCATATCATAAAAAGTAAACCCATTCCACTCCGTATGATTCAACTGTGCTGACATCCATTCCACCGGCGCCCACCCGGTCGCCTTCGCCAATGTATGAATGATATGCTCCCCACTCATAATCCAGAACATATCAAACCCTCTCAGTGCGTCCAATGACTGCAATCGTTGATTATCTTTCATAAGCTGCAACTATTAGGTCATGATATTTTGTATACATCTGCTGTGCTACCACTACCGGATCGCCACTGGTCGTCAAAGGATAGGTCTTCTGCGTCTTTACAAACTGCCACTCCCACTGACTGATCTTCTTATCAAACGCTTTGAAATCCGGTCGTTCCTCCGTCATCAGGTAATCAAAGAACTGCTCCCAGCGTGCCTTATAAAAATCCTTCAGCAATCCGCTCCATTGCCTGTTTGCATATTCATGCAATGGACTCTCCGCATCTCCCCACAAGGTGATCAGGTCACGGGCATTCTGTTCGTACAGCGCCTTCTCTGCAGGAGTAGTACCCCAGTTGCGCGCACTCGCAATCCATGGCCCTAACAGAAAATCTTTTTTCGTAGCTAATAAGCGATCCATATCATCTATCAATTCCAGATATGCTTTGCTATATTTATGAAACCCGGCCATATTGCGTGCCTTATAAGCACTCACAAACTGTTGTTGCAAAGGCGTGGCATAGTTAGCCATCACCTGTCTGGTCACATCTACCAGGTCATACGTAAATCCATCCGTACGCACGCCTTTCTTAGAAGCCTTGATGAATAAGTCCCATGCAGGAATCAGGTCCAATGGCGCATAGTTCAGCTTAGTTCTTGTCCATATGGTAGTACTATCAAATGTAGGTCTGCCGGTAATGATCGACTCTGCTCCATCACGTATCGTCTGTCCATTATAAGCCGTCTTTCTCAATACCTGCCATGCCTGTACCAAAGTATCATTATCCACACCATAACGGTTACGTGCGTATTTTCTCAGCCACTCATCCAGCTGTATAGGTTCTGTTTGCCAGGTATGCTGCATGGTCAGTTCATAGATCACCGGATTGTTCTCTATCGCTTCCATGGTCAGTCCAATCCCTTTCAGGTTTTTTGAATTCGGATCCTGTAATGCCAGTGCGGGTCCTGCCGCCACTCCTTCCAAACGACCAAACAGGTTCACATTGCCTCCGAAGTTGTTCAGCTGGTTCCAGATCCATGGCTTGCCATAGAATGCATCTGTTCTTTTCCATACCGGTTCAATTTCTGCGGCCAGGTCTAACAGAATCATTTTATTATCCGGCACTGCTTTCAACAGCGCTTCGATCTGTGGTGCCTTCCAGAACTTACGATCACTATAGAACAGCCATCCCTGCATGACCCACACCGCACTGGTATCTGCCTGTCTCATACCCTCATAAATCCGTGCACTCAATTTAGAGAGGAACTCCGGATCATCAGAAGGGGGTTCATTCTCATTGAATGTATCTGCTGAATACAAATGATCTGTTCCAAACAGCCTGGTCTGTGTTTCTAAAAACTGCTTACCAATCTTTGCAAACAAAGGATCTTCTGAATCTAAGATGTAGGTATCAGCAAAACCATTATTCCAGTTGGTCGCTTTCAGTTTCGCCTGAGGATATTTCTCTTTGAATGCGGCCGGTACATGCCCTGTAAATGCAGGTAATACAGGTGTCATTCCTAACGCACGTTCCTGCTTTATGATCTGCTGCTGCAAGGTCTTATGACTCTTCATCCAGCTAAGTGGCAACGGACCACCCCAGCCATCTAAATTCCCCATCCAGAACCAGGAGAAGTAAGCCGGGCCACAAAAGAACCCTTCCAGCTCTTTGTCTGTAAAGCCCATTTGTTTATACACCTCATACCAGGTATACTCTTCCCCTGTAATGGCCAGCGGCATATTGATGCCATGCATCGCCATCCAGTCGATCTCCTTTTGCCAGCGCGTCCAATCCCACCAGCTCATGCTGTAGTTGAATGTGCAATAGTTCAGGTAATAACGATATTGATAAGGTGTGGTTTTCTTTACGGTAGCTGCCGGCATTGGCAATTTTACCGGTAGTTTCAGCTGTGTACCATTCCAGGTGATCTGGCAATGGCAATATTCAGTCAGGTAATAATACAGGGCAGAAGCAACTGCCACTCCATTATTCCCTTTTAGTAAGATCTTTCCCTGGTGTGGTGTAATCTCAAATACATCTTTTGCTTCGGAAGCAGGCAATTCACCTACCTCAAAAGAAGCTGCCTGTGTAGGCAAAACACGTTTAATGAGCGCCAGTGCCGCCGGCTTATTCAATTGTGCCGATACCGACGAGTGTGCGAACATGACAAACCCACAGATACTAAGTACCCTGCTAAAAACTTTCATAGACACTGTTTTCTTATTTTTTGTGTAAACGCAGTAATACTGTACCATGTGGTTGTATAGCCTGCTTAATCATAACTTTGGTTGTTCCCTGTTCTTCTCCGGTCCATAGATCTTTGGCCTGCCAGCTGCCTTTAATACCTAAATCAGCATAAGTAACTGACTGCTCCTGCGCATTATCGCCCAGGTTGAACAATGCACCATTCAGGTCTCCCGTATCCGGCATTTCTGATACCCATACTACGGCATCGCCTTTTCTGTACAACTGTTTACTACCTGTGCTATGCTGATCTATATCCAGTACTTCCTTATCAGTCAGTAATTTATTAACAAAATCTGTATTCTCCGGCTTATTTCCTCTCATCATAAGGGGAAATTGGAATATACACCATAAAGTAACGTGGGTACGTTGCTCATCAACATGACCAGTAATACATAACGGAAATTCATTGCATGATAGTTTAGGATAAATATATAATATAAGTGTCACAAAGACAACCTTTATACCCACAGAGATCCTGCTATCCTTCAATCGTGCACTAAACCCCTTAATTTATTATAAAATCGATGGTCCTGATCAAGGTTTAATGCTGACCGTTGTGGAGGATTTTGTTTTTAAAAGGGAATCCCATATCTTCACAAAATACTTGACATGTCAAGTATTTTACAACTAAATACCATGACTACCATTAGTCCATCATTAAAGCTCATACTCAACCTCTCGAAGGCCCATGTGATCCTTTCCAGAAGGTTAGAAACCCGGTTATCCGGCCATGGCATTGGCTATACCGACTTTGCCATCCTTTTGATATTACACCAGGCACCGGGGCAAAAGCTTCGCCGTGTGGACCTTGCCGAGAAAGTAGGTTTTACTGCTTCCGGCGTTACCCGCATGCTGATACCTTTAGAGAAAATAGGTCTTGTACAGCGGGAGGCTTACGAAAGAGATGCCCGTGTTAGTTATGTAGGTTTGACCGACATAGGTAAACAGATCTTTGAAGAATCCCTGGCCTCTGCCGAAGTTGTAGCCCAGGACATTTTTTCCACAGATACTATCACCACTGCCAAAGCCAAAAAACTGGATGCTTTTTCTGACATGCTCACAGAACTTGGCGGCAACATTATTTAATTGTATGCACCACTCCCTACTTTCCATTTTGCCGCCGCACAAGCTAAAGGTGGTAGAAGCTGCCCTGCAGCAAACCTTTGGGACATCCACGGTAGAAGACATTGAACTCATGACAAGGGGACTATCACCCGCTTTGGTGTATAAGATCCAGGTAAACGGGCAGGCCTATATCTTAAGGCTTGTCATGGCCATCAATGAACTGATTGACCCTGCACGTGAATACGCCTGTCTGCGTGCTGCGGCGGATGCAGGTATTGCACCAGCCGTATTATATGCTGATGCAAATGCTGCGGTGTCTATTTGCCGGTTTATTGCAGGACCTCCTATATGGGTAGGTCTGCCGGAAAAAGATGTGCAGCTAAAAAGCATTGCGGAAAAGGTAAAGGCGATTCATGCCCTCCCACTCTTTCCGCCATTGATCAATTTTCTCGAGGGGATGACGCATTTCAGAGATCGTTTTCTGGAAATGAATATGTTTCCGGAAAGTGCCACTGCGGAGCATTTCGCACACTTTGACCAGATAAAAAGTATTTATCCTATCAATGAAGAACTCGTGTCTTCACACAATGATCTGAATCCAGCTAATGTACTTTTTGATGGGGAAAAGATCTGGCTCATCGACTGGGAAGCGAGTTTTAAAAATGACCGATATGTAGATCTGGCAATAGTGGCTTTGTATTTTGCAGCAAATGAACAGCATATCGATACTTTCCTGACTGCTTATTTTGGAGAGACGCCAACTGCGTTGCAAAAGGCAAAGTTCTACCTGATGAGACAAGTGGTGTTCCTGTATTATGGTACGATCTTCTTAAGAATGGCGGCTGAAATGAAGGAGACACATGATCAGGATATGAAAGTACCTACGCTACCCGAAGTGAAAAAGATGATGAGTAAGGGAGAGGTGAACTTAGGGAGCTATGAAGGAAAGATATTGTATGGGAAGATGCTGATGCAGGAGGCATTAACTGAAATGAAACTCCCCGCATTTGAACAGGCGCTTTCTTTATTAAATTAAAACTGCAAATGGGGCTCAAAAGCAAAATGAAGGCCCTGACAATTGCTTAAACGATGATATGCCTATAACAGGTATCCGAATAAATAAGGGCTGACCAAAAAGTAATGGTCAGCCCTTATTTATTCGGATACCTAATGGAGATAGGTAGTCCTTTAAGCACTTCTGAGAAGGTTTATTTATTTTTGATATACTCTCCTTTATTTGGTCGCCTATGGCCTGCGACCGGCTAAATGCCATATTCTTTTATCACGGATTTGTAGACCAGATACCCGCCTCCTTCACAAACACTCTCCTGTTCAGCTTCAGCTGACTTACAATCAACTCCGCAAAATCTTCTGCCTGCATCACCTTCTCAGGATTACCATCAGTCAGTTTCAGATCAATCGCCATATCAGTGGCAATAGTGCTGGGTGTCAGCGTCGTCACACGGATGTTAGACTTACGCACTTCCTGCATCAGTGATTCAGACATACCAATCAAACCAAACTTCGATGCGCTGTAAGCACTGGTTACTGCAGCTCCATTCTTACCCGCTGTAGAAGAGATATTTACGATATCTCCCGTCTGGCGGGACAGCATACCTGGCAATACCGCGCGTACAGTGTAGTAAGCACCGAACAGGTTTACCTTCACAATATGCTCCCACTCTTCTGGTGACAGATCCAGGAATTTACCAAACTTACCCACACCGGCGTTGTTGATCAGGATATCGATCGTACCCAGTTCAGCGGTCAGTTTAGCAATCGCAGTTTCTACTGCCTGTCTGTCTGCTACGTCTGCCGTAGCATATACAATCTTTACACCTGTACCTGCCAGTTCAGCAGCTACTGCCTGTAAATCTTTTTCTGTACGTGCAATCAGTGCGAGGTTCGCACCTTCTGCTGCCAACTGTTGAGCCACTGCCTTCCCAATCCCCTTACCTGCGCCTGTGATCAACGCATTTTTACCTTTTAATGATTCCATACGCTAGCTGATTTTTATTGTTGCAAATATAAGCAATAGCAACCTTTCATCCCGCTGGCCGCTGGTCATCACCCACACGAAAAAATCGCTTATGCCTTTGGCATAAGCGATTTTTTCGTTCTTTGCCTGCTAACCAAAAACATTGACCTATGAATTATTTTTATTTACTTTCACCCCTGCTAAAATATCCACAATCATGCTTAGAAAAGGTCTCATGCTGTGCAGTCTTTTGTACTGCCAGTCGCTATTTGCTGACACTACCGACCTGGTCAGGTACGTAAATACCCTTCAAGGTACCAATTCCAGTTTCACCCTCACCAGAGGCAACACCTATCCAACCACTGCCCTTCCATTTGGAATGCATACCTGGACGCCACAAACAGGTAAAAATGGTGATGGCTGGAAATACCAGTACGAAAAAGACAGTATTCGCGGGTTTCAACAAGCCCATCAATGTAGCTCATGGTCTAATGACTATTGTGTATTCTCGCTCATGCCTGTTACCGGCACACTGGCAGTGAACCAGTTTCAGCGTGCGGCACGATTCAGCCACAAAAATGAAATTGCGAAACCCAACTATTACAAGGTTACGCTCGACAACAAAATCACTACAGAAATTGCACCTACAGAAAGAGGAGCACACCTTCGGTTTACATTTCCCCGCTCCGGCGATGCATGGGTAGTGCTGGATGGATATACCCGTATCAGTAATGTAAAGATCATTCCTGCCGAAAGAAAGATCATCGGGTATATTAACAATGGCCAGCAGTTATCCAGAGAGCTGCGTAGCTATTTTGTATTACAATTCGATCAGCCATTCACGGCGTATGGTGTGTGGGATAGTAAGACCGGTACGATCACTGCCGATACACTCAGTGGTAAAAACGCTTATATCAAATTCAAAAAAGGCGCTGTTGTACAGGTAAAAGCTGCCAGCAGTTATATCAGCCAGGATCAGGCAGAACTGAACCTGCAAAGAGAATTGGGTAGCTTCGCGTCCTTTGATCAGACAAAGGCTGCTGCATGGAAAGTATGGAATGACTATCTGGGCAAGGTAAAGGTCGAAGGCGGTACGCCTGCACAAAAAGCCACCTTCTATTCCTGCTTTTTCAGAGCTAGTTTATTCTCCCGTCAGTTCTTTGAATATGATAAGGATGGATTACCTTATTACTATAGCCCTTATGACGATAAAGTGCATGCAGGTTACCTGTATACAGATACTGGGTTCTGGGATACCTTCCGTGCACAGTTTCCGCTCAATGCATTGCTGCATCCCACTATGCATGGTCGTTATGTAGCGGCATTGCTGGATGCATATGATCAATGTGGCTGGTTACCTTCCTGGTCTTTTCCTGGTGAAGGTGGAAGTATGATCGGCAATCATGCGATCTCTTTATTGGCAGATGCATGGGCAAAAGGACTGCATACTTTTGATCCGCAAAAAGCATTGAAAGCTTATTTGCACGAAGCGACAAACAAAGGTCCATGGGGGCCGGCGAATGGCCGTGATGGCTGGAAAGAGTATTATACTTTAGGATATGTACCTTATCCTGGTGTGAGAGAAGCGACAGCAAAAACCCTGGAATATGCGTATGATGATTTCTGCGGGTATACCCTGGCGAAAGAAACAGGTAATACCTTTTGTGAAGGTGTGTTTAGCAGGCAGATGTACAACTATAAAAATGTGTGGGATAGTGTGACAGGATTTATGAGAGGAAGAGAAGCAGATGGCAGCTTCAAAGCGGATTTTGATCCGATTGAATGGGGAGGCCCTTTTACAGAGGGGAATGCATGGCATTGGCAGTGGTCAGTGTTTCATGATATACAGGGGTTGATCAACCTGATGGGGGGTGATAGTAATTTTGTGCATAAGCTGGATGCAGTGTTTGCTTCTCCTAATAATTATAAAGTCGGAACTTATGGTGGGCCGATACATGAGATGACGGAAATGGTGATGGCGAATATGGGGCAGTATGCACATGGCAATCAACCGATACAGCACATGGTGTATTTGTATAACTATGCGGGGCAGCCGTGGAAGGCGCAGTATTGGGCGAGAGCAGTGATGGAGAAGTTGTATAATGCGACGGAGAATGGGTATCCGGGAGATGAGGATCAGGGACAGACTTCTTCATGGTATGTGTTGAGTGCATTAGGGTTTTATAGTGTGTGTCCGGGAACGGATCAGTATGTGATGGGGAGTCCGGTGTTTAATAAAACCACCATCACTTTAGAGAATGGGAAGCAGTTTGTAATTGAGGCGAATAATAATAGTATGAAGAATGTGTATATCAAATCGGCTACGCTGAATGGACAGGTGTTGACGAAGGATTGGTTATCTCATACCGATATTACGAATGGAGGCATCCTACATTTAGAAATGTCTGATCAACCAGAAAGATCTCGTGGTATCGCAATAACCGACAGACCATTCTCCTTAACCAAATAACAAATAGCAGAAAGCCCGTCCTCCTTCGGAGAACGGGCTTTCTGCTATACTGGTCCAACACTTCATGGTGGCAGAGCCACCATGAAGTGTTGGACCAGTATTTTACTTTATATCGTGCGCCCCATTACCGGATCAGTAATACTCATCCCTCCTGTTTCCACTCTGCCCGCATACCTCCTTGCACAACCATCCACAATCACACTGAAATCATACCAACCACCATGATCTGATAAAGCAAACATCACCTGTTTTTTTGCCTTTGCCCCCAACACAAACTCCTGCTGTTCTCCTCTCTTATAAGCATTATCCTTCACAAAGACCTTGTGGTTCTTACTATCCAGATTATTCAAATGAAATGCAATCTTCGCATTCACCTCGTACTTACACACGCATTCCACCTGCGGATCTTTACTGTTCCCTCTGAACTCCCTTAAGAAACCATTCGGCCCATACACACTCAAATAATACGCTCCATTTTCAAACTGCGTCAACGGCCACTCATCCTTCAAAGTATCTCCTGCTGCAACCGTATAAGCCCAATTCTTTGCAATGTCATGCGCATATACATTGAATGGCGCACCTACCCCTTTGCCACTGCCAAAGCTGATTTTAAAATGCTCCTTATCTTTACTCAACATCCCTTCTACATGCAAATCATACGGCAATGCAGATGACAGCTTCGTTCCCTTTTCCTGCTTCGCCATATATGGTGCATTCGCAGGATCTGCATTGATAGCTGCAATTTCATCTTTTGTCAATAACTTAAACCCTGCAGGAATCCCTTTGAACTTCGCCATGTGAATCGTCTGAATATATTCATCCCGCACAATCGGCTTCAGCTCCGTCGGCTTATCTCCTGTAAATGGTTGGAACACTGAACTCAGATCCCCACACACCGTACGTCTCCATGTACTGATATTCGTTTCTATCACTTTCTTACCCGTTTTATGCTCCAGGAATTTTTCCAGGAACTGTAAGGTAGAAGTATGATCAAACACCTGTGAATTCACCACTCCTCCTCTGCTCCATGGCGATGCGATGACTAATGGTACACGATAACCTAATCCAATTACACTCTCGCGTATATCTTCCTCTTCCCAACCTTTCTTCTTCATCTCCTGCTCACGCGTTACGAATTCCGCTGCCAGATCAATCCCTTTAGACGCTTTACCATGGCCCTCTCCATGCGGAGGTACAAATGGTGGCACATGATCAAAGTCACCATCATTTTCATCATATGCTAAAATGAACACCGTCTTCTTCCACACATCCGGATTCTGTGTGAGTATATCCATTACTTCCGAAATATACCACGCACCATACCATGGTGAACCAGGATGATCAGAGAATGCTTCAGGTGCTACCAGCCACGATACAGTCGGTAACTGCCCTGTTTTCACATCTTCGCGGAACTGATATAACACATCTCCTTTGGGTACATTCACCACTCTTTCTACATTGCCATCATGATAATGCAGTGGGGTGAGTTTATGGTAATCAGGGTCTTTCTTATTCGTTACAAAAGCTTTGTCATGCAGGTTCTTTTCACGTTGAGACAATGCAGCATACTTCTCTGCATTGTACTGTTCATGGTGTTTTTTCCATTCTGCCAGTTTCTCTTCGCGATCAGCTCTCTCATCATGTGGCAGTGCTTTATCTTCTAATTCTTTTTCCAAACGTGCAATTTCTCGCTGCACATATTGCAAATGAGCTTCGGATAATTGCGGTTTGTACTGAGTAAAGAACTCCAATGGATTGTCTGTAAAATTCGCCAGCCATGCATCTTCTTCCCCATCTAAACCTACACCCACACTCAGTTCATTCTGGTACACTTTCCATGAAATACCGGCATCTTCCAGTCTTTCAGGATACGTGGTCCAGCTACCTGGTTCAGGATAATCACATTCATTGTTACGCACTGCCGGAATCCCTTCCTGGTTACGTATCGTACCACTCCAGAAATACAAACGATTCGGCGTCGTACCTGTGAGTGAGGAACAGAAGTTCTGGTCGCAAATTGTGAAAGCATCTGCCAGTGAATAATAGAATGGAATATCTTCTCTTGTATAATACCCCATGGTCATCGGCAGGTGTGCATATGCTTTAT
>Ga0316604_10000892_pt1 | contig 30796 bp, 28 predicted proteins | sample OWC_soil_day20_C_FD_207650 | JGI IMG/M metagenome (GOLD analysis project Ga0316604, IMG submission 207650) | Wetland soil microbial communities from Old Woman Creek delta, Ohio, United States - OWC_soil_day20_CT | ecosystem: Environmental > Terrestrial > Soil > Wetlands | place: USA: Ohio... | reverse complement strand
GCCGCATTAGCCGTGTTTTTCCCGCGCCATTGGGTCCCGCCAGAACTACAAGCCTTCCTAGCGAGTGGAAGCGTAATGGGCTCTTGTCTAACGGAAGACTCGGCAACCCGATGCCCAGATCGTTAAAGGTATCAAGGTCAAGAGTGATTGATTGGATAGCCATGATTTACTATTGATGGACTGAAGTTGATTTGTCGGGAAGTTGTAGGATGCTGCCCAAGTAGGCAAGGTCAGCCGGGTTTTTATTGCCGCTCAACGGATTGTGATGGAAGCATAACCTTGTATGTCAAGGCTGTAACCCGGAATGTGTGGGGCCGGGGTCCAATAGCTAAAGGGGTCAGGCTCGAATTTTTGTACCGTGTACCCAGCAAGTAGCCCGGATGAAGGCCGTAGGCCGGAATCCGGGGTGTGCGGTCGATAGATCCCGGATTCCGCTTCGCTGCATCCGGGCTACGGGCTGGACAATCGGATTGTTGCGGATAGCGGGAAGGGCTTTTGCTGGAGCGCGGCTGGAACCTCCGGGCTGGAGCGGGTATCAATGGGGTTTTGAATCTGCAGGATCACCATGAGCCATTCCCGCCATCACTATGCCCAACGCCGCCGCTTCCTGATTCAGGGTTCCGCCCTCGGGGCGATCACCGCCTTGCATAGCCTTGGCAGCTGGGCCGCTGCACAGGATACTCAGCCGGGCAAGCTGCCGGGCAAGGGAGGGAAACCGCGGTCTGCGCCGGCGCTCTTCATCGGCCACGGTAGCCCGATGAATGCGATCAGCGAGAACGCCTTCACGCGCAGCCTCAATGCGCTGGGCCAGAAGCTGCCGCCGCCCAAGGCGCTGCTGGTGGTGTCCGCGCACTGGCTGTCGCCCGGTGTGACGGCGGTGAACGTGGCCGAGCACCCGCCGACCATTCACGATTTCGGTGGTTTCCCGGCCGAACTCCAAGCCATGGAATACCCGGCGCCGGGCTCGCCGCACTTTGCGCGCGAGGCAATCCGCGCGGTAAAGGGCGTGAAGGTAGTGCCAACCAGCGAATGGGGGCTGGATCACGGGACCTGGACTGTGCTGCATCATCTGTATCCGGAAGCGAAGATTCCGGTCTTCCAGCTCTCCATCGATTACGCCAGGGGGCCGGACTTCCATTACCAGCTCGGCCGCGAGTTGGCCGCGCTGCGCCAGCAGGGGGTGATGATCATCGGCAGCGGCAACATCGTGCACAACCTGCGCGCCACCCAGCGCGGCCTGCCCGAGGCGATGCGTGCCTCGCAGGATTGGGCCCAGCGCTTCGATGAAGCCTTTGCGGGGGCACTCGCCCAGCGCGATGACAAAAGAATTCTCGACTACACCCGCCTGGATGCCGGCGCGAACATGGCGGTGCCGACGCCGGATCATTACTTCCCGATGCTCTACGCGCTGGGCGCGGCCGGTCGCGACGAGCCCGCCGAAACCCTGTTCAGCGGCTTCCACAGCGGCACGCTGAGCATGCGCTGTTTCGGTTTCGGGGTCTAAGCGGGCCTGCTGCACCCCCGGCTTTCTGCCGCCTGGACAGGCCCGGAGCGCTGAATCATGTTTTATCGGCGGAGTTGGCTCGCAGCCCTAGCAACAGCGGAAGCACGCGGGTTAGGGCAGATCCTGAGAGGGACCCTGGACGCCTATTGGGCTGCCTGGCAAGACGACTCAAGCGCTCAGAGCTTCACAACCGGAATACTGTCCGCATCCTTGATCACCTGGCGCTGTGGCAGGTAGTGCAGCAGGAGGTCGGTTTCCTTCTTGACGACTTCGTAGCACTCGCAGCTGAGCGCTTCGAGTTTGGGTCGATCAAGTACCTTGATTGATCCACGGGCATATGAAATCACGCCAAGTTCCCGCAGCTTCAGCGCGGCCTGGGTGACGCCTTCGCGGCGGACGCCGAGCATGCTGGCGATGAATTCCTGTGTCATCGTCAGATGGTTGTGTGACAGGCGATCCATCGAAAGCAGCAGCCAGCGGCAGAGCTGCTGGTCGATGGAGTGGTGCCGGTTGCACACGGCAGTCTGGGCCACCTGAGTGATCAGTGCCTGGGTATAGCGCAGCATCAGGACCAGCAACTGGCCGTGGCGGTTGAATTCCTCTTTCACCCGCGTGCGGGGGAGGCGATAGGCATAGCCTGCACTTTGCACCAGCGACCGGCTCGGTGTGCTCTCTCCACCCATGAACAAGGTGATGCCCAGCAGACCTTCGTTGCCCACCACGAGAATGGCTGTTGATTCGCCATTTTCCATGACGTACTGGAGCGAAACGATCGAATCCGTTGGGAAATAGACGTGATGCATGGCGCGTCCGGATTCATACAGCACGGCACGTAGCGGCAGCGGCACTAGCTCCAGATGGGGAAACAACCGACCTTGCACTTCGGGCGACAAGGCGGCGAGCAGATGGTTTTGCCGAGGCTCTGGGGTGACAGACATTGCGATACTTTCGTGAGTTGAGCTTCGGGGGAGAAATTCTTGAAATCCCAAAACCTTACCTTCCGGACGCCATCTGCTCTGTGCTGCAGATCGCATATGGCGTTGGGTTTGAGGATGATGCGATGGCGTAGCGGCCATTCATTGAGCCGTCGAGTTGTTTTCCACTTACGGATACATCCGGAATCTTTACTGCCAGCCATTTCCGCAAAGCAGGCATGCAGGGATTGTTCGGCAAGAACGGCCATGGCTTGATCCGCGGTCTGGCGAGTGGATTGTTGTTTGGCCGGAGCTGGGAAGACGGGGCGTGGAGGCTTCTGCCAACGGACTTCTCCTGGCGGAATGTCTCCAGACGGGCGTAGATGGTTTATGCTCCGCTCCTTTTTCCTAACTAGCCCAATCAGGCTGGCCCGACGAGCAGTCTGTGCGGCGGGTGGCCGACGCTATCCTGCTCATGACACGCACAGCATCCGACTCCGCATCCGCGCAAGCACACGGCCAGGAAGACCTGCGCCGCAATCTCACCAACCGCCATATCCAGCTCATCGCCATCGGCGGGGCCATCGGTACCGGTCTTTTCATGGGCTCCGGCAAGACCATCAGCCTGGCAGGCCCCTCCATCGTTTTTGTCTACACCATCATTGGCGTGATGCTGTTTTTCGTGATGCGGGCCATGGGGGAGTTGTTGCTTTCCAATCTTTCGTACAAATCGTTCATCGATTTCTCGGATGATCTGCTGGGTCCCTGGGCCGGGTTCTTTACCGGCTGGACCTACTGGTTCTGCTGGGTGGTGACGGGCATTGCCGATGTGATTGCCATTTCGTCCTACGCCCAGTTCTGGTTCCCCGGCTTGCCGCAATGGGCGCCGGCGCTGGCCTGCGTCGGCTTGCTGCTGACCTTGAACCTGCTGACCGTGCGGCTTTTCGGTGAGGTGGAGTTCTGGTTCGCGATGATCAAGATCGTGGCCATCGTGGCCTTGGTGGCCACGGGCTTGTTCATGGTTTCTGGCGATTTTGTCGCGCCTTCGGGCCATGTGGCGAGCCTGGCGAACTTGTGGAACGACGGTGGAATGTTCCCGCACGGCATGATGGGCTTCTTTGCTGGCTTCCAGATTGCGGTGTTTGCTTTCGTGGGGATCGAGCTGGTCGGCACCACGGCAGCCGAAGCGCGTGATCCGATGCGCACCTTGCCGCGCGCCATCAATTCGATTCCGGTGCGCATCATCTTCTTCTACGTGCTGGCGCTGATCGCGATCATGGCCGTGACGCCCTGGCGTGAAGTGGTCCCGAACAAGAGCCCGTTCGTGGAGTTGTTCATGCTGGCCGGTTTGCCTGCTGCTGCGGGCGTGATCAATTTCGTGGTGCTGACCTCGGCCACTTCATCGGCCAACAGCGGTGTCTTCTCCACCAGCCGCATGCTCTACGGGCTGGCACTCAAGGGCGATGCACCGAAGGCTTTCGGGCGTCTTTCGCACGCCAGCGTGCCTTCGCGCGGCTTGCTGTTTTCCTGTGTATGCCTGCTGGGTGGCGTGGTGCTGATGTGGATGGTTCCGGATCTGGTGGAGGCGTTTACGCTGGTCACCACGGTGTCGGCGATCCTGTTCATGTTCGTGTGGTCGCTGATCCTGTTTTCCTATATCGCCTATCGTCGCAAGCGCGCCGCGCTGCATGAGTCCTCCATCTACAAGATGCCCGGCGGTATCACCATGTGCGTGGCCTGTCTGGTGTTCTTCGTGTTCATCCTGGCGCTTCTGGCGCTGGAAGACGATACCCGCCAGGCGCTCATCGTCAGCCCGCTGTGGTTCGTGATCCTGGCCGTGGCCTATCGTTTCAAGCGGCGCTCTGCTTGATGCAATGCGGGCGGCCAGGATTCCACGGCCGCCCGTGCGCTACGCTGTGGCGTACCGTTTTGTCTCTCGGAGGATGTGTTTGAAACGAAATTCCGGGAAGGCTCTGAGCATGAATCGACGCATGTTTGAGTTGGCGAAAGTGTCCTCTGAAGGCGGTAAACTGATCGCCAGTCAAGGTGGCTGTGCATGCCATGACTTGCGCAACGAGTTTCCCCATTGCCGGGTGGGCTGCACTGTGTGACCATTCGGAAAAACGGCGATATAAGCCGGGACCGATGGGCCGCTTTCCAACTCATTCATGAGGTTCTCGCGTGACGCAACACGATCCGCAGTCGGATGAACAGTTCCTGTTTGCCGAGGAAGGACCTGACAATCCAGAAGGGGCGGCAAATGTGCTGCGCTGGCGTTGTCTGATTGTCGATGATGATGAAGGCGTACACCAGTCCATGGTTTTTGCGATGAACGGGCTGGTAGTCGAGGGCGGACTCATCGAGTGGCTGCATGCCAATTCTGCGCGCGAGGCGCTTGATCTGCTGCAGCGCGAGCAGGATGTTGCGTTGGTCGTGCTGGATGTCGTCATGGAGCACGAGCAGGCCGGGCTTGATCTGGTCAAGGCGATCCGTAATGACCTGGGCCTGACCGATACCCGCATCATCCTGCATACCGGCCAGCCAGGCTTTGCGCCGGAGATCGCGGCGATCCGCGATTACGATATCAACGATTACCGGACCAAGTCCGAACTCACCCGCAATCACATCTACACCTGTCTGTCCTCGGCGATCCGGACGTATCGCCAGATTCGCAGCATTGAAGCCAGCCGTCAGCAATTGCGCCGCATCATCCAGACCGGAAGTGCGCTGATGAGTCAGGACGATGACATTGCATTTGCCCGAGGCGTCCTTGAACAATTCGCTGCGCTCCTGCAGTTGGCCTGTTCGGGGGTGGTGTTGCTGCAGAATCCGCAGGACGCGGCTGCTGGGCTGCAGGTGTTGTGCACGACGGCCGGATTCCAGGCTGAGCTTGAACAGGCTGATGATTCGGACGGGAGTGTCCGTGACTGTTGTTTGCGCAGCCTCGCCGTATGTGGAGCTCTCGAAAGAGGCGCGCAAGGCATTGCCCTGAGCATTCCCGCGCGTGATGGGCAGGTACTGGTGTTGTATCTCGATACAAGACGCCAGACTGTTGGCCAGGTGGATGACAGCGTGGTTGAAACTTTTGCCGCGCATTTCGCCGCCTGTATGGACAATCGGGCCTTGCTGGCGCGCCTGCAGCACGATGCTTTCTTTGACCGTCTGCTTGGTCTGCCCAACCGGCGTTATCTGAGCGAGCAGCTTGATGAGGTTTATACCTCCGGCAAGCAGGCCGGCTTGCTGCTGGCGCTCATCGACATTGATCGCTTTGGCGAAATCAATGAAGCCTTGGGGCAAACCTTTGGGGACGCATTGTTGCGCGCATTGGCCCAGCGCTTGCGTCAGGGCATTCAGGTCGAAGCCACGCTGGCGCGTGTGTCGGCGGATATCTTTGCGGTCCTCGGGCCTGCGGCTATCGTGGAGCCTGAATGCCTGCTGCCGATGTTCGCCGTGCCATTGTCCGTCCTCAGTGAGGAAGCCATGGTCTCGGTCACGATTGGCCTGACCCGTCTTTCCGACGTGGAAGCCGATGATGGCCCGGCTGCGCTGGAGGCCGCGTTCCAGGCCTTGCGTACGGCCAAGGCGAACCAGCGTGGACAGCTGGCCTGGTATGCCCCGGAGCTTTCACGGCAGACGCATGAGCGGGTCAATCTGCTCAATGGCTTGCGGCAGGCCTTGCGTGGAGAACGGTTATTCGTTGTGTACCAGCCTCAGATCGCGCTGAGTGATCGTCGCCTGATCGGGTTTGAGGCCTTGGTGCGCTGGCGGCCCGAGTCGGGAGATCCCATCGGGCCTGACCGCTTCATCCCGGTCGCAGAGCAGTCCGGATTGATCCGCGAGATAGGGCTCTTCGTTCTGCGACAGGCCTGTGCCGTGCTGGCCGGACTGCATCGGGACGGTTTGGCTGGCCTGCGCATGGCGGTCAATGTGTCGGCAATCCAGTTCCGTCATCCGGCCTTCCTGCATGAGCTGCAGCAGATCATCCTGGCGTCTGGAATCGATCCGCGTTGCCTGGAGCTGGAAATCACCGAATCCATTGCCATGGAAGATGCTGCCTATGTCCGCGAGACGCTGGATGCCTTGCATGGGATGGGTATTCAGCTGGCCATTGATGATTTCGGGACGGGATATTCCTCTCTGGCACAGCTCAAAGGCCTGGCGGTTGATCGCTTGAAAATCGACAAGGCCTTCGTGAAAGAACTCAGTGAAGCGGAGGCTGATGCAAGTATTGCAGGGGTCGTCATCCAGCTGGGACGACGCTTGCGCAAGGAAGTCATTGCAGAGGGCGTCGAAACCGAGGATCAGGCTGCGCTGCTTGGCCGCATGGGGTGTCCGGAGGCGCAAGGTTACCTGTTTGGCCGGCCCATGCCGCTTGATGAGCTGCGCAAATGGATTGAAGCCTGGCCCGCGCACCGCCAGCGTGCCACCGCTGTCCTGCCCGGAGGGTGAAGGTCCTCTGGTTTCTGCAGCATAAATCGCTATAATCCAGTGCTTCCGAGGAGCGCTGCGAGATCGTCATGATCCCAGGCTCGGACCCCGCCGCTTCTCTGCTGCGGGTCACGATTCAACCGCGCTCACCAGTTCAACCGTGCCGGGCACGGGGTAGACGGTGAGCCATATCAAGCTTCCATTCTCCCGTTCCGGCCACTTGTTCAAGGAGAACACCGTGGCGAATGCGACAACTGAATTCAACGATTATGTCATTGCCGATCTCAAGCTGGCCGATTGGGGCCGTAAAGAGATCAAGATCGCCGAAGGCGAAATGCCGGGCTTGATGGCCATTCGCGAGGAGTTCGCGAAGACCCAGCCGCTCAAGGGCGCACGTATCACCGGCTCGCTGCACATGACCATCCAGACTGCCGTGCTGATCGAGACGTTGACTGCGCTCGGCGCCGAAGTACGCTGGGCTTCGTGCAACATCTTCTCGACGCAGGATCACGCGGCCGCGGCCATTGCGGCTGCGAACATTCCGGTCTTTGCCGTTAAGGGTGAATCCCTGGCGGACTATTGGGATTACACCCACCGCATCTTCGAGTGGACCGATGGTGGTTACTCCAACATGATTCTGGATGATGGCGGTGACGCGACCCTGCTGCTGCACTTGGGCGCCAAGGCCGAGAAGGATCTGTCGGTCATCAGCAAGCCGGGCTCCGAAGAAGAAACCATCCTGTTCGCCGCGATCAAGGCCAAGCTGGCGATTGATCCGGCCTGGTATTCGGTGCGTCTGGCCGCGATCAAGGGCGTGACCGAAGAAACCACGACCGGCGTGCATCGCCTGTATCAGATGCATGCGCGCGGGGACCTGAAATTCCCGGCAATCAATGTCAATGACTCTGTCACCAAGTCCAAATTCGACAATCTCTACGGTTGCCGCGAATCGTTGGTGGATGGCATCAAGCGCGCCACCGACGTGATGATCGCCGGCAAGGTCGCCGTGATCGTTGGTTACGGGGATGTGGGCAAGGGCTGCGCCCAAGCCATGCGTGCGCTGTCGGCACAGGTCTGGGTTACTGAAATCGACCCGATCTGTGCATTGCAAGCGGCCATGGAAGGTTTCCGGGTTGTAACCATGGAATATGCTGCCGATAAGGCTGACATTTTCGTGACGACCACCGGTAATTACCACGTCATCACGCATGATCACATGGTGGAGATGAAGAACAACGCCATTGTCTGCAACATCGGCCACTTCGATAACGAAATCGACGTTGCCTCGCTGGAGAAATACCAGTGGGAAGAGATCAAGCCGCAAGTTGATCACGTCATCTTCCCGTCAGGCCGCCGCATCATCCTGCTGGCCAAGGGCCGGTTGGTGAATCTCGGTTGCGGAACGGGCCATCCGAGCTACGTGATGAGCTCCAGCTTCGCCAACCAGACCATCGCGCAGATTGAGTTGTTTACGCGTACCGCCGAGTATCCGGTCGGTGTGTACACGCTGCCCAAGCATCTGGATGAAAAGGTCGCGCGCCTGCAGTTGAAGACGCTCAACGCCCAGCTCTCCGTGCTGCGCCCGGATCAGGCCGCTTACATCGGCGTGCCTGTCGAAGGCCCGTACAAGGCTGATCACTACCGCTATTGATGCAGTCCTGCGCTGTCATTCCCGACGAATGACAGCGCAGTTTCCGGAGTTGTGAATGATGAGCAGCAAACCCCGTTTCAGCATCGAGTTCTTCCCGCCTGCCACACCTGAAGGCGTTGAAAAGTTGCGCGGTGTCCGCGATCAGCTCGCAGTACTGAAACCCGAATTTTTTTCCGTCACCTATGGTGCCGGCGGTTCGACACGCGACCGTACCCTGCAGGTTGTGCGTGAGATCCGTGAAGCCGGGCTGAATGCCGCACCGCACTTGTCGTGCATCGGCGCGACACAAGCCAGCATCCGTGAACATCTGGCCGAGTTCCGCGAAATCGGCGTCAATCGCATCGTGGCCTTGCGTGGCGATTTGCCGTCTGGCATGGCTGATCCGGGAGAATTCCGCTATGCCAATGAGCTGGTCGAGTTCATCCGGAAAGAATCGGGTGATGAGTTCTTCCTCGAAGTTGGCGCCTATCCTGAGGTACATCCCCAGGCACGCAGTTTCGATACAGACCTCGCCGCCTTTGTGCGCAAGGTTCAGGCTGGCGCCAATTCGGCAATCACACAGTATTTCTACAATGCGGATGCCTATTTCCATTTTGTGGACGCGGTTCGCAAGGCTGGCCTCGTGATTCCGGTTATACCGGGCATCATGCCGATAGCCAGCTATACCAAACTTGCACGGTTTTCGGAAAGTTGTGGCGCTGAAATCCCGCAATGGATGCGCCGGAAATTCGAGGGCTTTGGGGATGACACAGACAGCGTGCGTGCGTTTGGGCTGGACGTCGTGACGACGCTGTGCGAACGCTTGCTGGCCGGAGGAGCACCAAGCCTGCACTTCTACTCACTCAATCAGGCGGGACTGACGACAGAGCTATGCCGACGTCTGGGTTTTACTGAGCAAGATGGCGCCATTTCTGGCACCAAGTGCCTTGGCCGTTTTTCAGGCGCGATGTTTGCGCCAGGAAAATGCGGCTAGTGCTTGACGACGTTTATATGATTTCGCTAGAATGCGTGGCTTCGCTTCTGGAGGGTCGTTAGCTCAGTTGGTAGAGCAGCGGACTTTTAATCCGTTGGTCGCAGGTTCGAATCCCGCACGGCCTACCACCGGAAAACGAAGCGGAACAGATTTTGGGGGTATAGCTCAGTTGGTAGAGCAGTTGACTCTTAATCAATTGGTCGTAGGTTCGAATCCTACTGCCCCTACCAAAATTCCTAGAAAGCCCAGTCTTCGGACTGGGCTTTTTGTTTTCTGGCCGCGGTTTGACCAGAGATTTTTCGATGAGGTTTACAAACTGCAGAAGGTCAGTTCAAACGGAATGTCGGTTTCTGCCTGACGCGGGCGTGAGGCGACATCAGGTGCTACGAAACGGATATTGAACGCATATTTGTTGGCGCTGATTTCCGGAAGCGCGCAAATTTCTCGTTCAAGGCGCACACGGACTAATTGCGCGTGGCGACCGGACATCATGATTTGGTAACTGCCGCGTTTGGCAAGCTGTTCTTCCGAACGGCCGCTTTCCCGCAGCAGACGAAGGATGATGGTCAGTCCGTCGCGAATCGGAAGCATGGGGTTGAGCCAGCCTTGAATGTCCCGGCGGCGTTTGTCCGCATCGCGGTTGAGCCAGTAGTGGTACGAGGGCAGATCAAACTCGCAGACTCCCCCTGGAATGGCTGTGCGTGATCGAATGGCCATGAGCCATTCTGATTCGCGCAGGTACTGACCGATTCGTCCTGCCATGGCAAGCAGCGCACTGCTGGATTGCTCAATCTCGTACAGTGCGCCGGAGAGTGCTTCTTCAGAAATCTGGGGGTTGTCGCGAAAGGCCAGGAGAATCTGACGTTGCCGTTCGAGTTCTTGTACCAGGTCGACTTTGAGATCGGCACGGCCGGCAACATCAAGGATTTCAAAGAGAGCGAGCAGTGCGGTGTGATGCTCGTAGGCTCCGTTTGCCAGCGAGAAATGCAGGACTTTGTCGAACAAATCTTCCAGGCGCAGCAGTGTGCGGATGCGTTCGCTCAGAGGATATTCGTAGGTAATCACCGCAATTCGCTGTTCTAGTCTTGATGTTTGTGCGTATTTGGGCCGGAATGCTGCCGCATCATAACATCAAGATTTGCTGAATGGCTTTGCCGATTCAAGGAGATAGTGCTGATGCAGTGCGTCAATGCGGGTGTGCAGCGCTGACAAGCTTCCCGTATTGTCGATGACTTCGGTGGCTGCCGCCAGGCGCTGGGCCCGACTGATTTGTGCGGCGATGATCTGATGCGCTTCTGTTGCGGTGAGCGCACTGCGGGCCATCACGCGTTTGACTTGCAGCTCGGGGGGGCAATCTACGACCAGGATACGGTCGCAGCGTGCGCGCCATGCTTCCGATTCGAGTAGCAAGGGTACAACGAGCATGGCATAAGGCGAGTCTGCACGTTCGAGTTGTGCAACACATTCGCTGCGGATCATCGGGTGCAGGATGGCTTCAAGGCGCTGGCGGGCGCCAGGGTCTGAAAACACAAGGCGCCGCATCGCGACGCGGTCCAAGGCTCCGTTTGCCTGCTGCATGGTGGTGCCAAAAGTGGTCACGATGGCAGGCATCGCTGAACCACCGGGGGCTGTGAGTGCGTGCGAGATCTCGTCTGCGTCGATGATGCGGATGCCGTGGGCGGCAAAACCTTGAGCCACCGTCGTTTTGCCGCTACCTATTCCGCCGGTCAATCCTACTGTGAAGATGTGGGAGCGCGGAGTTTCAGTTTGGCGCACAGGCATCACGCTCTGCGTCCTTGCGGGCGGTCAGAAACTCTTTGAGCAAGGCCTCCAGCGGTTCGGTACGCCCGGTTATTTCGGCGCGCGCGCCATTTCCGGTGTTGTCGCGGACGGTTATGCGGGCAGTTTTAATGTTTTTCTTCTTGAGTTGCTCAATAAGGCGGTTTGCGGCTTCTTCACTATGGAACAGACCCAAGGAAATTGCGTATTGGTTGGGGCCACTGTCACGAACGATGATGTAATCCTCGATGCCTGCCTTGGTAAGGTCTTCACCGCGCCTGCTTGCGGCTTCCTTGCCACCGTTTGGCGGGATATTGACCCAATAAGAGGTTGGTGAAACGCCGCTGATGCGAACAGCAAGTCCTCCGTCCTGGCGTGCGGCCTGTTCCGAAATTTGCTGCGTACCTTCCCGGGTGAGGTTGCGCACGGCCACACAGACCACATTGTTCGGGTCAGAAGCTGCTGCGACAGGTTCTGTGGCAGGTGACGACGTGATCGCACTGGCCGGTGGCGTCGGTTTGGCGGGGTCTGCGCCAAGGGGCTGGATTTTTTCCGGGGTGAGCTGATGGTTGAGGCGATCCGCTTCGCCACTGGGCGTCCAGGGTAGCTGGATGCCGAGCAAAGGCAAGGCCGAGAGAATCGCGAGAACGATATTGGCCGCCAGTAGCAGGTAAAAGAAGGGGCGCAGAGTCTTCATAGGGGCTGATTATCCTGCGACGACGCATTGGCTCCAATACTCCTCATCAGGATTTCGGACCCATCGGCGGATTTGTTTTGGAATCGGTGGCGATGGCGAGCAGACCGTCCATGACCAACCAGGGATGCAGTCGGGCACGGGCATCGAGATGGGGGGCGAGCGTTTCAGCGAACCCACCGGCTAGCAGGATCGGGCTCGCTGTTGGCAATTGTGCGGCAATACGTTCAATGGCGCCGAGCTGGGCATGCAGGCAACCTGCGCGGATGGCGCTTTGGGTCTCGACCGGGATTTGGCGCAGGGTTTCGGGAGGCAATCCACCTTGGGCCCGGGGCAATGCTGCTGTCCGGGTAGACAGCGCTTCCAGCATCAGGCCGAAGCCCGGCAGGATGCAGCCGCCCGCAAAGCACCCCGGGGCGCGGATGACATCCACCGTGGTTGCTGTGCCGGCGCATACGACCACGCAATCAGACTGGATGTGCTGCCAGGCACCAATGGCGGCGGCCCAGCGATCTGCGCCAAGCTGTGCAGGATCGGTGTAGCCGCAGTGCAGGCCGCAACGGCTCTTGCTGCCCTGCAGCCACTCGATGGGAGCCTCAAGGCCGGCCAGGTTGTGCTGCAACTGTTCGGCCATCCGTGGGCCTGCCACGTTGGCAATGACAATGCGGGAGGGCAGGAAGCCGGGGGGCAGTTCTTCGCGGAGTTGTCCGAGGTCCGTCACGGCGGTGCGCAGCACCCAGTCCTGCCCATCGTGACAGGCAAGTTTGAGGCGGGAGTTGCCGGCGTCAATGAGCAGATACATGAAATTCAGACAGGGAGTGGGATGAGGCTGACGTCGCCGCTGGTAATCAAAAGGTGAGCACCATTTCCCGTGTGCAGGATCAGCGAGCCGTCCGCTCCAATATCCCCGCAAACGCCTTGATGCTCGCCACTTTCCGAGCTGATGCGTACGGGGCGGCCCCGCAAGGCATTGCGCGTGCACCATGCTTCGCGCAGGGCACCGAATCCGTCGCGGCTGAAGGTGTCGAGCGTGCTCGCCATTTGCTGCAGTATCGCTCCAAGAATGACCTCGCGAGGAAGGGAAAGCTCCGTTTCACTCAGGGCGGCACTGTTTTGTCCAAGCTGGGCTTGCCAGTCCGTGTCGTGTTGCAGGTTGAGGCCGATACCGATAATCAGCCCTAGACCGTCGCTATCAAAGGCCACCTCAATCAGTACGCCCCCCAGTTTTCTGCTGTTCAGCCAGATGTCATTGGGCCATTTGAGCGCGACACCGCGAATGCCCAGACCTTCCAGTGCCTGGGCAATGGCAAGGCCTATCGTCAGGCTCAGCCCCGAACTCCGGACAGCGGGCGGCAGACGCCAGAGCACCGAGAAGGTCAGGCTGCAGCCCGGTGAAGACAGCCAGCTCCGGCCACGCCGGCCACGCCCGGTCGTCTGGTGATTGGCGACCAGCACACTGCCTGAAGGTGCCCCACGCGTGGCACGCTCCAACAAAAGGGTGTTGGTGGAACTGCATTCGGCCAGCCAGTCCACGTCAAAGCGTGTGCGGGCTGGCCCCAGGTGCAGCAACAGCAGTGGGTAATTCAATCCATCATGCGAAGAATCTGGCATGGTGAGCGCGAGGGAAAGCCAGCAAAGGCTGGCAGTCTAGCGCGAATTACTCTTCACTGCGTCCGGCGTCGATGGCCAGTTCCTGGATCTTGCGCGTGATCGTATTGCGGCCTATCCCGAGTAACTGGGCGGCTTCAACACGACGTCCCCCGGTTGCTGCCAGGGCACGCAGGATCAGATTCTTTTCGAATTCCTTGCTGAGGCGGTCAAACACCTCGCCGGGAGCCGAGTGGATCAGGCGATCCGCTTCGGCATTCAAGGCACTGACCCAATCGTTTCCGGCGGCGCTTGTGGTGCTGGCAACGGCTTCGCGCATATCGGCAGGCAGGTCCGCTTCGTCAACCGTCTGGCCTGGTGCCATAACAGTCAGCCAGTGGCAGATGTTTTCAAGCTGGCGCACGTTGCCCGGGAAGTCGAAACTCTGCAAACGGTGCAAGGCTGCTTCGGAGAGTCGTTTGGTTTCCACGCCCAGTTCCTGGGCACTATGAACCAGGAAATGTTTGGCCAGGATCGGCACATCTTCACGGCGCTCGCGTAGCGGCGGCAGGCGCAGGCGGATCACGTTGAGACGGTGGAACAAGTCTTCGCGGAACAGCCCGTCGCGAACACGTTGCTCCAGATTCTGGTGGGTGGCGGCAATCACGCGCACATTGGCCTTGACCGGCGTGTGCCCCCCGACGCGATAGAAATGCCCATCAGAGAGTACGCGTAGCAGACGGGTTTGCAACTCGGACGGCATATCGCCGATTTCGTCGAGGAACAAAGTGCCGTTTTCGGCTTGCTCGAAGCGTCCGCGGCGTTGGGAAGCGGCACCGGTAAAGGCCCCGCGTTCATGACCGAAGAGTTCGGATTCGAGCAGGTCGCGCGGAATCGCAGCCGTGTTGATCGCAACAAAAGGACCGTCCTTGCGGGGGCTGTGGCGGTGCAGGGCACGTGCGACCAGTTCTTTGCCGGTGCCGGATTCGCCATTGATCATGACCGTCGCAGAAGACTGCGACAGGCGGCCAATGGCACGAAAGACTTCCTGCATCGAGGCGGCTTGACCCAGAATCTCCGGAACAGTTGCTTCCGACTCGTCCGCTCCAATCTGGTGCGTGCTTTCTTTGAGGGCGCGCTGCAACAGATCAAGCGCCTGATCCACGTCAAACGGCTTGGGTAGATACTCGAAAGCGCCGCCCTGAAAGGCCGAGACGGCACTATCCAGATCGGAATAGGCCGTCATGATGATGACGGGCAGGTTGGGATGTTTTTCCTTGACGCGCTGCAAGAGCACCAGGCCGGAGTCGCCAGGCATGTGGATGTCCGAGATCAGGACTTGGGGGGGCGCCCCGTTTGCATCCAGGATGGACAAGGCTTCCGAAGCCGAGGAGAAACTGCGGAAAGCGATATTTTCGCGGGCTAGCGCTTTTTCCAGCACCCAGCGGATCGATCGGTCGTCATCAACAATCCAGACAGGATTCATGTTCTGGTAGTCCGTGTTCTGTTACGAGGGGCACTTCACGCCTGATTACGATTGAGTGATCGGCAAAAGGATCGTGAAGCAGGTGCGGCCGGGTTCGCTTTCCAGATCGATGGTGCCCTGGTGCTGTTCTACAAAGCTTTGAGCGATGGATAACCCCAAGCCCGTGCCACCTTCGCGTCCCGAAACTAGCGGGTAGAAAATGGTGTCACGGATATCCGGAGGGATGCCCGGTCCGTTGTCGATTACTCGCAATTCCAATGCCAGTTTGTGGCGGCGCTTGGATAGAGTGACCTGACGGGCAGCTCGGGTCCGCAAAGTGATGCTGCCTTGTCCTTGCAATGCCTGTGCTGCATTGCGTGAGATGTTCAAAACAGCCTGGATCAGTTGCTCGCGGTCGGCGGTCAGGTGCGGCAAGCTCACGTCATAGTCGCGGCGAACCGTGATGTTCGGGAATTCCGCCTGGATCAGCCTGAGGACACGTTCCAGGACGTCATGCACATTGACGATGGTCGGATGCATCATGCGATGCGAATTGAGCAGGCGGTTCATGAGATCCTGCAAACGATCCACTTCAGCAATGATGACCTGGGTGTATTCGCGCCACTGTGGATCATCCAGCTCGCGTTCGAGTAATTGGGCAGAGCCGCGGATGCCGCCCAAAGGATTCTTGATTTCGTGGGCGAGGTTGCGGACTAGTTCGCGGTTGGCTTGCTGCTGTTCGGCCAGTCTCTCTTCGCGGGCGACTTTCAACTGGGCATCCAGTGGGCGGAACTCGAGGAGTAGGCGAGCTGGCGGCAGATCCACAGGGGAGGCCGTGCAATCCAGGTGCAGTGCGGGTTGGTTGGGGCGCTTGATGGCCAGGTTCTGGCCGGTGTGGCTCCAGTTGTTGGCCAGTGCGTTATCCAGAGCGGACCACAACCCGGGCAGGTCGCCCAGTAAAGCGGACAGGTGATGCCCGAGGCATTGCCGGCTGCTGGTTGCAAACAGGTGTTCGGCAGAGGGATTAACGTAGCATACCGAGCGATCTGCGCTCACCATCACCACGGCAGAAGACAATAATTCAAGACCTGCCGTAGAAGCTGACAGGGTTTGTTCTGAAGAATTCAGGCTTGGAGGGCTCATAAGGAAAATACACTAGCAAGAAGCACGCCGCGGCAATCCAGATTCATTTCAGCTTCGCGATTTCCTTGTTCAAGGCTTCTACGTTGCGTTCGTGAAGTGTCACCTTGTCTTTATAGCCTTGAATGCGATCCAGATATTTCTGGTAGTTCTTTTCGTCACCGAGGCGGGTGGCTTCCTGTTCCGCCAGTTCCTTTCTGGCTGCCGCCAAGGCTTTGGTTTCTGTCTCCAGTTCTGTTTCCAGGATTTTGCGGCGATCGGTGTCACGATTCTTCTGGGTGTCGCTATCGACCTTCGGAAAGCCTGCGGGAGAAGGCGCGGTAGCCTTTTTCGGGGCAAGGGGGGCTGCTGAATTGACAGGTTGGTCCTTGGTCATCAGGGAACAACTTCTTTGGCCCGCTGCAGGCTTGTCGTTGGTGTAGGTGATGTGGCCCGAGTCGTCCACACACTTGTAGATATCTGCCTGAGCGGTAGGTGCCAGCAGACAGGTCAGCAGGCAGGCGAGGCGAAGATTCCGTTTCATGGGCATGTCCAGAAGATTGATGCTGCCGAGAGTGTAAGCGCCCTGACACAAAAAACAATGAATGCTCCGATCAGCGCTGTGTCGGCGCAGTCGTAGGCTGGATGAAAAAAGGGACAGGCAAGCCCGTCCCTTTTTACTTTGCGCGCGAGGCCAAGGCCTCGATGCGCAAGGCCAATTACAGCGAATAGTACATGTCGAATTCGACCGGGTGGGTCGTCATGCGGGTACGGTTCACTTCGGTCATCTTCAGCTCGATGTAAGCATCGATGAACTCGTTGCTGAACACGCCGCCACGGGTCAGGAACTCACGGTCTGCGTCGAGTGCTGCCAGTGCTTCTTCCAGCGAAGCGCAAACGGTCGGGATCAGCTTGTCTTCTTCCGGCGGCAGGTCGTACAGGTTCTTGTCAGCCGGGTCGCCCGGGTGGATCTTGTTCTGCACGCCATCCAGACCGGCCAGCAGCAGAGCCGAGAAAGCCAGGTAGGGGTTGGCCAGCGGATCCGGGAAACGGGTTTCAATACGGCGAGCCTTGTCGGATTGCACGAACGGGATGCGGATCGAGGCGGAACGATTACGCGCCGAGTAGGCGAGCTTGACCGGCGCTTCGAAGTGCGGGACCAGACGCTTGTAGGAGTTGGTACCCGGGTTGGTGATGGCATTCAGTGCCTTGGCGTGCTTGATGATGCCGCCGATGTAGTACAGCGCGAATTCGGACAGACCGGCATAGCCATTGCCTGCGAAGAGGTTCTTGCCATCCTTCCAGACGGATTGGTGGACGTGCATGCCGGAACCGTTGTCGCCAACGATGGGCTTGGGCATGAAGGTTGCGGTTTTGCCGTATTGGTGAGCAACGTTGTGCACCACGTACTTCATGGTTTGGGTCCAGTCAGCACGTTGTACCAGCGAGGAGAACTTGGTGCCGATTTCGTTCTGGCCAGCGGTTGCCACTTCGTGGTGGAACACTTCAACCGGGATGCCCAGCTCTTCGAGGATCAGTACCATGGTGGCACGGATGTCCTGGTGGCTGTCGACCGGCGGAACCGGGAAGTAGCCGCCCTTGACGGTCGGACGGTGGCCGATGTTGCCGCCTTCGGTGTCTTCCGCGGAGGTCCAGGCAGCTTCGTCGGACTTGATCTTGACGAAGCAGCCAGACATGTCGGAAGACCAGCTGATGCCGTCAAAAATGAAGAATTCGGGTTCCGGACCGAAATAAGCGGTGTCGCCCAGGCCGGAGGACTTCAGATAGGCTTCAGCGCGCTTGGCGATGGAGCGCGGGTCGCGGTCATAGCCTTTGCCATCGGACGGTTCGATCACGTCACAGGTGATGATGACGGTCGTTTCATCAAAGAAAGGATCGATTTTGGCGGTATTGACGTCCGGCGACAGCAGCATGTCGGAAGCTTGAATGCCTTTCCAGCCAGCGATGGAGGAGCCGTCGAAGGCGTGGCCATGCTCGAACCAGTCTTCGTCAACCACGTGGGACGGCACGGTCACGTGCTGTTCTTTGCCGCGGGTGTCGGTAAAACGCAGGTCAACGAACTTGGCGTCGCTTTCCTTGATCAGTTTGATAACGTCTTGAGGGGTCGTCATGTCTACTCTCGCTCCTAACAAATGAATGAATTGAACCGGGTTGCGATACCTGTCCGCCATCAGTCCGCAGTACGGGAAATGTACTTTTGGGCAGCGCGTTAACGTCAGATTGGAAGCATGTACTGTGCCAATGGTGGCTGCAGGATTTCCGTTCCTGACGCATTCCGGCTCTACACCGCCGGCTTGCAGGACGCGACAATTGTGCCACAAGGGCGTTGCGGCGGGATTGTCTATGTTTTGCCCGTTTTGGTGCTTGCTGTCATTGTGGAGCACCAATGTGGTGCGTTTTGAGAAAACGGGGCTTCCACGGCATACTCAAAGCTTGTTCTTGTAACGGTGATAACAATAATCATGGGAACCCTGACAGATATTCTGCGCCTGGCCAGGGCGCGTGCCGAGAAGATGAGGCTGCCTTACGAGGGGGCGCTGACGCCCCAGGAGGCGTATTCGTTGTTGTCGCTGGCGCCCGGTGCGCGCATTGTGGATGTCCGTACCCGTGCCGAGCTGGACTGGGTCGGACGCATTCCAGGAGCGATTGAAATCGAGTGGAACATGTATCCGGGGAATGTGCCCAACCCGCACTTTCTGACGCACTTGAAAAAGCAGGCGGATCCTGAATCCTTGTTGTTGTTCATCTGCCGTAGTGGTGCGCGTTCGCACAACGCGGCAATTGCCGCGACCGAAGCAGGTATGCCTGACTGCTACAACGTGCTCGAAGGTTTTGAAGGTGACAAGGATGCCAATGGTCAGCGCGGCAGGATTGGTGGCTGGCGCCATGCTGGGTTGCCATGGACACAGTCCTGAGTACGTGCGGGATGCCGGCGGTGGGCGACTGCGGCTAAACTAGCGATTCGCTTCAAGTATTCAATGTGTATTCTCCATGCAAACTTCCACTATTTCTTTCGATCACTTCAATGTTTTGCAGGACGCGGATGCGCATGCGCGCATCCGGGCTGCCAAGGCCAAGCTCGGCAAGCGTGTCGTGCTGCTGGTGCACCACTACCAGCGTGCCGATGTGTATCAGCATCTTGATCTGACCGGTGATTCACTCAAGCTTTCGCGCTTGGCTGGCGAAACCGATGCCGAGTACATCGTGTTCTGTGGCGTGCACTTCATGGCCGAAGTGGCGGATATCCTGTCCAAACCGAATCAGATTGCGATCCTGCCGGATCTGGCGGCGGGGTGCTCGATGGCTGATATGGCGAGTCTTTCCAAAGTGGAACGCTGCTGGCGCGAATTGCGTGAAGTGCTGGGTACGCCGGATGCACAAGTCACGCCAGTGACCTACATCAATTCGGCGGCTGACCTGAAAGCTTTCTGCGGCGAACATGGTGGCATCGTATGCACATCAAGTAATGCACCCAGGATCCTTGAATGGAGCTTCGCCCAGCGCGAGAAGATCCTGTTCTTCCCGGATCAGCATCTGGGGCGCTGGAGTGGCTACAAGATGGGCATTCCGCTGGAAGACATGGTGGTGTGGGATCCAGATCTGCCTTATGGCGGATTGACACCTGAGCAGATCAAGAAGGCGAAGATGCTGTTGTGGAAAGGGCATTGTGCCGTGCATCAGATGTTCCAGCCTTCGCATATAGCCAACTGGCGCAAGCAGAATCCGGATGGCATAGTCATTTCACACCCGGAATCCGCTTTCGAGGTGTGCCTTAATTCGGACTATGTTGGCTCTACCGAGTACATCATCAAGGTGGTGAAAGACGCTGCACCGGGCACCAAGTGGCTGGTTGGCACCGAGTTGAATCTGGTTAACCGGCTGGCTGAAGAAGTGAAGCACGAAGGCAAGATGGTGCAGTTCATGTCGCCGATGGTGTGCATGTGTTCCACCATGCAGCGCATTGATCCACAACATCTGGCCTGGACGCTGGAGAATCTTGTCGACGGGAATGTGGTCAATCGCATCACGGTGCCTGCTCAAGAGGCTGCGCTGGCCAGACTTTCGCTGGAGCGCATGCTGGCAGTTTCATAGACCTGATTGGGGTTCGCAAACAATGCCATGACAATTCTGCGGATCTGTAGCTACAACATCCATAAGGGGTTTTCTCACCTGAACCGCCGTATGGCCATCCACGAGATGCGTGCGTGTCTGCGAGGGCTGGAGCCTGATATATGCCTCCTGCAAGAGGTGCAGGGTTTGCACCTCAAGCACGAGCGACGTCATCTGGATTGGCCGGCACAACCTCAGCATCAGTTTCTGGCTGGGGCCGATCTGTATGCGGCTTATGGTGCGAACGCGGCCTATGAGCACGGCCATCATGGCAATGCCGTGCTATCGCGCTACCCCATTTTGCGTACGCGTAATCGCGATGTGAGTCTGTACCGTCTGGAGCGACGCGGCATCCTGCACTGTGAGGTCGCACTGCCGGACGGACAGGAGCTCCACTGTTTGTGCGTGCACCTTTCGTTGACGGAGCATCAACGTCGGCAGCAACTGGAACTCTTGGCCGAGTACGTTGAACATCACGTACCGCGCCGCGCCCCTCTGGTCATTGCAGGGGATTTCAATGACTGGCGCGCGCGCGCCAATGACTGGCTTTTGTTGCGCCTTGGCTTGAACGAGGCATTTACCGAGCTGACCGGGACGCCTGCGCGTTCCTACCCGAGTACCTTGCCGATGCTGCGACTTGACCGCATCTATCTGCGTGGCTTGCAGGCGCATTCCGGTACGGTGCATTGGGGCAAGCCCTGGTCGGGCGTGTCGGATCATGCGTTGTTGTCGGTACAGGTCGAGTTGCCATGAAAGACGGATCCCTGTCCGGCAACCGGATCAAACTGCTGGAAAGTGGCGCCGAGTACTTTCCGGCGCTATTGGCAGCCATCGAAGCGGCACAAAGCGAAATCCTGCTGGAGACCTATATTTTCCAGCGTGACAGTACGGGCGAACAGGTCGCTGCTGCGTTGCGTGCGGCGGCTTTGCGGGGGGTCGTGGTACGGGTCATGGTTGACGGGTTTGGCGGACGGTCATTCGCAGAAGACACCATGCCGGATCTGGCCGCCGATGGGGTAGAGGTTTTTATCTACCGCCGCGAGATCCGCGTGTTCTCACTGGGGCGTAGCCGCTTGCGCCGCTTGCATCGCAAGCTGGCAATCGTGGATGGGCGGATCGCATTCGTCGGGGGGATCAATATCATCAATGATATGGATACCCCTGGTCAGATTCCACCCCGTGTGGATTTCGCCGTGCGGATCGAGGGGCCGCTGGTGGTCCGTATCCATAATGCAATGGTGCATCTGTGGCGTATTGTCAGCTGGGCGAGCCTGCGCCGCCGGCTGGAAACCCTGGCCTGGGTCACGCCGATCAGGAAACGTGTGGGACGCGTCCGAGCCAAATTCCTGATGCGCGACAATCTTGGTCATCGGCGCGATATCGAAGCCGCCTATCTGCAGGCTATTGAAGGTGCGCAGCGCGAAGTGCTGATTGCCAATGCCTACTTCTTTCCGGGGCGGGCGTTTCGGCATGCCTTGATCGAAGCTGCACAGCGTGGCGTGAAGGTGACACTCCTGCTGCAGGGACGCGTCGAATACTGGTTCCTGTTCCATGCCTGCCGGGTTCTCTACCCCTACCTGCTTGGTGCCGGGGTACGGATCGTGGAGTACCGCAAGAGCTTTCTGCATGCCAAAGTTGCTGTGGTGGATGATGGCTGGGCAACCGTGGGCTCCAGCAATATCGATCCTTTCAGCCTGTTGTTGGCGCGCGAGGCCAATCTGGTGATTCTCGATCAGGCATTTGCCGCAAAGCTGCGCAAGAGCCTGGAGCGGATCATGGCCGAGGGTGGCGTGGAGCTTACGCTGGCCGGGTGGCAGCGGCAGACGCTGTGGATGCGTCTGGTCAGCTGGTTCGCCTACGGGACGGTACGTGCGGCAATAGGGCTGGCGGGCTATCGCGGCCGGCAATCGCTGTAGTGCCGGTCAAATCGCCTGCTGGCGCATGCGTGGTACGGCGGCGAGCCGCCAGTTCGAGCGCGCCCATTGCCACACTCCGGTGACACTCTCGCTTGCGAGTTCAGCGGGTGGCTGCTGGCCGAGAAACGTCAGGGCACGCAGCAAGTCCTTGACCGGGGACTGTGCGTCGAGAGGGGCGGCCAAGGTCTGCTTGGATAGTTTTTCCCCCGTGGTACTGGTGGCAACTGGCAGATGGGCATATGCGGGCTGCGGGTAGCCGAGCAGGCGCTGAAGGTGGATCTGTCGTGCGGTAGAGTCAAGCAGATCGGCACCACGCACGATATGCGTGACGCCTTGGGCTGCATCATCAACGACAACGGCCAGCTGGTAGGCAAACTGGCCATCGGCGCGCAGCAATACGAAATCGCCGACGGTCTCCACAATGTCTTCGTGCTGTGGTCCCTGGAGCGCATCTTGCCAAGCCAGCGTACTGGTGTCTGCCTTCACGCGCCAGGCCCGTGCCTTGCGTCCGGCAGGGAGTCCGTTGCGACAAGTACCGGGGTAACGATGTGCGCCATCCGGCGCAAGCAGTGCCGAATCTGCGATTTCCCGGCGGGAGCATGCACAGGGATACGCAAAGCCGGCCTCACGTAACTGATCCAGGGCTGCGCGGTAGGCGTCAAGGCGCCGACTTTGCCAAAGCACAGGCCCCTCCCAGGTGAAACCGTAATCATCCAGTTGTCTCAAGATGGTATCCGCTGCTCCGGCAACGGTGCGCGGGGCGTCCACGTCTTCCATGCGGATCAGCCATTGCCCACTCTGATGGTGCGCTTCAAGGCAAGAAGCCAGTGCTGCGATCAGCGAACCGATATGCAGCGGCCCCGTAGGGGAAGGGGCGAAACGCCCGACGTATGCATGGCCGCTCATGCAGGCGCTTGGTTCAGCAGGCGCTATGCCGATCCGGCGAGGTGCCGAGCAGAAGATTGCCGATGACATCCATCATCAATGCATACGTCTGCTGGGATTTCTGCATGTAGCCATCCACCGGATAGCGTTTGCATACGGTGGATTCGCTCTCCAGACCCGGTTGACCGGAACGGATCAGGATCTTCAGATCCTTGCGTCCCATGGGACCGCGCAATTCGGTGACCAGTTTGAAACCTGCATCACGGGTTTCCATGACGACATCCAGCAGGACCAGATCAATCTGGGGTTCGGCGCTGATGATCTGGCGTGCCTCGGCTGCCGAGCTGGCATGCAGAAAACGGAATGGACGGTTTGCGATGCGTGCGCGGCGCAAGGTCAGGACCGTGGCCTCATGCACCTGCTGCTCATCATCAACAACCAGCAGTACCCAAGGCGCTTTGGTATCAAGCGGCGTCTGTTCGTCCTCAGGTTCTTCGTCCAGAAAGGTGAACAAGTCTTCATCACCATCCGTCGAAGACTCCGCCAAATCCCCACTCAAGTGCCAGGCTTGACGCGACATTGAAAAAACGGGGGGAGCAGGGAACTGCGTGTCGAACCTGGAAACCATTTGTGAACTCCTGAACAAGGCGAACTCTGCGGACTGTTTGCCATCGTGCCGGTTGTATGTGTTACCCGAACGATTGTTCAGTGCAGCATACCTACAACTTTAGTTAAAGGTACATGCTAAGCGTTCGCACAGCAAGACGCTTGCGTTTGGTCAGATTATGGTTCAGCGGATGAACAAAACCACGATCTGTAACCTTTCGCTACAAGCCGCCCGAAAAAGAATAGGCCCCGTCGTGACGGGGCCTATTCTGTGCGCGGTGAGGCGACGTCAGACGTTGAACAAAAAGTTCAGGACATCACCATCCTTGACCACATATTCCTTGCCTTCGGAGCGCATCTTGCCGGCTTCCTTGGCGCCTTGTTCACCCTTGTACTGGATGAAATCATCGAAGGCGATAGTCTGGGCACGGATGAAACCCTTCTCGAAGTCGGTGTGGATCACGCCTGCGGCTTGCGGGGCGGTATCGCCCTTGTGGATGGTCCATGCGCGGACTTCCTTCACCCCGGCGGTAAAGTAGGTCTGCAAGCCGAGCAGGTCATAACCTGCGCGGATCAGGCGGTTCAGACCCGGCTCGTCTAGGCCGATGTCGGCAAGGAAGGCGAGCTTGTCTTCATCATCCAGATCGGCCAGTTCTGCTTCAATCTGCGCGCACAGGGCAACCACCGGCGCGCCTTCCTTGGCGGCATGCTCGCGCAAGCGATCAAGGTGCGGATTGTTTTCGAAGCCGTCTTCCTTGACGTTGCCGACGTACATGGCGGGCTTCAGGGTCATCAGGCACAGTGGCTTGAGCTGCACCAGATCTTCTTCAGACAGTTTGAAGGTGCGTGCCGGTTGGCCTTCGTTCAGGTGCGGCAGCAGCTTTTCGAGGACGGCGACAAACTTCTGTGCATCCTTGTCACCGGAGCGGGCCTTCTTCTGTTCGCGCTGGATGGCTTTTTCCACGGCGGTCATGTCGGCCAGAGCAAGCTCGGTGAGGATGGTCTCGATGTCGGCGATCGGGTCAACGCGGCCGGAAACGTGCACCACGTTTTCGTCGTCGAAGCAGCGCACCACGTTCACGATGGCATCGGTCTCGCGGATGTTGGCGAGGAACTGGTTGCCCAGCCCTTCACCTTTCGATGCACCGGCTACCAGACCGGCGATGTCGACGAACTCGACGATAGCGGGCTGCATGCGCTGCGGCTTCACGATCTCGGCGAGCTGCTGCATGCGCGCATCCGGCACTTCAACAATGCCGACGTTCGGCTCGATGGTGCAGAAGGGGTAGTTCGCCGCTTCAATGCCCGCCTTGGTGAGCGCGTTGAAGAGGGTGGACTTGCCGACGTTGGGCAGGCCGACGATGCCGCACTTGAGGCTCATGCTTTTTCCTTGGGCGCCGCAGGGCGCGCGTTGATGTATTGGGTGGCGGCGTTCCAGTCGCCGCTGGCAATTTTGGGCCAGGCAAGCAGCGCCCGGTCAATGGCCATATCGATTTCTGTCTGTTCTTCGCGACGTGGCCGGTTCAGAACAAAGTTGACCACCTCGTTCCTGTCCCCCGGGTGGCCGATGCCGATGCGCAGGCGCCAGTAGTCCTGCGAAGAAAGGCGCGATGCGATGTCTTTCAGACCGTTGTGGCCTCCCAGGCCACCTCCGAACTTCAGGCGCAACTGACCGGGTGGAATATCCAGTTCATCGTGCACCACGAGGATTTCGTCAGGCAGGATGCGATAGAAATGTGCCAGTGCCAGTACAGACTGACCGGACTTGTTCATGAAGGTCTGTGGCAAGAGCAGCCATACATTCGCATCGCGTGAACGGCCTGCATAGCCATGAAAGCGTGCTTCGTGGCTGAGAGAGACACCGAGGTCCTGTGCCAGACGTTCACAAAACCAAAACCCGGCGTTGTGCCGGGTTTCGGTGTATTCGGCCCCGGGATTCCCGAGGCCGACAATCAGCTTGGGAGCTGGCTGCGCCATCAAGCCTTGGCTTCGCCCTCGCCAGCTTCGGCGGCAGGCTCAGCATCCGCAGCAGCGGCACGCAGGGTGACGATCGAAGCAGCAACTTTGTCGCCATCGGTCGAGTGGGCCAGTTCAACGCCCTTGGGCAGCTTGATGTCGCGCAGGTGCAACGGCGCATTGGCATCCAGATCCTTCAGGTCGATTTCAATGAAGCTGGGCAGATCGCCCGGCAGACCTTTCAGGTCCAGTTCATTGATGGTGTGCGAAGCCACGCCGCCTGCCAGCTTGACGCCCGGGCAGATGTCAGCGTTGATGAAGTGGACCGGCACCTTCAGGTGGATGGCGTGCGTAGCGTCGACGCGCTGAAAATCCACGTGCAGCACGATCTGACGGAACGGGTGCCATTGCACATCGCGCAGCACGGCGGTTTCGGCAGCGCCGTCGACGTCGATGCTCAGCACGGAACTGTGGAAGGCTTCCTTGCGCAGGGCGTGGAACAGGTCATTGTGGTCCAGCGAGATCTGAACGGCAGGCTTGTCGCCACCGTAGATGATGCCCGGCGTGGTGCCAGCGTTACGCAGGCGGCGGCTCGCACCCGTACCTGTCACGTCACGCTTGCTTGCTTTTACGTTGAATTGCATGTGAATCTCCAGACTTAAAGGGTGTCTGCCCGCGACCAGGCTTTCACCGACACAAAAAGACGGGGCCGACAGACTCCGTCCGAAACTTATTTATTCATCCATGAAAAGCGAGGAGACCGACTCTTCATTGCTGATGCGCAACATCGTATCGGCCAGCAGGGAACCGATCGATATCTGCTTGATCTTGGGACAGGCCTTGGCGTCGTCACGCAACGCAATGGTGTCGGTGACGACCAGTTCGTCCAGCTCGGAATCCATGATGCGTGCAATCGCCGCACCAGACAGCACAGCGTGGGTAATGTAGGACACCACGCGACTGGCACCATGTTCCTTGAGTGCTTGAGCAGCCTTGCACAGCGTGCCGGCGGTATCGACGATGTCGTCAACGATCACACAGGTGCGATCACGGACATCACCGATGATGTTCATCACTTCGGAAACGTTGGCTTTCGGACGGCGCTTGTCGATGATGGCCAGCTCGGTTTCGAGTTGTTTGGCCACGGCACGGGCACGTACGACACCGCCGACGTCAGGTGAAACAACCATCAGCTTGCCACCTTGCTCGGCCTTGCGCAGATGCGAAAGGAGCAAGGGCGTTGCGTAGATGTTGTCGACCGGGATATCGAAGAAGCCTTGAATCTGGTCGGCATGCAGGTCGACCGTCAGGATGCGCTGTACGCCGACGGCCTGGAGCATGTTGGCCACCACTTTGGCGGTGATCGGTACACGGGCAGAGCGCGGGCGGCGGTCCTGGCGGGCATAGCCGAAGTAGGGAACTGCAGCAGTGATGCGGCCGGCTGACGCACGCTTGAGCGCGTCGACCATGATCATCAGTTCCATGAGATTGTCGTTGGTGGGCGAAGAGGTCGGCTGCAGCACGAAGACATCCTTACCCCGGACGTTTTCGAGCAACTCGACATTGACTTCGCCGTCGGAGAATCGACCAACAGTGGCCGAACCAACGGCAATGCCCAAACGTTTGACGACATCGGCAGCCAATTTCGGGTTGGCATTGCCAGTGAAGACCATCAGGCTGCGGTACGCCATGACTACCTCGTGAGATGCGTTGTCAGAAACAACTCGGGCAGGCCGACAGCCTCGGCTGTGACCTGCCCGATTTTAAGGGGCTGGGGAAGAAGGATTCGAACCTTCGAATACCGGAATCAAAATCCGGTGCCTTGACCAACTTGGCGACTCCCCAACAAAAACTTTTCAACGCTAGACAAGATCCAACGCTTGATCTTGCCCTGCACAAATTCATCAATCTCTGGCCCAGGCCAGTAACGGATGGGTATCCAGTGCCGGAGCACACCAGACCTTCCATTCGGCCTGCAGGATCTTCACCACCGTTTCCGCAGCTGCCTGATGCTCGCACGGCAAGAACACACAGGCTCCCGAACCGCTCATGCGAACGCTACCAAACGGTGACAAGGCTTCAAGCGCCTTCAGAATCACGGGGTAACGCGTACAGGCTACCGCCTCCAGATCATTGCGCCCCTGTTGCAGGCGTCGCTCTGTTTCGGCAACTGCGAAGCCCGTAATTATGAGGGGCTTCGTGTCTCGCGTCAATTCCTTTGCGCCAAAAATTTCTGCGGTCGGGACGGATGCCGGAGGTTCGATGATGACATACCAGGCGGGCGCCAAGCTCAGAGGCTGGAGTTCTTCACCCACGCCTTCGGCGAGTGCGGTACGGCCATAAACGAAGAAGGGCACATCCGCACCAAGTTCAAGTGCCCAGGATTGCAATTTATGCCGCGGGACGTCCAGAGCCCACAAGCGATTCAGGGCGAGCAAGGTGGTGGCTGCATCGGAACTGCCTCCCCCTAATCCGCCTCCCATGGGTAGATGCTTGTCGACGCGGATATCGGCACCGAGACGGCAGTGTGTCTTGGCTTGCAAAAGGCGTGCCGCGCGAATGATCAGGTCGGATTCGGCTGGTACGCTGGGCACGTCGCTTACGCGGTGGATCTCACCATCGTTACGGATGCGGAAACCCAGCGTATCGCAGCGATCAATCATGCGGAAAGCGGTCTGCAGGAGGTGGTAACCGTCCGGGCGGCGACCGGTGACGTGCAGGAAAAGATTGATCTTGGCTGGGGCCGGGCACAGGATGAAGTCGTCATTCATGGTTGCCAAGCCTCAATGGCAAGTTTTACACGCAGCCCGGGTCTTTCCGCTTCCAGTGTTGCAGGCAGTGCATTGACCGAGTCGTTTTCATAGCTGGTGATCCGCACTGTCCAGGCTTGTTCGACGGCGATCAGCAATCGGCCGAAAGGATCCCGCTGTATGACCTCGGCCTGGGAACCGATGCGACCCAGCACCCACAAAGCCAGGCTGTCGAGCGGTACGGGAGTTTCGGTTAGGCGGGCCATCAGCTGATCGGCACTGCCTGCTTCACGGCGCTCGCCATCAGCAGAGGTCCAGCGGGCGCCCTGCGCATCGCGCTGCAATTCAGCCAGCTGGTTGCCAAGGGGACTGGCAAAACCGATGAGGTCGCTCGCAGGGGTGTGTTCCCAGGAGATGCGCAGGGTGTTTGAACGCCCTGCCTGGCTGATGGCCATCCGCCCGTCCAGTGCGAATCGCGAAATGCTTTCCCGCGCAGGACGTGCCGGCAAATCCGGTTTGGTCGACTGGTTGCCGCAGCCAGCTAGCAAAATGCCGAGCATGCCGATACCGATGAGGTGTCGCAAAAGAGTCAAGTGCTGTCCTTGTTACAGACCCAGGCGGGCAGCAAGGGTTTTGAGCGGGATGCTTTTGGGGTTGGCGTGAAGGGCTTCTGTCATCAGCTTGCGCGCAGCATCTTGTTGCCCGCTGCGCCATAAGACTTCGATCAGATGGCTAGCCACTTCCGCGTCCGGGAACTGGGCATAGGCCTGTTTCAGCAGATCTGCAGCTTCGGCCAGTTTGCCCTGGCGAAAACGCAACCAGCCCATGCTGTCCTGAATGGCGGCGTCATCGGGGGCGAGTTTGATTGCGCGGGTCAGCAGGCTTTCGGATTCCTCGAGGTGCTGATTGCGATCAGCAAAAGAGTATCCCAGCGCATTGAGGGCGTGGGCATGATCAGGTTTGATGGCGATGATCCGGCGCAGCCGTTCTTCCATCAGGGCGGGCAGGTTGAGTTGCTCGGCCAGCAGCGCTGCGTCATACAGGACATCCAGGTTATCCGGTTCGCGTTGCAGAATGTTCTGCAGGATGTCATGCGCGGCGGCCAGATTGTCGCTTTGGCGAAGGAGTTGGGCTTCGGCGGTTTGAAGCGGCGTGATGTTGTCGGCGCTGCGGGCTTGCGCGTCCCGCAGGCTTTGCAGCGCAGCGCTGGTTTGTCCTTGCGCAACAAGCAGGCGTGCCTTGCTTGTCTGGGCCGTCACAAAATGCGGGCCAGGCCGTACGCTTTCCAGCGTCTGCAGGGCTTCGTCGCGATGCCCCAATTCGGCCTGGACTTCACCCAGCAAGACACGCAGGCGTTCGACATCTCCCCATTTGTGCTGGACCAGCCGGGTTAGCAGGGATTCAGCCGTGGGCAGGTCGCCCGCTTGCGCGGCAATCCCGACAATCGTGAAGGCCAGCGGATCATTGTCCGGATATTCATTCAGCAGTTTCCGGTACTGGTCGACGGCCTCGTCGTTGTGTTTTTCCAGGGCCAGCCAGCGGGCGTAGTTCAAGCGTGCGTCAAGGGCCTGGGGATGCTGCTGGGCGAAGGCGCCAAGGGCTTCCATGCTTTGCTGGACATGTTCGGGCGGCGCGCTCTGTGTTTGCAGCAAGATGGCGCGTTCGAGATCCGGATTCAGGCGCAGGGCTTCCGTGGCTGCGGCATGGGCGCTCGTCAGGTGCCCCGCGTCGATTTCTGCCTGAGCGCGGGCCAGATGGGCTTCCGGCAGGTTCAGGTACGGTGCGGTCAAGCGTTCGATAGCCTGGGCCACGGCCGCCTTGTCCTGGCTTCGGGCGAAAACGGCGGGTAGCTGTTCCAGCAGGGTTCGCCGTGTGACTTCCTGGCGGGCCAAGGCTGCCTTGATGGTTGCTTCCGCTTCGGCCGGCCTGTTCGCCGCATTCATCAGGATGTTTGTCGTGGCAATCTCGTTGGCACGCCGAACCACGCGTTGATCATTGGTGCGTTTGGTGAGTTCGCTGTAACCGAACAAGGCCCCTTCCACATCGCCGCGCGCCAGGGCGATTTCGCTGATCAGCATCTGGAACAGGAGCTGGGCACTTGAGAGCGGCGGGCGCGTCTTGACGACATTTGCCGGGTCTGTCTGGGGGGCAGGCGTGTCTGCCGAAGCGACGCCCATGCCACACAGTGCAGCAGCACAACCCAGTGCAAGCAGCACGGGACGCAGGGGGAAAGGGGTTGGCATGATTTTCTTTGTATCGGATTTGGGCTTGCTGGCGATCTTAGCAGCAGTGTACTGTTTTGCTCCTTGAGTGCTGCCAAAAGGATGTTGCATGCCCGAGTTGCCGGAGGTCGAAATCACCTGTGTTGGCATCGCGCCCCATTTGCTGGGTCAACAGCCCCGTGCCGTACGGGTGCGCCAGTCACGCCTGCGCTACCC
>Ga0316604_10000891_pt1 | contig 30845 bp, 26 predicted proteins | sample OWC_soil_day20_C_FD_207650 | JGI IMG/M metagenome (GOLD analysis project Ga0316604, IMG submission 207650) | Wetland soil microbial communities from Old Woman Creek delta, Ohio, United States - OWC_soil_day20_CT | ecosystem: Environmental > Terrestrial > Soil > Wetlands | place: USA: Ohio... | reverse complement strand
TTTTTAGTATAGTAATGAATGAGTTAATAAATAAATAGGAGTTGAATGCCATGCATTTTACTTATTATATGCCAACTAAAATATTCTTTGGCTGTGGTGAGTTTGAAAAGGCTCCCGCTTATATTAAGACCCTTGGCAAAAAGGTACTGATTGTTACAGGGAAATATGCGATGAATAAATATGGTTTCACCAAGAGGTTAGTAGATGGTCTTGCTGGTTTAGGCATTGAATCCATGGTATTTGAAGGAATTAGTGCCAACCCTCTGGCTAGTGAAGTCAACGCTTGTGCTCAAAAATTTTCTAGCTGGCAGCCTGAGGTTGTAGTAGCCTTGGGTGGTGGCAGTGCCATTGATGCTGGGAAAGGTATTCTTCTTGGTTTGTCCACAGGAGAAAAAGTGGAGCCTTATTTATTAGGGCATTTACCGATTACTCATGTTGATATTCCTCTTGTAGCGATTCCTACTACGGCAGGTACAGGATCTGAAACCAATTGGGCGGCTATTTTAACCGACGAGAGCACTGGTACGAAGACTAGTTTTCGTCATAAAGGTTTCTTTCCTGCCATTGCTATCGTTGACCCACAACTGACATTGTCTTTATCACCTGAAACTACAGTAGAGACCGGTTTTGATGTCTTTGCTCATGGGGTAGAGACCTATATATCAAAAAGCGGGCTAAGTCCTTTGGTTGGCTGCAATTCTCTAAAAGCGATACAATTGGTAGGGCAATATTTGCCTCAGGTCTTAGCAGATGGTCAAAATAGTACTGCACGTACCTATATGATGTATGCCAGTATGCTGATGGGTTTCAATTTAGCTAACTCCAGCACTTGCTTGCCTCACCGTTTACAGTATCCAATTGGTGTAAAAACCAATAGCAGTCACGGCAGCGGATTAATGGCTCTCTTTGAAAGCTGGCTGGATTTGACCTATGAGGTTTCAAAAGAGAAATTCAATCATATTGGAGAAGCATTACATGGCACCAGATGCTCTAATAAGAGGGAATTTATGCATGTTTATCGCCAATTTAGGCAAAGTATAAATATAAATCCTAGTTTGGCGGATTTTTCTTTAACAAAAGCGGATGTGAGTTATTTGGCAAGTAAAGTAACAGGTAACTTGTCCAATGATCCGGCAGGAGAGATTCCGGGTATTGTAGAGAAGATATATGATGGGGCGTTTTATAAATGAGCCTTTTGGAGCAGACAATGATAAAGAAAGATAAAGATGGGGACAAGGTTTTGCCCTATCTAATGGTATTGCGTCCGAAACAGTGGACAAAAAATTTATTAGTGTTTGCTGCGTTGATTTTTTCCATTAAAACCGTGTCTGTGGATATGTTGGTACAATCGGCTGCTGCTTTCATTTTGTTTTGTACAACATCAGGCTGTGTTTACATTATAAATGATTATATTGATCGAGAAGCCGATGGCAGACATCCAGAGAAATGCTATCGTCCCATTGCTTCTGGCAGATTACATCCTTTGGGTGCATTATTGTTTGGGAGTGTTTTATTATGCAGTTCACTTGCAGCAGCATTTATAGTGGAGCCTTGGCTTAGCCTATTACTTTTCGGATATTTTATGGTGAATGTAGCGTATTCGGTGAAGTTAAAACAAATTGTGATTATTGATATTATGGTGATTGCCTTTGGTTTTGTTTTGCGGGCCATAGGGGGAGGATTAGCTATTAATGTTTCTTTTACTCCTTGGTTTTTAATTTGTACCATGCTATTGGCTTTGTTTTTAGCCATCAGCAAACGCAGGCATGAGCTATATTTACTCAGTCATCATAAAGGTGAGCACCGCAAGGTATTAGAACAATATTCTCCTGAATTATTGGATCAATTAAATAGTATTGTTACTACAGCTGCGATTATGAGCTATTCTTTATTTACCTTTACATCAGGCCATACCGTTCATCTAATGTGGACCATCCCTCTTGTCATGTATGGAATTTTTCGCTATCTGTATTTAATTCATATAGAAGGACAAGGGGGAAGACCCGAAAAAGTACTGGTAGAAGATCGTCATATTTTAGGCACTGTTTTATTGTTTGCTGCTATGGTTGTGACTATTTTATATTACTTTGAATAAAGAAGACTTGATTCAGATGGAATTTTAACTCCGCCTGAATCTTTAGTCGCACTTATCCAGGGACTTAGTCGCTCTTAACTCCTACTTGGATAAGATGGGAGTCTTAGAGCGACTTGGTCATCGGATAAAAATCCTAATGAAATTTAGTAGTGAGGTAACATGTAAATGAAAGATTTACTATTAATTATCATCTCGGTAACCATTGGTGCAGTTGGTCAAATTGCCTTTAAATTAGGTGCCATGCAAATGGTTCAAAATCCTGGTGTTACAATAATAGAAAAAATAAAATGGCCGATTGTGCTAGGACTATTTTTGTATGGTATCAGCACAATTCTATGGATTATGGCTTTGAAAAAAGTAGAACTTAGTTATGCCTATCCTATGGTAAGTTTGGGCTATATTCTAGTGTTTATTGCCTCCTATTTTATTTTTCATGAACCCATAAACTGGCTAAGAATGGGTGGAATGCTCTTTATTATAGCAGGTATTACCTTAGTAGCCAGATCCTAGGAGGATGTTACATTGGATTATAAATATGCCGTAATACCTGTTATTGCTTGGTTTGTAGCTGGTACAGTTAAATTTATCGTAAATTATATTCGTTTTCGCCAAGAGGCTGTTACTTTAATTGGTAATGGGGGATTTCCAAGCACTCATACTACTGTCATTAGCAGTACAGTCTTTTTTATTGGTTTATCAGAAGGAATCAATCAGCCAATATTTAGCTTGGGCGTAGCAGTGCTTATGATTACCATGTTTGATGCAATGGGGATCAGGCGGTCATTAGGAAAACAGGCTGCGATGATCAATCAACATATAGGACCTCATCAAATTACAAAACCATTAAGAGAGCGGCAGGGGCATACTCCCGTTGAAGTATTGGGGGGGCTTATAGTAGGATTCTTATTGGCTTTTGTTTTTTATCGTATGTAACAGATTCAGTTGGGAGGAAATATATGATAGGAAGCTTTTCTTTTATATTAGGGCTAACCTTATTGTCCTTTATGTTTTTTATTTTAGCACTATCAGCTATTGGATTTGGAATGGGCATACCCTTGCTGCCCATTCATTTATGGCTGTCAGCCGCTGGTAGTCTTATCTTTGTTTTTATTAGTGGAATTTTTTATAAAAAAGAAAATAACTGGAAATGGCTTCTTAGTATAGGAAGTCTGTCTGTATTGTTAATGTACTTTTTTATGCTGGTAAGTGGTTTGTTTTATGATATCTCCTATGATGGGCAAGTGTATCATCAAGAAGCAGTCATACAACTGGTTAATCACTGGAATCCTTTTCAGCAGTATTTGACAAAAGAACAGTCCCAATCTGCTGTGCTGCTAAATCACTATGCAAAAGGGCCATGGATCTATGAAGCGGCCTTATATACGGTAACAGGACAAATCGAACAGAGCAAAGCCTTCAATTTTCTATTAATCACAGCATCTTTTCTATTAACGTTTTCTGCGTTACAGAATAGTCAGAGATATAGTGTAAACCAAGCCATATTTTTTAGCTTGCTATTGGCTTTTAATCCGGTAAGCATTTATCAATCCCTAAGCTTTTACATCGATGGACAACTGGCATCTTTATTATTATGTTTACTGGCTTTGTCTTACCAAATGATCAGGCAGTATGATATATTTGTTTTAGCTGGTTTTATCATGAGCATTGGTTTGTTGGTGAATGTAAAATTTACCGGTATCGTATATGCCGTTGCCTGTATAGGGTTACTGACCGGGTGGCTATGGCTGCTAAAGAAACGAGAAAGTTATTGGAACCTTGGGAAAGCGGCAATCATCGCTTTTGTTGCGGGGATTTGCATACTTGGTTATAATCCATATATAACCAACAGCCTTTTTTATGGGCATCCTTTTTATCCCTTATATGGTGCAGGATCAAAGTCGATGGATATTATGACCAGTAATTCCCCAAAGGGTTTTTTACAAATGAGTGGAATAAAGAAACTATACGTTGCTAATTTCTCTATGGCTACGAATCAGTTTGATATGGAAGAACCCGTGGTAAAGCCTCCTTTTCGTGTCACTGCACAAGAGCTTAGACCTTTCATTTATGGCGCGGATATTCGAATTGGAGGATTTGGTCCTTGGTTTAGCGGTATGCTGGTGATTAGTGGTTTTATCTTGCTATTCTTATTCTGGTCTCCTAAGAAGGAGACATTTTATGGGGTAGGTTTGGTCGTGAGTATTATGATATCGGCATTCATAAATCCGGAATCTTGGTGGGCACGATATGTGCCGCAAATTTGGTACGCCTGTATTTGTCTTGCACTCATTGCTTGGTCCAATCAGAAAAAAACAATTCGTTATCTCGGAGGAATTCTAGCAGGAGCGGCTGTGATCAATCTGGCCTTAATTTCCTATCCATATATTCTTGGCAATTATTACTGTACCCAGGCGCTAAGACAAGAATTAAAAGAGATTGCTGCATATCATAATCCCATCAATGTGTGTTTTGGCGAGTTTACCTCAAACTATGTGCGGTTTGCCCAAAACAATATTTCTTTTGTGGATGCGTCAGCAGATATTGCAGATATGAATATAGAGGTCATGAGGTACAATTATTTAACTGCTCCAGCGAAAGAACAATTATTAGCAACTATTTTTGCAAAAGGAAGGATGGATGAACATGAATAATAAAAAAGGTATTTTAACAGCAATTTTTCTCCTGCTATTCTTTATCCATGTACCAGGATATGCCCAAACCCTTATGTATGTCCCCTTTGACAATCGCCCTGTAAGTTATGAATATGTAGTTGATACCGTGAAAAAGGGTGGATTTGATATTCTAGTTCCACCGGAAGACTCTCTTGCAGCCAGAACGAGAAGTGCGAATCCCGACCAACTATGGGAATGGGTCTTTGCTCATGCGAAAGAAGCAGACGGAGTTGTAGTATCAGCCGATGCACTGATCTATGGCGGATTGGTTGCTTCTAGAACTCATGAAATCAGTGAGGAAGTGCTGCTGGAAAGAGTGGCAAATTTTCAAAAACTAAAGGAATTGAACCCTTCTGTACGCCTATATGTATTTAGTACGATTATGCGCAGTCCCCATGCTTCCAGCGGCGGGGTAGAACCAGCATATTACGAAACCTATGGACCAGCGATTTTCCGCATTCACGCTCTCCAAGATAAAAGTGAAATGGAGAAGTTAAGTAAAAAAGAAAAGAAAGAATTAGAGACATTAAATGCGCAAGTTCCGAAAGATATTATGGAAGATTGGGTAAACAGGCGTGAAAAGAACTTTAAAGCAAATTTACAGCTTGTTTCCGCAGCAAAAGAAAATATCTTTAATTACTTGTTAATCGGTCGTGATGATTGCTCCCCGCTGTCAAGATCTCATCAGGAATCCAGATGGCTAGGTAAAGAAACAGCCGATTTATCTGCCAGTAAATACTCTTCTTTTCCCGGTGCAGATCAGTTAGGAATGCTCATGCTGACAAGAGCCGTGAATGATTTGACTTTCACCATACCTACCGTCTCTGTGATCTATACCCAAGGTGTTGGTAATAAGACTATTCCTTCTTATGAAGATACTCCGGTTGGCAAAAATGTAAGAGATCATTTGTTTGCTGCAGGTTTTGTACCTTTATTATCGGATAAAGTAGCCGATATGATTTTGGCAGTCAATACACCAGTAGATGGCTGGACCAGAGAAGCAGGCATGGAATCAAATAAAACAAAAGCAAGCAAAGAAACCCTTGCCTTTGTAAAACAGATCGAAAGCTACTTAAATGCTGGCCGAAAAGTAGCAGTGGCAGATATTTCTTTCGCCAATGGTTCCGATAATGCCTTTATGAAGGAAATGACCGATAGCAAACTGGCGTCTCAGCTAGAATCTTATTCCGGCTGGAATACAGCCAGCAACACCATTGGTTATACCATTGGACAAGCTGCTTTTGCTCAGCGCATGGCAGCTGGCGACAAAAATAATCTCATTGCCGTCCGTCTCTTAGATGATTGGGCGTATCAAGCCAATGTGCGCAGTGATCTAATGAATGAAGTGTTAATCCCTCAAGGAATCAACAATGTACAATTAAATGAAATGCGCCCCACCCTTACCCAAGATGCTACCAAACGCATACAGAATTTTGCTCAGCAAAATTTGAGTGAGTTTCCGTTGGAAAAAATAGAAGTATCCTTCCCCTGGAATCGCATGTTTGAAGTAGATGTGAAAGCGCAGTAATGCTGTAGAATAAAATACCAAAATAAAACTCTCATGACGACGCAAATGTCATGGGAGTTTTATTTTGCAACAAAGTTCTATAAATTATCTTGAAATTCAACAAACTTACGTAAAAAACTTTGAAATCTATATCTTTTAAAAATAATGCTTGACTTTAGTTAGCTGGACTCTTGATTCTTGTACGCAATCTTTCGACTACCCACAAGCATACACAACCGACAATGATCTTTGCCCGACTGTCGCAACCGAGTCGATCGCTAAATAAAAAAATATATATTACCTATCTATGTATTTAGATGGATGTATCTGCTGACGTTTTATATTATGATAAATAGGATCATTTTAAAGTGGGAGCTATCAAGGGGGACATTTTTACTTGGGAGGAGCCATAGCCATTCGTCGCTTGACCTAATACGCAGAACCGTATCATTGGTAATGGCTAAACAACTCCTGCCAAAATTCTACAAATTTTAGCAGGAGTTGTTTATTTTATGAATACGTGATACATGTAGTTAAAAGGAGCCGAAGAAAAATGTTCCATAGATCAGTAAGGATTATAGCAACAGGTAAATATATTCCCCCTACCGTGGTAACTAATGTTGATTTGGAAGAGAAACTTAATTTGCCTTCGGGGTGGATTGAAAAGAAAATTGGGGTATTTAGCCGACATTATGCTATGGGAGAAACACAATCCGAAATGGCAGCAAAGGCAATTCGTGACGCACTACAAAGTGTAAATATGACAATGGAGGATATTGACTGTTTGGTAGGAGCTAATGGAGCTATGGAACAAGCCATACCCAGCAATGCTGCTCTAACGAAAAAGGCATTGGGCCTAGAAAAGGCTATACCTGCTTTTGATATCAATTCGACCTGCTTAAGTTTTCTTGTGGCAATGGATTTAGTTTCGCCTATGGTGGCTGCTGGCCAATATCGACGAGTTGTTATCTTCTCAAGTGATATCGCTTCAAATGCTCTAAACTGGGAACATAAAGAAAGTTGCATCTTGTTTGGTGACGGGGCTGCTGCGGTTGTGATTGAGCGAGATGATAATCCAAGAGGGTCGAAAATAGTAGCGTCAAAATTGGCTACATACATTGAAGGGACTCATCTGGCGGAGGTAAAAGGTGGAGGTACGAAACTCCACCCTAGAGAATATCGAGAAACAAACAAAACGGATTATCTGTTTCATATGGAAGGGGAAAAAATGTTCCGCCTTTCTATGAAGTATATTCCTGATTTTTTTACGGACTTGTTAAAGTCAGCAAACTGTAAGATGGACGACATAACTATGCTTATTCCCCATCAAGCAAGCTTAACAGCGATGAAATTAATCCAGCGAAAATTAGGTATTCTGGACGAGAAATTTATGTTAACCATTCAGGAATATGGTAATACCATTGCCGCTTCGATTCCCTTGGCCCTTCATGATGCTATTTCCCAAGGCCGAGTAAAACGTGGTGATCGTATCATTCTATTTGGAACATCGGCAGGACTATCGATCGGAGGTATGGTTCTTGAATATTAAGAGCCAGATTAAAAATTTGTTATTAACAGGAGGGCGGGCGCCAGCGACCCTTGATTTGGCAAGGAAATTTAATTCATATGGAATTACAGTGTACGTTGCGGAAAGCTTGCCAAATCATTTATGTACATATAGTAGAGCAGTCAAAGAGAGTTTTGAGCTCCCAGCGCCTAAGCTGGATCCAGAGAGATATATAGAAGAACTTAAAGCCATCATTGTACATAAAAAGATTGATTTGGTGATTCCAACCTGTGAGGAAGTCTTTTATATCGCGCGTTACAAGGAAATACTTACTTTGGCCTTTCCTGGGGTTACTATTTTTGTAGACAGTTTTGAAAAATTAAAAATGCTTCATAATAAAAGTGCTTTCATTGAGTACATAAGCAATTTAGGTAAGGCGGTTCCTCGTACCTGGCTTTTAAGATCGTCTGAAGATGTCGCTAATTTTTACACAAGAACCCAATTTTCGCAGCGTATCATTATAAAAGCGGCATTTTCTCGCTTTGCTACAAAAATTTTTGAACTAGAAAATGGCAAGAATATTCCGCTGCTAGATGTTTCCGTAGAACGTCCGTGGGTTGTTCAGGAATTTATTACCGGAAAGCAATATTGTTCATATTCAATTTGTCACAGTGGTACTGTTTTTGCCCATACGGCCTACGCTGCAACATTCACTGCCGGCAGGGGGGCTTGTATCTGTTTTGAGCATACGGATCATCCTGAGATCTATCGATGGGTGCAGGATGTTGTAAAAGATTTAAAGTTTACAGGTCAAATTGCATTTGATTTTATTCAAACTACTGACGGAATTTTATATCCTTTGGAATGTAATCCCCGAGCCACGAGTGGGATTCATTTGCTAAACTCACAAGAAATAGTAGAGGCAATGATGATTCCCGCCGCTCCTGTACAGATCAGTGGATCAAAATCTAAAATGGTAGCATTGCCCATGATACTATATGGTGTCCGTCAGTGTAAAGGATTTACCAGTTTGAAAGATTGGCTGAAAATCTTTTGGCAGGCTAATGATGTTTTATTTTCTGTTGATGATCCAGTGCCTTTTTTTCAACAGTTCGTGATGCTGAAGACGCTGTATTTTATCGGTTGTAATGGTGGCATATCCATGCTCGAAGCTACGACATATGACATTGAATGGAATGGAGAGGATATATGAAAGTACTTGTGACTGGCGGAACTGGATTTTTGGGTAAAGCTTTGGCTCTTAGGCTATTACTAGAGGGACACCAAGTGACGACAGTCGGGCGCAATGAAGTTGTCGGCAAGGAATTAGGCAGATTAGGTATACGCTTCATAAAAGCAGATTTAGCCGATGAACTTGCAATAATAGAAACTTGCCGGGGTCAAGACTATGTTTTTCACTGTGCAGCCTTATCATCTCCTTGGGGGAGATATCAAGAATTTTATAACAGCAATGTTTTAGGAACAAAACACGTTGTTTTAGGATGTCAGCGCTACAATGTTCGTCGCATGGTTCATGTTTCCACCCCTAGCATATATATGGAATGGCGAGATCGACAGCAAATCAAAGAAAATGAAGTATTACCAGAAAAAAGCATCAATACATACGCAAAAACCAAACGCATTGCTGAAAATATAGTGGATGATGCTTGGCGAAAAGGGCTACCTGTTATTACAATTAGACCACGGGGGATATTTGGTCCTGGAGATCATACCATCTTTCCACGACTGATACGAGTCAATGACTCTAAGGGGATTCCGGACTTTGGAAAGTCCGTTATAACGGATATTACATATATTGATAATGTTGTAGATGCGTTACTGCTCTGTATAGCTACTCCAGAGACTTCGGTAGGAAAGAAATACAATATCACTAATGGCGAGCCTATACGGCTCCAAACACTACTCGAAGTCTTATTTGAAAAACTTAGATACCCTTTGCGCTTTAGGCGAGTGCCATTTTCCTTGTCATACTGTGCGGCTGCCCTAGCCGAGTTATATGCAGTGCTTCCTTGGGTGGGCGAGCCTGAAATCACTCGTTATGGATTGGGCGTCTTATATTATTCGCAAACCTTGGATATTACTGCGGCGCGACGTGAGCTGGGGTATGATCCACGTATCAGTATTTCGGAAGGTATTGGGCAATTTGCCGATTGGTGGAGGAAGAAATTTTGATGGGATTGGAAGTCGATCTGTTAACAGCTGGGTATTGCGTACACCCCGAAAAAATGACTGCCCGTGATCGGACATTTCATAAGAAGAAATTTCCTGCTATGGCAGCTGTCATTAAACATCCAGCGAAAGGATATATCCTCTTTGATACAGGATATACAATACGGTTTTTTTCAGAGACTTTAACATGGCCTCTTGCGGTATATCGCTATATGACCCCAGTCTATTTGCAAAAGGGTGAGAGTATAGTAGAGCAACTTCACTCCCGAGGGATACAAGCCCATGAAGTCCGTTATGTGATTTTGTCGCATTTTCATGCGGATCATATTGGTGGATGCAGGGACTTTTCTCAGGCCACTTTTATCGTTCATGAAGACGCATATAACGCGGTACAGAAGTTAGAGGGGATAAAAGCATTACGAGCAGGGTTTATTAAAAATCTACTTCCTGAAGATTTTACTGATCGGTTACGACTGCTTTCTGATGGGGATGCTGTACACTTGCCACTAGAACATCGGCCTTTCGAATATGGGTTTGATATTTTTGAGGATGGGTCGTTGTTTTTGGTTGTGTTAGCGGGACATGCTAAGGGGCAACTGGGTATTATGATTCCTAATAGCACAACGGGAGGGTATTTCTTAATTGCCGATGCTTGTTGGCAGAAGTGCTCATATACTCAGTTAATGCTGCCACATTGGTTAACCAAACTAATTATGGCGAATTGGACAGAATATATAGGCACGTTAAAAAAAATTCACGAATACGCAAAATCTCATCCAGACATCGCAGTCATTCCGTCCCATTGTAATGAAACCTTGGAGGGAATGGCTAGTGTTTCAAAATAGTAAAATACTGATGCAATACTTGAAAAGAAAATATGGTAATGGATTCAAAAGTCGAGCTGAACTTCAAGGTTGGCAAGAGAAGAAAGTGCAGGAATTCTTAAAGAAAATTTTGCCGATATCCAATTTTTATCGGCAATACCATGCGGGTTGGGCTATTAATGATTGGCATACCTGGCCGATAATCAATAAGAAGATCATGATGGATAACTTTACTGCCCTGAATACCGTTGGTCTTACCAAAGAGGAGGCTTTTGCGGTCGCGTTGGCAGCAGAAGAGTCTCGTGATTTCACGCCCACTGTTCGTGGGGTTACGGTTGGTTTGTCTTCAGGAACATCAGGTAATCGAGGACTTTTTTTAGCGAGCAAAGACGAGCAAGCAAAGTGGGCGGGGGCGATATTGGCTAAAGTGTTGCCTGGATCGCTGCTGCGTCCTCATCGGATCGCATTTTTCATGCGGGCAAATAGTAAGCTATATCAGACGGTAGGGAAAAGGCAGATACAATTTGAGTTTTTCGATATGCTTAGACCCATTGATGAACATATAGACCGTTTAAACAAATTTCAGCCCACGATATTGGTGGGGCCGCCATCGATGTTACGGCTTCTGGCCGATGCGTTGCATAATAAGTTATATATAACTCCGGCAAAAGTTGTCTCAGTGGCAGAAGTATTAGATCCCCTCGACAAACAATGCTTAGAGGAGCAGTTTCAGCAAACCATTCATCAAATCTATCAATGTACGGAAGGCTTTTTGGGAGTGACTTGCCGATACGGTACACTTCATTTAAATGAAGATTTGGTAGTAATTCAGAAGGACTATCTAGATGATGAGTGTAGGCGTTTTAGTCCGATCATCACCGACTTTAGTCGTACATCACAACCAATTATTCGATATCGGTTGGATGATATAATAACAGAGAGGACAGCCTGTTGTCCATGTGGATCACCTTTTACTGCAATTGAACAGATTGAGGGACGTTGCGATGATATCTTTTATATTGAAGCGAAGACAACGAGGCGGCTTGTCCCAGTATTTCCTGATTTTATTCGCCGAGCTATTATTACAGCCGATGAATGCATCATCGAATATGTAGCTATTCAAAAAGCTGAAAGTCATATCCAGATCGGGCTCCGAGGCCATCAGGCTGGAACCAAAGAACGTGTCCAAAATAGTCTAGATAAGCTGTGGGATATTATGAATACCGTGTCCCCACACATTGAATTTATTGAGATTCCTCACAAGATAGCTAGGCGGAAACTAAGAAGAGTGGAAAGGCAATTTGTAGTACGATGGGAAAAGTAGAACTGTACAATAAACAAAATATAGAATGCTTGGTTTGGCCTGACACAGAGGATGGAAAGTATGCACGAAAATATCTGGTTCCATTGATTCGCGATGGTGTAAAGCTATATATACAAAATGTGGATACCGAGATGATGGTTCTAAAAATAGGAGAATATATTCTTCCTATTACCTTAAATAATGCGGAATACGAAAATTCATATGTCTGTTCGCCTTACACCCATTATGTTTCCTACGCAGTTGAGGAGCTTCGCGAACTAAAGAAGCCAGGTTTGGAGAAGATTCTATCTGGAGTTATTAGACTGATTGGAGTCATTCTTAGGAAAATGAGGGTTAACCAGGTTGTACACGTGAACAATTGGCTGTTATCCACCAATTTGTATCCCGATTTAACAGAGGAAGTCATTAATGAGATGATACTTTTTCTAAGAGAACGGTTTCCTGAGCATGCTATTGTTTTTCGCTCATTAAATGAAGTTACGAACGAAAGTATTTTGCAATTTCTAAAGAAGTTAGGAGCTCATTCCATAGCCAGTCGACAAGTGTACGGGTTAAACCTAGAAGAGGGTAAGCTACCTCTTTTATATGATTTTAAAAAAGATATGAAATTGCTTGCCAGTTCCTTATACGAAGTCATCGGAGCTGATCGGTTATCTGCGTCTGATATTCCGCGAATGATCCAGTTATATAATATGTTATATTTAGACAAATATTCGGAGCACAATCCTTGTTTTACGGAGGCGTTTGTAGAATGTGCAATACGTACAGAAATATTGACTCTGTTTGGGCTGCGAAAGGAAAATCGCATAGATGGCATAATTGGTTTTTTTAAGCGAAATGGAGTCATGACGACACCGTTTGTTGGATATGATGTAACTCAGCCGAAAAAGGCAGGATTATATCGATTACTTTCAACAAAAATTATCCTTGAAGCCTCAGCAAGACGTGTATATTTGAATAACAGTTCAGGTGCTGCGCAGTTTAAAAGAAACCGAGGATCAACTGGACATATTGAATATAGTGTGGTCTATTATAAGCATCTAGCATGGTGGCGGAAGTTTCCGTGGTTGGTTTTAGCAACTGTTATTAATAAGATAGGAATTCCGTTAATGAAAACCTATCGACTGTAACGTATAGTCCGCCCGAATATTCCGTGAAATTACTCAATAGGTAATTAAGGGATGATTTGCTTAATGGGTTTTATTGAGTGAATGAATAAAATTAGATTAATTCGCCGTTATACATGATACGGGGAACCGTATCACTAGTAACGACGAAAAACTATAAGAAAGGCATAGCCTATCCATTAGTGGAGTAGTGCTGTGCCATCATTAGACTAGAAAGGTTCAGTAATGGATTTTAATACAACAAAGGGAGAAGAAAATATGCATTCATCGCTACGCAATAATCAATATTTTGTAAAAGAACATGTAGGAATGTTCAAATCAGCAAATAACTATGACATTTTTGATCCTCAAACGAACCAGAAGATTCTCGAATGCAGAGAGCCAAACCTTGGTTTTTTCACCAAACTGCTTCGATTCACAGATTACAAGAAGATGACCCCGTTTAATATAGAAATTCGCACTCCGGACGGCCAACTAGTCTGCTCAGTGAAGCGCGGCATATCCATATTTTTATCAAAAGTTGATGTTTTTGACGAAAATGGAAGCATAGTTGGTCACTTCAAACAAAAGCTATTTTCCATTGGTGGAAAATTTGAAGTTCTAAGCGCGGAGGATGCCATCCTCTGCACTCTACAAGGAAAATGGACAAGTTGGGATTTCCGCTTTATCCAAGGCAGTACTGAGCTTGCCAGCGTCACAAAAAAATGGGCGGGACTAGGAAAAGAACTTTTCACATCTGCCGACAACTACATGCTTTCAATCAATGACTCGGTTGATAAAGATGACAATATACGTATACTTGTATTGGCATCGGTTATGTGTATCGATATGGTTATGAAAGAATAATTACAACTCAACAAGTAGACAATTATCAACCTTACGGTCTACAAACCTTACAAGCCACATACCCCCGCATCAACCGCTTCATCCCGACTGTCATAGAACACCTTATGACTTGGCGACATCATTCCCACATACCTACAACCAGCATAATGGAACTTCCCTGTATTAGAATTAGCAACATAAGCACCTTCAGATTGTGGAATAGCCGGTGCAATAGCATTCGACGGTTCATTGACTCTTGAAAATACAATTTTAATTTCTCAAGGAATCAGCAATGTACAATTAAATGAAATGCGTCCAATCCTTACCCAAGATGCCACCAAACGCATACAGAATTTTGCTCAGCAAAATTTAACTGAGTTTCCGCTGGAAAAAGTAGAAATTTCTTTCCCTTGGAATCGCATGTTTGAGGTAGATGTGAAGGCGCAGTAATCTAACGAATGAAAAATACCCTACAGAGTAGACACAGAAAAGTCTACCCTGTAGGGTGTTTTTATGTAATAAGAGGAAAAAATAAGGCATGAAATTCATACGGATTTATATTCATCCAAAATATATTTGACAAAAGTATTAACTACTGGACGTTCTAAAGAACTGTCTTTATAAATCAAACATGTAGTTCGCGATAGCGTTTTGCCATTTTTCCATGTTGCGAGGCAATTGAATAAAGAACGATGATTTTTCAGACAGATTTCCGGAATAAGTGCCCATCCTAGTCCATTTGATACCATTTGAAGGCAGGTCTCCCTATTGTGTACTTCTATGATCGTTGGCGGACAGGAAAAGTGTTCATCCCACCAATTTTTCCATTCTAATTTTGCTTCTGTACTTGCATTATACTGAATCCATGGATGTGATGGCAAGTCGTTCACATGAATTAATTGTAATGAGACCAGACAAACGGGCTCTTCTTGAAGGAGATGTATCTTTTCTGACCAAGATCGCTTTTCTCGTAAGATTGCCACACTTACCTCGTCCTTTTGCAATAAAGAAATTAGCCGTGAACTTAATTCTGTTTTTAAATTGATTTTGATGCCAGGGAAGCAATCTTTAAATTTTCTAAGTATGGGTGGGAGTCTGTATTGGGCAAAGATATGAGAAACGCCAAGGTGTAGAGTGCCATGAATTGTTGATTCCATGCTTCTAACATATTCTTTTGTTATAGCAAGGTTTTTTAGCACTTCTTCTGCATATTGCAAGATATATTCACCTTGAGCAGTCAAGATGGATCCGTCAGAACGTCGATTTAGTATTTTTACTTTGAAATCAGTTTCTAGTCTTTTCAGACGATATGTAAGTGAAGGTTGCGAGATGTAAAGGCGTGCAGCCGCTTTAGTGATACTGCCTTCTTCGTATACCATTTTCAAGGCGATTAGATCATTGTCATTCATATTGCTCCTCCAGTAAGGCATAAAAAATTTTTATGGGCTTTTTTTTGAATTTTCTATTTCTTCTTATGTAATTAAGTATACTATACTTTTGTTAAATAATAAAAAAATATGTAGATTATGGTTTAGTTCTTATTCTTTCTTAATACAAGAGTGTTATTAGTTGGAGGATAGCATGATTGATTAAGGCGGGATTTGATTAAGAAAGGAGGTGCTGTGGTGATTTACAGTTTGTAGCAAGCATTTTTAGGCCTATGTTATATGAGCGAACAAAGAAAAAAGGAGGAAAACATCTATTATGAATGTACTTGCCGCGATTCTAGTTATAGTTGTGATTGGTTGGTTAGTTATAAAAAAATATAAGCCTCAGACAGTGTTGCTTCTCGGTGGTCTTATATTAATGCTACTAGCATATGTTATGGGATATACTATGAAATTTGTACCAGATAAACAGTCTACAGGCTTCTTCTTTTTTGACATGTTTGAATACGTTAATCAGTTAACTACTAAAGATGTTGCTGGACTGGGCTTAATGATTATGTCTGTTACCGGATTTGCCAAATATATGGATCATATTGGTGCTAGTTCGACATTAGTGCATCTTGCTATGAAACCGTTAGGGCGTTTCAATGCGCCATATATAGTCATGTCTTTAAGCTTTCTGTTATGCATGTTTATGGCTTTATTTATTCCCAGCGCGTCAGGATTAGCGATGTTGATGATGGTTACAGTATTTCCTATTTTGGTAAAGGTAGGTATTAGCCGTATAGCAGCAGCTTCTGTTGTCAGTACAGGACATTTATTGGATATTGGACCCGCTTCAGCTACTAGCCTACTAATTGCCAAAACATCTAATATTAGCGTTAACCAATACTTTGCAGACTACCAAATTCCGGTGTATATCATTACTGGTATTTGTGCTGCAATATCTCATTATTTCTGGCAAAAATTCTTAGATCGAAGAGATGTTGAAAAATATTCTGGAGATCAAGATTTTAAAGCAGTAGTTTCGGAAAAGCAAATGGAGGGAATGGCACCGCCTGGACCTGGTTATTATGTTGTTTTACCGTTATTACCACTTATATTCCTGCTTGGTTTCAGTGAATATGCCATTGCAACAATAAAAATGAACGTTGTATTAGCCATGTTCTTAAGCTTATTTATAAGTATGATTTGCGAATTTATTAGACAGTGGGACTTTAAAAAAGCTTGCGCAAGTATTCAAATCTTCTTTAAAGGCATGGGAGAGCAGTTTACCATGACAGTAACACTAATTGTGGCTGGCGAAACCTTTGCCTACGGTCTGCAGTCCATTGGTGTTGTGGATGCAGTTGTTAAAGGTTCACAGGGGATGGGGATAAGTGCAACGTTTATTACGCTAGGGATTGTTAGTATTATTGCAATATTCAGTATTATTATGGGATCGGGTGTGGCACCTATGTTTGCCTTTACCCCATTAATTCCCAATATTGCTAAAGGATTAGGTGCAAATCCTGCAGTGATGTTGCTGCCAATGCAAAACGCATCTAGCTTGGGCCGCATTATTTCGCCAATCAGTGCTGTAATGATTGCCGTAGCAGGTATTGCTAATGTATCAACGATAGAACTGGTAAAACGCAACTCTGTACCCGTCATATTATCCTTGGTGGTCTCAACCATTTGCGCTTTAATATTGAATTAAATTCATCCTAAAACAAAAACCGTTTGCTAATCGATTCTTACAAATGCCAATTTTAGATTACTTAGCAATAATAAAAAGGTCGGAGGAGAGTGTATTATTTATGAGTGTTTCAGATTATTTATTTCATCTAGACATCTCTACGAAAGCTTTAATGAGTCATGTTGCAAAAATTTCTAGTTGGGCTAGGATTGCTGGTTCAGAAGAAGAAGCAAAATCATTTGAGTATATTAAGGAACAGCTTAAAGATATAGGCGCAGAAGTGACGTTAATGCATCATGATGCCTATATTAGTTTGCCAGAATCGGCATCATTGGTAATAGATGGTATCCAATTTCCTTGCCAGACACATTCTATGGTTCCCTCAACGGGAGCGTCAGGGCTACAGGCAGATGTTGTATATGTTTCCGGTGGCAAATCTAGGTTGTCTAAGGAAAATATCTGCGATAAGATTGTTATGATTGATGGAAGAGCGGTAGCCGAGCCGGTTTGGTTAGCTCAAGAACTGGGTGCTGCGGGTGTGATATTTATTTCCGGCAAAAACATATATGAGATGTGCATTTCGAAAGTCTGGGGCTCGCCAACAAAAGATGAGATTGAGCATCTTCCCAAAATTCCGGTTGTATCAGTTACTCAGGTCACTGGGGATTTAATTAAAGAGAAGATTACTAGTGGTAGGGTTGCAGCGACTCTTACTACTTCGGTAAGGACAGAGTGGTGCCAGATACCACTTTTAACAGCTGAGGTAAAAAGCAGCTATAGTCCGGAAAAGTTTGTCATGCTTTCGGGCCATGTGGACTCATGGTATTATGGAGCGACGGATAATGCTGCCGCCAATGCTGTAATGCTTGAAATTGGCAGATTAGCGGTCGAAAATAGGACAAGGCTTTGCCGCACTTTGCGTCTAGTCTTCTTTTCCGGTCATTCTCAGGGGCGATATGCTGGTTCATCCTGGTATTCAGATCACTTCTGGGAAGACTTGCATAAGAATTGTTTCTTAAATATAAATGTGGACGTCCTTGGCTGTAAAGGTGCCGAAGATGTAACGAAGGCGGTGACGATGACTGAGTCCAAAGGAGTAATAGTGGAGGTAGTCAAAAAGATTACGGGTGCAGATTTTAAGGGTAAGCGCTATGCTAGGCATGCAGATCAGTCTTTTTGGGGGGCGGGGGTTTCATCGGCACTCGCATCATTTTCTAAGCAGACAGCGAAAATTCAAGAGAGTGGGGCATTTACTCAGCCAGCAGGCGGGCCGACAGATCTTGGTTGGTGGTGGCATACACCTCATGATATGTTGGATAAGGTTGATCCTGACAATTTGCTGAGAGATGGTCGGATATTTGCAGCCATTACCTTGGATTTTTGCTCTAGAGCGATTATTCCCCTTGATTATCGAACTTCTGTGGCTGAATTGGAAATAATTCTACGGGATTGGCAGAAGCAGGCAGGAGATTTCTTCAATTTAAGCATACTCATACATAGAATTGAAATGCTTAAGGAAGAGGTGAAGCACCTATATGCGAGTACACCTAATGAAAGTGCTGCAATTAATAGTATTGAAAATTTTAATACTGCATTATTAAAAATTGGGCGTATTCTTGTTCAACTTAACTATACGCAGGGCAAGATATTTGAGAATGATAGAGCTGTTTCTCAATCTCCGATGCCTGCCTTAACTCTCATCAAGGATTTGGCAGCAGCCGATGTGAATAGGAGAAAAATGCTTTTGACGGAACTGGTACGACGCAGAAATTATGTAGCCTATGCCTTGGACCAAGCAATACAAATAGTTCAAAGGTTCTTTGGTAAGTAAATATATAACATATTGGGGGAGACGAGATTGAATACTAGGAAAGATATGATTCAACAAGAAGTTGACAATATCAAACAAGATCTTTGGGATTTGAGTCACAAAATTCATCAGAATCCTGAAATTCGCTTTCAAGAAGAGAAGGCTGTCAAATGGCAGACTGAACTGCTAAAAAGTCACGGATTTACCATAGATACGCCGTTTGCAGGATTATCTACTTCCTATAAAGCAACAATAAAAGGAAAAGGAGAGGGACCTCGTGTTGCTTTTCTTGCCGAATATGACGCTCTTGAGGGAGTGGGACATGGATGTGGTCACAACATGATTGCCACTATGTCTGTCGGCGCAGCAATTGGGTTATCAAAAATAGTAGATGAACTTGATGGAGAAATTATTGTGCTAGGTTGTCCAGCGGAAGAGAGTGGCAAGGGAAAAGTAGTTATGATCAATAATGGTGGGTTTGAAGGTATTGATTATGCTATGATGGTTCATCCGTCTACGAGAAATCTTATTGGGCGAGGCGGTTTAGCAGCTATTGTGTTGGATATCGAGTTCCGAGGGCAAGCAGCTCATTCTAAGGAACCGGCAGAGGGAATTAATGCACTAACAGCTATTATTAGAACCTTTAGCGGGATTGATACTTTGCGACAAATATGGAAAGATGATGCACGAATAAATGGGATTATCACAGATGGCGGGACAGCACCCAATATTATTCCTGAGTATGCTGCTGCTCGTTTTACGGTTAGGGCAAAAACTAGTAAGTATCTTTCAAAAATGGTAGAAGATATCAAAAGGGTGGTTGATGCTGCTGCCTTGATCACAGGTGCAGAGCCGCAGATTAAGCAGGGGCTCATGTCTACGGAACGTTATTCAAATGCTGCGATGGGGAAAGCTTTTAAGGAAAATATGTCTACTGTAGGAGAAATAATGGAGCATCCGCCCGAAGGGCTATCAGTAGGGTCCTCGGATATTGGTAATGTTTCAATGATCATACCTACTATCCATGAATACATTGCTATTGCTCCTACTACTGTAAAAAATCATACGAAAGAATTTGCTCAAGCAGCAATATCAGAAAAGAGTGATGAAATGCTTCTAAAAGGAGCGAAGGGTTTAGCCATGACAGCTTGGGATATATTGGTCAATGAGAAACTGAGAAAAGAAATATACCATGAATTTGAGAACAAGGTGTTAGAAAAATCGTAAATTCAATGGGACGGTTTTCCCCTATGAAGGGAGCTGCAAGAAGAAGGCATTGGCACGTACTATAAAATATGAAAAAGAAGGGTTGAAATATGCTTAACAAAAAGATCGTTTCTATTACACTTGTTTGTTTGGTTTTATTGTTGGTGCAATTCAATAGTGTCTTAGCCGCTGAATTACCTAATGTTCATATTCTAGCTACCGGTGGAACCATTGCTGGCCGTGGTGGTACATCTACTCAAACGACTGGATATGCAGCTGGTGTCATTGGGGTTGAGACATTAATTGAAGCAGTTCCGGAAATGAAACAGTATGCCAATATTAGTGGTGAACAATTTTGTAATATCGCCAGTAATCAAATAAATTATGAGATCTGGTTGAAGCTAGCCAAACGAGTTAATGAACTTCTCGAATCTCCACAAGTTGATGGTATTGTGATCACTCATGGTACTGATACTTTGGAAGAGACTGCTTATTTTTTGAATCTTGTGGTAAAGAGTGATAAGCCGGTAGTTTTGGTCGGCTCTATGCGGCCAGCAACCGCAATTAGTGCCGATGGACCTGGTAATCTTCTGAATGCCGTACAGCTTGCTGGTAGCCCCAAGGCCCGCTCCAAAGGAGTTCTAGTGGCTATGAATGATCAGATTATGAACGCCCGTGATGCTACTAAGACCAACACAACTCATGTGGAAACCTTCAAGGCACCAGAACTGGGCTATCTTGGCTATATGCAAAATGGCGTTCCCTATTTTTACAGGGAGACGACTCGCAAACATGGCCGGATGACCGAATTTGATGTCAAGGATATGCAGGATCTGCCCTATGTGGGGATAATCTACGGTCACGTTGGTAACGAGATTAGCATCCGAGCAGTAGTTGATGCACTTGTTGCTTCTGGTGCAAAAGGAATTGTCTACGCTGGAACTGGGCATGGAAGCATTAAGCCGGCATCATTGGAAGCTTTGAGTGAAGCGCAGAAAAAAGGAGTAGTTGTTGTTAGGACTTCGCGGGTTGGTAACGGGATTGTTACTCAGTGGGGTAAATACGCGAAAGCTAATATTATTGCTGGGGATACATTGAATGCCCAGAAGGCGGCCATTCTACTTTCGGTGGCACTAACTAAGACCAATAACCTAGCAACTATTCAGCAGATGTTCGATGAGTATTAGAAATGATTACTTTTTTCTAGAGCGTGCTCAGCGAAGCTGTAATTTGCTAACTGGTGAAAGTCAAGTCAAAGTAACCGCCAAGAGGCTTTGTAGCTATAAGGCTAACGTCATTAGAAATAAGGTTGCGTCTTGAAAAGGTGTTAGCGAAGTTTGATGCTAGAAAATTTCAGACCGTAACATAAAGTGAATCTTACAGCACTGTTAGAAAAAGCTCCCAGGAGAAAGAGGAAGACGATCCGCTTCTAGGACGGCGAAGTCCAGGGAATGTGTGAAGAACTTGGAATCAGTACAGGAGAATCCTCTGGTGTATGGAGATCGGTATGAAAGTCAAGTGAATTATGGAACTGGGGAGACCCTACCTGTGACTAAAAGAGAAGTAGCTTTTCCTTGGAATCGCATGTTTGAGGTAGATGTGAAGGCGCAGTAATGCTGTAAGAATACGTGTTAAAAAAGAACATACAACGAATGAAAAAATACCCTGCAAGGTAGACACTAAAAAGTCTACCCTGTAGGGTATTTGTATTAGAAGAAAAAAGAATGGCGAAAGTTGAAATGAGCAATAAAACACTTTCAGAAATAGAAATATTAGCGTGCAGCCATTTCTTATAGGCCATAACTTATAAAATTAATAAAACTTTAAAATAAAGTTAATATTTAACAGATTTAGTGAATGTTATACTGATTTTATGAGAGATACAATGTTAGGAGGTGAAGTGATGAAAAAATATAAAAATGCAGCAGCGATTCATTTTGGTGAAGCGTTGCTGTATTTGGTGCCTTCTTTGGGGTTATTTATAATTTTTGTTTTTTATCCGCTAGTGAAGTCTTTTCGACTTAGTTTGTATAATGCTGACTTAATGGGAAATGAAAAAGTGTATCTGGGATTTCAACGTTATTTGGATTTATTTTCCTCCTCGCAATTTGGACATAGTTTGTGGGTAACCCTACTGTTTACTCTTTACACCGTTGTGCCAGGGATTCTGATTGCACTTTTCTTAGCGTATATTGCGAATTGGCAGTTAAAGGGAATCGCTGTATTTCGTACTTTGTTTGCCTTTCCATTGTCGATTGCAGTCACTAGTGCCTCGATGATATTCATGATGATGTTAAACCCTAGTTCAGGTATTGTGACTTATTTTCTGAATTTGTTTCATTTATCCGGAATTTCCTGGTTATCTGATCCGAAGTGGGCATTGATATCTGTTGCTATCGTGTCTATTTGGCGCGGAATTGGTTTCAATACGATTGTGATATTGAGCGGGCTGCAGTCTATTCCACAACAGCTTTATGATAGTGCCAGTTTAGATGGTGCTGGATCTTGGCGATTGTTTAGCAATATCACATTGCCTTTATTGTCACCGGTGTTATTTTTTATTTTCATTGTTTCGGTGATTAATTCCTTACAAGCTTTTGGGGAAATTAATATTCTTACACAAGGCGGACCAGCGGACTCTACGAATGTAATTGTCTATTCCATCTATCGGGAAGGATTTTTTAACCTAAATTACGGTTATGCCAGTGCTGAGGCTATCGTATTGTTTGCTGTAATTTTAGTTCTTACGTTAGCTGAATTTTGGCTGCTGGAAAGAAAGGTGTTTTATCGATGAAAAATACACTGCGATATATAACCTTATCCTTAGCTGCTTTTTTGATTATGATGCCTTTGCTATATGCACTGCTCATTAGTGTGGAAACGGCGGCAGATAGTGTAGCATTCCCGCCACGTTTTATTCCCTCAGAACTTTACTTTGCCAGCTATGAAAAAGCGCTGCAAACCGCACCTGTCTTTCAGTTTATTATCAACAGTTTTATTGTAGCCGCAGCGGTGACGTTAGGGCAGTTAGTTACTTGCAGCTTAGCGGCTTATGCCTTTGCCTTTCTGGAGTTCCCCGGCAAGAATATATTATTTTACATCTTTTTATCGACCATGATGATTCCCTGGGAAGCTACGATTATCCCTAATTATTTCACCATCAGGGCATTGGATTGGTTAGATACATATCAAGGTTTGGCAGTACCTTTTTTGGCGTCAGCTTTTGGGACATTTCTATTAAGGCAGGCATTTCTGGCTTTACCAAGAGAAATTTTTGAAGCTGCCAGAATGGATGGCTGTAGCAAGTTTAGGTTTTTTTTCACCATGGTGTTGCCTTTAAGCCGACCTGCTTTAGCGACATTGGCAGTGTATGCTTTTTTAGCTACGTATAATCAGTATATGTGGCCACTACTGGTAACGAATACGGATGTTATGCGAACGGTGCAAATTGGTCTTGCAATGTTGCAGTGGGATCAGGCTATTGCTTGGAATAGTTCTATGGCAGGCGTGATTTTGGTATCTTGCCCTACCATTTTGCTACTTGTTTTAGGGCAGAAACAGTTAGTCAAAGGTCTTACCGCAGGGAGCACTAAAGGCTAATAATAAAAAAGAAAAAGGGAGTGACATGATGAATCTTAAAAATAATCTGGGAAAAAAAGCAGCAGCTTTGTTACTACTTGTGATAATGGCATTTGTGATTGTTGCTTGTGGCAGCAAAAAAGAGGCAGTCACAGCCAATAAACCTGTAAAAATTGTATTTTGGTACTCTGTAGGTGGTAAGGTAGCGGAAGCTACTAAAGTGATGGTGGAGCAATTTAATGCGACTCATCAGGATATTCAGGTAGAAGCAGTGTTTCAAGGCTCTTATGATGAAGCCATTAACAAATTAAAACAGTCGATTACGTCAAAAGCAACACCAAGTGTTATGCAGGTATACGATATTGGCACTCGTTTTATGATTGATAGCAAAGCAGTAGTGCCTGCCCAAAAGTGGATCGATCAGGAAAAATTTGATGTTTCCGGTTATGAGCCAAATATTATGGAGTATTATAAGGTTGATAATCAACTTTATTCCATGCCGTTTAATACTTCGACTCCCATTTTGTATTACAACAAAACCATGTTTAAAGAAGCAGGACTGGATCCAGAAAATCCACCGAAGACCTTTGAAGAAGTAGCAGCTGCTGCTCAGAAATTAACAGTGAAAGATGGTTCAGGGAAAATTACTCGTCCCGGTATCACTCTTGCTATTTACGGTTGGTTTTTTGAACAATTTCTGGCGGAACAAAATGCACCTTTTGCTAATAATGCCAATGGCAGAGATAGTATGGCTACAGCAGCAGCCTTCAATTCAACCCAAGGAGAAAAGGTTCTTAATTGGTGGCTTGGCATGGTAAAAGAAGGTTCAGCGGCTAATATGGGACGTAAGACTGCTGATACGCAAAAAGCCTTTATTGCAGGGCAAACTGCCATGACAATTGATTCAACGGGTGTTCTTGTTGATATTTTAGACGGCGTAAATGGTAAGTTTGAAGTGGGGACAGGGTTTATGCCCCATCCAGCTGACACGCCAAAGGGCGGTGTAATTATCGGTGGTGGTTCGTTGTGGATGCTGGGCGGACATTCGGAAGCTGAAGAAAAAGCGGCGTGGGAATTTGTGAAATTTATGACGGCGGCAAAACAGCAGGCCTATTGGCATATTAAAACAGGCTATTTTCCTGTGGTAAAAGGTGCTTATGATGACCCTGAGTTAAAGAAGCATCAAGAAAAATATCCTCAATTTAAAGTCGCAATCGACCAGTTGCATGGTACCGTTATTAATCGTTATACCCAGGGTGCTCTGCTTGGTGTATTTACGCAAGCTAGACAGGAAATTGAGGGAGCTATTGAACAAGTATTAAATGGTCAGGCTACACCAGCGGCAGCATTGCAGAAGGCCGCTGACAGCGTAAATGGTGCTATTGAACGATATAACCAGACTGTAAAATAGAAAGGAGCCTTCCTATGGCACAGATAAAACTACAGCAAATTAGTAAAATTTATCCGGATCATATTGCGGTGGCTCCCTTTGATTTGACGATTGAGGATGGAGAATTTCTCATACTGGTTGGACCATCAGGCTGTGGCAAGACAACAATCCTTCGAATGATTGCAGGTTTAGAAGTGGCTACTGCAGGCCAAATCTTCATTGACGATGAAGATGTGACTCAGCGGGAGCCCAAGAATCGTGATATTGCCATGGTTTTTCAAAATTATGCTCTCTATCCTCATATGACAGTATATGATAATATGGCGTATTCCCTGAAACTGCGCAAAATGTCTAAGGTTGCTATTCAGGTAGCTGTAGAAAAAACGGCTGAAATGTTAGGGACTGTAGAACTACTGGAGCGATACCCACGGCAATTGTCAGGTGGTCAGCAGCAACGGGTGGCTTTGGGGCGAGCAATTGTACGCCACCCTAAAGTGTTTCTGATGGATGAGCCTTTGAGTAATCTAGATGCGAAATTGCGAGTGCAGACCCGGGCGGAGCTGATTCAATTGCACAGGCAGCTCAAGACGACTGTCGTTTATGTAACCCATGATCAAGTAGAAGCTATGACCATGGGGTCACGTATTATAGTGATGAAAGATGGCGTGGTACAGCAAGTTGGCAGACCTACGGAAATTTATGAGCGACCAGCTAATGTATTTGTTGCTGGGTTTATTGGTGCACCTCCGATGCAGTTTTTATGCGGCGTTATCATTACAAAAGAGAGTGGACAGATTTTTAAAGGTCATGATTTTGAAATTAAGTTAGTAGGCCAATGTCTAACTGAAGAAGAAGTATATCTTGGTTTGCGTCCAGAAAATTTATCGCTGCTTGCCGAGAAGGATGAAAGTGCGATCGCAGGTGTCGTAGCATTAATCGAAAATATTGGTTCTGAGGCAATTGTCCACTTGCTGGTAGGGCAGGATAAAGCAGCTATAAAAATTCCGGTGCCTAAAATACTGCCGCAACTTGGTCAAACAGTATTTGTGACACCGGTAAGAGGCAATCTTCACATTTTTGCTAAAGAAACAGGTCAGTGCCTGCTTACCTTAGAGCGGGGTTTATGACCAGCGATCGGGAAAGTCACTAAAAAGTCCATCAATATGGTTGGCACAGCTAAAATCAAATTCTTCTTGGGTATTAATTGTATAACTGTTAACGCCGATACCTGCTTCATGGGCTGCTTCGATCCAATTTTCTTCGAGGTAGTGCCAATGTGGATGTAGATAATCGGCGTTTGTTTGTTGAATTAGGCTGAGAACATCAACGGGACGATCAGCAAATAAGACTCCAGTCTTAAATTGTTGATCTACTTTTTTTATTTTTACTAAAGATGGATGATAAAAAGAAGAGATGATAATGCGATTGTAAAGATCAAAATCCTGAGGAGTATTCTTATTGGTTTTCATAATGTTGATAAGTTGTTCTTCTATACCTTTGTAAATAACAGGACCATTTTTGATTTCAATATTTAACAGCAGAGGGGTAGTAACATACCAAGCGAAAAATTCTTGAAAAGTAAGAATGGCTTCGTTGGCAAAGGAAGGAGCAAACCAAGAGCCAAAGTCTAATGACTTGAGCTGCGCTAGCGTTAAATCTTTAATCCAGCCGGAACCATTGCTGGTACGATCAATAGTATGGTCGTGACAAATGACTAATTGATGGTCTTTCGTTGCCTGCACATCCAGTTCAATGCCGTCTGCTTTACAGATGATAGCCTGGCGAAAAGCCGACATAGTGTTTTCAGGGGCATAACCCCGGGCACCACGGTGAGCATAAATCAACATAGTAAGCCTCCTCGTATTATGATAGTAAGTTAATTAGATGTTTATCGCCAATATCCTTGTTCTATTGGACTTCTATTCTTAGCCCCAATTAAGGAGACAAGGAGGCAGGTTGAAACCACTGAAAAAGTCGAATATCTAGCAAAAAATCCCAATCTTTTCCCTTGACGTTCTTGTAAATATATTGGCTTAATTATTTTTAAAAAAATGTTAAAAATTGGAAGGAAAATGAAATTTTAAGGAGAAGTAAATAATTAAATGATTCTAAGAATCCTGTTCCTATGTTGCTGTATATGCTTTGCAGTGTACGTTACCATACCTCGCGCAAGGTTCAGTATATGGGACTGGTTAGGTGCCATGAAGATTCTTTCAAATCGTTTGTATTTCATCGACTTTTCATGGTGCAACTCTCACAGAATCATATGTAGAATGGTATATATATTTAGGAGGTATCACTATGAATCATCAAGCAATACTTTCCGACAATAGAATAGTAGGTACAGGATGGTTACCACCATTACCTGATTTGCGTGATTATACAGAGGTTCATCCTAAGATTGAGAAAGTCATGCAAAAGTTGGGAATATCTGATAATGTTCCGTTACCGACCAAGGCAGATCTACGGCAATGGTGTTCCGAAATTCAAGACCAAGGTACACTAGGGGCGTGCACTGCGCATGCGGCTGCAGGTATAATCGAATATTTTGAGAATAGATCTTTTTCCAATCACATTAAAGCCTCTCGTCTTTTTATTTATAAAAATTCGCGAAACTTGAGAGGTGTAACAGGAGATGAAGGTTCCTATTTACGAGATACTATGGGAGCTTTAGTACTTTGTGGTGTACCATCCGAAAGCTACTGGAATTATACTGATAATGATCCAGAGTTTGATAAAGAGCCATCCTCTTTTATATATGCAGTAGCAGATAACTATGAAGCATTGCAATATTTTTGTCACGATACGTTAGGTATGAACAAATCTTCCACCGAAGTATTGAATAGTGTGAAAAAGTACATTGCATCTGGCATCCCATCTATGTTTGGTTTTTACGGTTTTAATTCATTTACACAGTCAAACGTTCCTGGTGGAATTCCTTATCCAGGTCCAGACGAACAAGCACAGTGGGGGCATGCCATTGTTGCAGTAGGTTATGATGATACTATAAAAATCAAAAATACCAAATATAATCAAGAAAGCACAGGGGCTCTACTGATACGTAATTCTTGGGGAATCACCTGGGGTGATCAAGGTTACGGTTGGCTACCATATGATTACGTTTTGAATAAACTCGCAACTGATTTCTGGTCTCTTCTAAGTATGGAGTGGATTGAGACTGATCAATTTGGTATTTAAAATGAGTATTTTAATTACTGTATAAGAAAACACGAAGGTCAGTGAACATAAAAAATTCGCTGACCTCGCTTTTTCTGGAGAGTGTTGCCTAGTGATACATATCTATGACTTATATGTTTTGTAAGAGACAGTCTATCCATTAAGTAGTGGAGTAGGTCTGTTTTTTTATAAAAAGGCGGAACTAACAAAAAAAACAGGAAATGAATAGTAGTGGATTAAAATTGAGCAGAATGTTAAATGACTATTATTGCTAAGCAGCGTGTAAAGGAAAAAGTCATATTAGAAAGTCTATTAAAGTGGGTATTCGTTCTACAGTAGGAGGATTTATGTTTAACAAATTTAACCTTATAGAAGCTAATACTGTTGATGAATTTTGGGATATATTATCGCCTCAAAAAACTCTAGGAGATAAGCCGAGCCAATTTATTTATCGTGGACAGAGGGATGCTAGTTGGCACCTTATACCCTCCATACTCCGAAAAAATAGTCCCTCTAAAATAATATTTGGACAAAGAGAAATGACTGCAGATGAACAAATTCTTTCTGAAAGAGCTATCTTAGAACAATTTGTAAAACAATGTGATTTACTTGGTCTTAAAATTGTTAATGACTCTGCTGAACTTCGTAAAAATTTAGATCCACGAACGTATCCAGCAGATAAATATTATATTAATCCATCTGAGTGGCCAAATGAAGAATTAATAGAGCTAATGGCTTTAGCTCAGCATCATGGCGTGCCTACTCATCTTCTCGATTGGTCTAAACGTTCTTATGTTGCAGCGTATTTTGCTGCATCTACCGCTTTAGCAAAGCGTAATATTGAGGAGAATAATACTAAAATTGCAGTATGGGCATTGGACGTAGAAAAGATTCGTTCATACAAAAATATAAATATAATTAAAGTTCCAGGGTCTACTAGCAGTAATCTTGCGGCTCAATCAGGCTTGTTTACGGTGTTAAAGCAACCAATAGGCAGAGGACAGCCATTTCCCCAAAAACCTCTTGAAGATGAGTTTGCATCTTTCCCCAATACACCTCTATGGAAGATAACATTACCTGTAAAATATACTGCAAAAGTTCTTGATTTGTGCGAACTATATGGAGTTTCAGCCTCGACCTTATTCTCTGGATTTGATGGAGCAGCAAAAGCTGTTAAGGATTGGATTAACAAATGTAGATATTTAGATCTGCACGAAAAAAGCGAATAATAAGAGTCGGGGGACGGTTCGTCGACTCATTGAAATACAAGGAAAGGGATGGGTAAAGTGTCCCAGAAATAATATAAGGGCATGAGAGGGAACGTTCATAACAAGGCGAAATATTTGTCTTAATTTAGAGGATTTTGGAAGTTTGAGGAGAATTATTAATACATAAATTTAATACTAGTTAATGATCGGCAAACTTAGCGAAAGTTAAGGACGCAAAGCTATGGGACTAACGATTATATATCTATGTCTGCCAGGTTGCTATATGAATTACAGTTCATGTAACAATCTGGCTTTTTTATGGAAGGAGATGCGATAAACGAGTTTATGTAGCCGTCTTAACAATTAAAATGTAAAGGAGTTATTTTATGCGTAGAATACCTATTGTTGCACAATTAGGAGGTATGTTTCTCACTTCCATTTCCTTTCTGCTTATACTGCTTGGATATACAGCATATCAGTATTCGACAGCAAGTGATACATATGAAAATTTAATTACACATACTTCCGCAAATATGCTCTTACTCACCAAGGCACAGGATGGTATGCATACTGGTATTGCTGAATTGCGAGGTTTTATGGCCTACTCGATTAGCAGCTATGAACAAAATTCCAGAAAAGAATTTGAGGATAGCGCAAAAGATTTAAAGGTATTTGTATCTGGTGTGGAAAATCCAGAAGTGAAAACAGAAGCTGTTAAACTAGAAAGGATGATGGATGACTATAGTCTTAAAATGGGACAGCTTATGGATGCAAAAAAAGCTAACAGCCCTTCCTTCAATACGTTGCTTGTGGAAGGGAGAAATTTATCACAGCAGATAGACCTGCAATTTGATAAAACCTTTGATTTAGAAGAAAAATATTTAAAGCAATCAACGGTTAAACTTATGCAGGAACAAAAAGATACCAAGAGTTTAGTTGGAATTTTAAGTATGCTTATTATACTATTCGTTTGTAGTTTAGCATACTGGTACAGTAGGTATATGGCGAAACGCTTGCGTCGTGTTCGGAATGAAATGGACGCAATCAGTCATTTCGATTTAACAACTGCTGAGCAACACGCTGCTGTTAATGATGAGATAGGTGATATGGTTACTGCAATGTCCCAAATGAAGAATGCTCTGCGTTCGCTAGTGGGACAAATACGCCAAAACTCTGAATCTTTGGCAGCATCTAGTCAAGAATTAAGTGCAACAGTAGAAGAACAGTTACGTGCAGCAGAAATTGTTTCCAATACGATAGCGGAAGTTGCGAGTGGGTCAGCCCAGAATACTACGAATATAACAGAGATGTCAGCTACGATTCAGGAACTTTCTGCAA
>Ga0316604_10000890_pt1 | contig 30861 bp, 31 predicted proteins | sample OWC_soil_day20_C_FD_207650 | JGI IMG/M metagenome (GOLD analysis project Ga0316604, IMG submission 207650) | Wetland soil microbial communities from Old Woman Creek delta, Ohio, United States - OWC_soil_day20_CT | ecosystem: Environmental > Terrestrial > Soil > Wetlands | place: USA: Ohio... | reverse complement strand
TACCCTAAGATTAGAAAAATTAAAAGCGACTTCGCAGAAAACCTACAAAGTCGCGTCATTCCTGGTGGAGATAAGCGGGATCGAACCGCTGACCTCTTGAATGCCATTCTCAAAATACCATTTAGTTTACTTATTTTTATAAATTACGTCAGATTAATAAACCATTGATATCATTGGTCTCAGCGGCATCTATCGGGGAAAGCACCCACTCTCACAATAATATAATTTAGCTGTTTTAATCAGTTTTTCGTCCCCTAAATCAGACTTTAGGGGACAATTCAGGGGACAACTCTCTCCATTAGACTCACTATTTCAGCAATCACAAAAATAATAACGTATAACGCAGCAACAGCAATGGTAGCAATTAATCCGCAAATAATTATTACCGTATATCTCAATTTCTGTATATTGGCTCGTTTCTAGTTTCGCTCTTCCTCATTTTTTTGATTTTGTGTACACTACCTCGGATTTATCTTACATGCCCGACCTTCCTTATCTATTGGCTCATTCACAAAAGGTCCTAATAACGCTAGCTCGCTTCGTAACTTTGGATAATATAAGCTTTCGCTTTCTCCATGTCATCTATGTTCCTGACAGTTAACTCCAAATCTCCAGTCCCAAAATGTCCAATTTTACTAACGTCGCGACTGAAGTTAGTTTCAAGTGTAACGGTATCTGGATTGATTTTGACATAAATGAGCAACTTTTCTTTTTGTGGGTGTACTTCCACACAAGCGAAGTTTTTAATACGCTGAAAAGCAAAATAGTTATTTAATACCTTCTTTTGAACATCGTCCCCAAGAGCTATAAGAAAGGCTTCCACTGCTTCATATAAATCACGCAACGAAGGTTTGGCCCCTTCTAGATACTCTGAAACCGTTTTATCTTTCTTTTGTGGCTTCCCAGGATCAATCGCAGGAGTGGATGGCTGATTTGAGACGGTTGCGTTAATTAGTTCTAGCAAAAATAGTTCTTCACCATATCTACGATAGCGTATAAGTTCTATGTTGCGATTTATCTGCTGTACTGCATGAATATCGTACTTTGTGAAATCACCGGCAATACAAAGCAATCGGGGACTTAACCATTCAATTAATTCGGCCGCTGATACCCCAATTTTTTCCATTGCAAGAAGTTTAAACTCAGCTTTATGATCCATTAACCAATCCAAATAATACAGCCCCTGATTAATTACGTTTTCATTCACTGCACGCTTAAACTCGATAATAACCGGACACCCATTTTCATCAATGCCTAGAGTATCAATTCTGCCGGCATGGGTTTTCCCAGTAGAATATTCAGAGGCTAGGAATCTGACACCTAAAAAGCCTTCCAAATGCATTTCCATTAATGTCTGTAAAGATTTTTCTATTGCAAAAGAATGTGCCTCCATTTCCGTGACACTATTATTAATTAGTTTAAATAGCTTGATATCACTCATTTGGCTCCTCCTTAAGTAATTTGAAAGCCTATCACGCGCTGACTACTCAACCCCCAACGCCTTAAACACCGCGTCCTCAGCGCTCTGATAAAAAATGATATTAAAATGCCCAATCAGGTCTGACGGGACTGTCCCCAAATCAACCGCAGAAGTAATAGGAATTAAAACCTTTCTGGCACCACTATCCAGGCAAACTTGCAAGGTATTAGCAAGTTCTTCTACTTTGTTAATTGTACCGCCAATACTTAAATCACCCAATACAACCGCACTACTAAGAACTGGCTTATTGAGTGCCACTGAACAGATAGCTACCGTAGCAGGTAAAGTCAAGCATTTCGTCATGCCGATGCCATTTAAGTCTTGCACGTGCAGCAGATAATCTTTCGTAGTTGTGCTGATCGAAGCACTGATATTTCTGCTGTTTGCTTTTAGATAGCGGTAGGCCGTATCAACTGCTTCCTTAGCTTCTCGATCTGACCCAATGCCGGTTCTCTCAAACTTGCCATTACCGGCGGTCATCTGCATTTCCAGTTTGTATACACCTATCATGCCGGACTTGCCGTGTGATACCGTGTAAATATGGCCGGGCTTGCCCATTCCTTCCGGGATCAGCTTGCCGCCGCCCTGTTCCGGTACCGATACATATTCTTCATTAAAGGTTTCGCTATCGATATAGGAAAAGTTCACATCGTAGAATTCCATGCCGCCAATTTTTTTGAGCTGCTCCTTAACCCGGCGGCGCATTTCAAGGGCAAAGCGAAGGATTTCTTCAACATTTTCCTTTGTAAATTGACCATCGGGATGAATGAGTTTTACCAAGCCTGACACCGTCTTTTTGACCGCAATAACGTCTCGTTGGTTGAGGTTACTGCCTAACTTGAAATACTTCTCAACGGCATCGGCATAAGAAATCTTCCGCAGTTCCCGCATGACCTCGGAAAAATAGTCGGTAATAAATCCAAAGCCATCCGTAAAATACTGCGGCCTATATTTCGGAATCTCCCAACCGGGAATATAGCAGTGCATCCGATCCAAAAAGGCAGTATCATTTGCCATCGCATCAGGAAATGGTTCAAACAAGTGAGAGGTTTTCAAAATCACATCCACGCTCTGGTTAATGTTGCCGACGAATACCATGGAAGCATAAGCATTTTTCTCTTCCTTGCCCCTAGCGAAAGATCCAGATGCCATATAGTCTTTCATAATCTGTACACCGTCTTGATCTTTAAACTTGATACCCGCTACTTCATCAAAAGCCACACAGTCCCACAACCCCACCAAGCCAACCGTTTTACTGCCCATGTTGTAAAACAGGTTAGCCACCGTGGTCTGTCCGCCGGAAACCAAAATACTGTTAGGGCTAATCTCCTTATAGATATGGGATTTGCCAGTACCGCGCGGTCCAAGCTCGCACAAGTTATAGTTGTTCTCAATCAGTGGAATCATTCGCGCCAAGTGCAGCCATTTCACTCGTTTATCAAATTGGGATGGCTCCATCCCTGTGCTCCTTAGTACCAGATCGATCCATTCTTCATCAGAAAAGTTCTCTCTGGCGGTCTTGACCTCATCAATATCAAGACCGGGCATCTGGATAGGCGTCAGTTTGCGAATGACAAACGGGCAGCCTTTGTCTGCTTCATCATAGAAATATTCCATCTGGACAATGCACCAGATACCACCACAGAGCAGCCGTTCATAGTCTGAGACATAGTGTGCGACAATCGGCACACCCTTTAAGCCCAGATTGGAAAACTCCGCTTCGTAGATATCGTCTTTATAATTTAGCTTTACCGAAACTTTATCAATGACGGTATAGCTGCCTCGTTCACGCAGTTTGGAGATAATTTTCTGGGCTTCGTCAGGCCGTACATAATTCTCGGCCAAAATCTGCTTTACGTTTTGTACTCCAGCTTCTATTTCGTCTTCATTGCGTGAAGAACAGTACATGCCTAGCAGGTATTCTAGCACATATACGGGAACGTTCGCTCCCTCTTTGATTTTTTTCGTTAGATCCTTGCGAACAATTTTTCCGGCAAAATGGGTATGCAATTTCCCCGTCAATTCTTCGTGCTTATCCACATCGACTATTTGCGCATCGAACTCAAATTCGCTCATGTCATCATCACCTTATACATTAAATCCGAAGTCATTGGCAAAAGCGATATCCATAACCACATCATGGCGCAGCATTTCCAAGTCATTCTTAATATCATAAGCCACAAGGCAATACTTCTTGGACTTGTCATACTGCCTGTTCTTAAACGTGAACCGCAAACGGAAAATTCTCTTTTGCGGATCAACATCCTTTTTATCCGCCACATACATACACTCACTGGAAATTTTCTCATTATCCTCAGAAATAAAGAACAGCTTGTAACTGCTTGCTTTCACAACATCACTAACCGGTTCTGATTGAATAAAGTCAAGAGAAGCGATAAGATTCGTGATTTTCTGCACCATGCTCACCAGAGAAATTTGGGCCGTCCGGGTTTCAGTATGATATCTCTCTGTTCGAACATCAATAACCGGAACAAGCATCTCCTGCGGCGAGGAACCGCCATGGACATAATTCTGTCCGCCGCCGGGAACCTTGAATACATGGGAGTTAATCGGGAAAGATACGCTTCGTTTATCATCATTTCCGAGCATACTTCCCAATGATAGGGAGGTCACGCCATCACCGGCAATCGCCGCGTCAGAAATGATAAAGCGTCGATTCACAAAGTTGCCTTTTCCGGCAATCCCGCTAATTTTATCGCTCTCATTGAGCTTATCTCGTTTATAAATAAACCCATGATCTGCCGTAACAATAAAGTGATAGGTATTAGCACTGACGGACAGGCGTTTAATTAGATCATAGATTTCTTCGACCGCTTCCGCGCAGGCGGTAAAAACTTCATGTTCCGTATTGGGTTTGTCACCATGAGCATCAATCTGGTTATGATACACATAGACCACTTCCATGCCCGTAACCAACTGCCGAAGATCAGCCCGTTTCATCATCTTAATCTCATCAAACTGCACACAGCGGCTGTTCGGTACATAGATTTGCAGAATGGCTTCCCGTTGTTTTAGATCATCACAACCCAAGTCATCCACTAGCACCTTAAAATCATCCGATATTGCTAGCGTCTTATGAGGCAAAAGAGCTGCCATACCCAAGCGGGTATAGGACGGAAGAATGCCCAGCATGACATCCAGAGTTGCCGTACATTTAGCATCCTCCAGCAATTCTTGATACAGACACCGCCCGGTCTCATAACGTAAAGCATCCGAAATAATAACAATTACCTTGTCTTTGCTGCTTTGAACATAGCGGTTAAAGAAATTGCGCTGCAACGGCAATACCGTTTTGGAACTATCAGAAGAAAGCGCTGCATTCCATCTTGGCAGCACTTTTGCCAGATACTCATTCGTATAGATGTTCTCAACTAATTCCCGCAGCTTTTCATAACCGGCAGGTTCAGAAAGTTGGTCATATGCATAGTAAAACTCACGATAGCGACTATCAAGCAAAAAATCATCCGTCCAGTACTTCTTAATAATCGATTCCATGTCATCCGGGCAAGAATAATTAGCAGCGCCGATGAGGTAAAAAGCACTAGACAGCATCTGATACTGTGTCTTAAACCTCCCGCCAAAATGCTTCTTGCTGCGATACTCGCAAATTGCAGGTATATCCAGACCGTTCAGCTTTGCTCCGGTGTTCTCGTTCATCAGGCACTCCGTGATCCACCGCAAAAAGAAACTGTCCATTGCCTCAAAAGTGTCACAATCCAGCATTTCTTCCGGCTCGTATTTTTCGAGCGTAGCGGCAACTTTAAGGCTAGCTGCAATGGTATTGGAAATTTCATCATAACGATCACGATACAATATGTTATTCATCAGATTATCCAAGAAGGCAATTATATTGCCGGACTTGTAAGCCGCAAAGCTGCGCCAGCTTACAGGTATTTCTCCACGCAGACATCTAGCGGTATAGGTTACAAACAAGGTCACAATAAGCTTTTCCAGCGTAGGCTTTACATCGGTATAACCAAACTCTTCCTCACAAAGCCGCCAGAAAGCTGGCAACAGCTCATACTTTGCCAATTCAGCCAGAAACTTATTGTCCTCAAAACCATCCTCCGTCATAACTACGCGCAGCACTTCCTCGAAGGAAGCGGTGCGTGTTTTGCAAACCACACTCATCAGAGCAACTTCAATGCTCTCCCTAGTAAAATTCTCAATCTCCAAATCATAAAACTTCTGCGTTCGATTCTTTTCACCGAAAAATTTGATATACTCCTGAATGACTGACTTGTATTTTTCATCAATGCCCAGATCCATTGCCAACAAAGAGGCGCGATCGGCAAAAAACTGCTTCGAATACAGCAGCATATCTTCCAAATGGTTATCTCGCACAGAAGGTTTGGGAAACGGCGCATAAATCAGATAACTGGTATCACGATCCATCCGCTCCAAAAAGTACTTTGTATAAAACTGATTATCTGGTTCTAAATGATAAACCTTAGCACCGACCAGTTCCAATGTATCAATATCGTCAGCAAACTCTGCCTTATCATCATACCAGAATACCAGTTTCCGGATATCGCCGACAAACTCGGCGTTAAGCTTGTCCGTGATCTGCTTTAGAGTTAACTCAGGCATTTTTTAGCCTCCATCTTTCTCCACTACAATCATAAACTTTTATTCGTCTGTCTTTCTCACATTTTTCGTGAATGTAACTGTTTTGCGGCGTCTTCCAACGCCTTGATGTTTTCGTCGACACCGACTATCTCCTTGTACTCCCGACGGCGGGCAGCAAAACGATCGTATTCCTGTTTCGCAAATCCATCAGCTTCCTGTTGGCTTACATTTCCTTTATTAGTAAGCACTTGACGCTCATTAAATTTGAGAAACTCATTCAATTTTTGCTCCCAATCCTTAATGAATACCTGCTTACGCCGTCTGGCTTGATCTTCTGCATAATCCAGCCACATAACAACAATTCGATTCAGCTCATCAATTTCTTTTTCATTCAAATAGTTTTTGACAACAATCACATCTGCCTTACGGACTTCATCACCTTTCCAGGTCTTCAATCCCATATTAGGATGGCTATGATTAGCACGGGATTGAATTAACTCAGTGGCTGTCATTCCCGTTGCAGCATAATGCAGCTTATTTTGAATCACACTAAAAAATTGAATCGTTTCTTGAGAAGAAGGTTCATAATCAACAGCCATAGCAAAGATTTCTTTAACCCGCAGGTACATCCGCCATTCGCTTGCACGAATATCACGAATGCGCTCCAGCATTTCATCAAAATAATCCGGTATACCCGAGCCTGGCAGAGGAGGATTTTTAAGTCTCTCATCGTCCATAACAAAACCTTTGATTAAATACTCCTTTAACCGGTCCGTTGCCCACCTGCGAATTTGTGTACCGCGACGCGAACGAACTCGATAACCGACAGCAAGAATTGCCTCTAAACTATAGTGTTCAATTTCCCTGGTAACTTCCCGTTCACCTTCCATTCGAACTATCCGGAATTTCCGGATAGTTGCCTCAGGCGATAATTCACCTTCGTCGTAAATATTCTTCAAGTGTTCATTGATTGTCCGAACGTCTTTTTGATAAAGCTCCGCCATTACCCCTGGCTAAGCCAAATAGTTTCATCTTCAAAACGGCATTCTACACGTGTTTTACCATCTTGCGTCTGATAAAAAAGAATTTCCCCTCTGGACGAAGAAATCTCATCATCTTTTTCGTTCATCCCTGTCCCCCCTAATCAGTTGAAGTATAAACCGTAACATTCTTCCTACTTCAACTAAAAATTGCAACTCTATATCTTCGCCAGTACTTCGAGTTTCTTACCATCCGTCCCGATCTGCACTTTTTCATAATTAGCCTTAACTCCATCGTCTAAATCAATAGCAATACGTGCAAGCGCCAAATGGGCAATTTTTTCGTCGTAGTCCTTGGTTTCTTTCAACTGCTTGATCAGCTTATCCTTGCGCTTTTCGGCAGCAGCTACCTCACGGGCGTTGGTGCTGTTATCAATGGTTTCCTGCATCCGAGCAATTTCGCGCTCATAAACACGCTGCGTCTTATGCAGGTAGTCAATACGGAGGTTGCCGATGGTGTTTTTATCATAGCAGTGCATATAGATCAACGCCTTGAAACCATCGGCCTTGCCACTGTCAAATAGCCAGTAGATCGGGCGTTTTTGATATATCTTGCAGTGATCCTTGAAAAAGTCCTTCACAAAGTAGCTGCGAATAATCTCTCGAGAGGTGTTACCTTTATTCCCCAATGCTTTAGCTATAAAATCAAGGTTTTCTTCTAATGTTTCTTCACCATAAACTTTTTTGACAAAAGCAACGAACAGACCAACAATATCATCTTCGAAGTATTCCTCGTCAGTGATAGGAATAATATTGTCCTTATCTGGGATAAAGGTGCTATATTTCCCATCATCCCACTGACCGCCTGCATAGGCAAGACCGTCTACGTCAAGGCTGTAGCGTCCGAACATGCATCCAACAGCATAGGAAATAAAACTGCGAATATCACGTCCTAAGTCTGCCTTTCGAATGGTCACGTCCTTATCATCGACTTCTGGGGCTAATTCGTCCTGCAAAGCATATATTTTAATGAAGATGCGGTTTAGTTCCTCTTCATCAGCTTTCAACTGAAAAAACCGAGAATTAGTTAATTTTTCCCAGTTACAAAAGGCCGTAAATACAGATCTTTCTGCGAAAGAAAGCAAGGGATGACGAATAAAATCCCAGCTAATTTCAAAGGAATCCCAATCCTGCTTTGAAATACCCACACAATTTTTCGCAATAGCTTCTATCTTTTCTTTTTCGATATAATCAACGATAATTGGCAATTGAACAATATTTTCAACCTGACAACTAAGTGTAGAATTATTCACCCTAAAAAAAGTAATTCCTATTTTGCTACAAATAAGCGCCTGTAAATAGTATAAAAGGTTAGTTTTATCCATTATACCTGATCCGCGAACATCCCATAAAAACCCAGCCGGATAATATCTTGCTGCAATAGTATTTGAAACGGTGTATGACCACGCTACATACTCGCGCAAATAGTAATTTTGGAAAGATTTTTTTCCCCGTGTTTTATCTTCAGGTCCATTTCTCCAGTTAACTACATAATCTTGAATGCCATACCATTTTCGAAACTCACCACCTTTGTTATAGGGAATCCAATATGTTTCAGCTAAATCAATTTTTTGTATATCTCTCGAGTGAAATGGAATCTTTGCTGAACTAACTTCTGTCCATAATCGAAGAAATTTATCATTATCTCCTGTAATAATTCCTTGAAATGTATCCACATACTCCGTAATACTTTTTCCCTGGCTAAACGCTTTGGCCACTGCTTCGCTGACCCAATAAGCAATAGGGGAGCCAGGAATATTAGAAAAATTATTTTTTGGCGATATAAATTCATGTTTCTTAACTAAAAATGCCATTTCTTTATCAGTTTGTCCCGAAAAATCAACTATTCTTTCGTAAACTGCACGATAATAACTAATATTGCTTTTTCTTAAAGCAAAAGCTGTCGTTTGAACAAATTCTCCTCCAATCTCGTCAAAGGCTCTAGATCCCAAATGTGCCATATTCACTATATCCATACTTGACATTTTATTTCTTACTTTTTCATAACTTGAGAGAAACATCCAAGAATGTTGAGTAATCATTGCCTGATAGCAATTTTTTTTAGTTAAAGCACTACACTTCTCGATAAATACTGCAAACAAATCACCTTTGCTATCCGGGTACTTCTCTTTTACAAAATCACTCAATTTTCCACCAAAACTTGTGCATCCCATATAAGGAGGATTTGTTACTACTACATTATATTTTTGCTCTATTAGGGCGGCAATATCTACTAATTGATGTAGTTGAGTCTGTGTTTCCTCAACACCAGCGGTACCAAATGACAACTGTCCCATCACGCCTATATTATCAACAAACCGGTGCAATGTTTCCCAATCATATCTATCCACATTTAGAATGGATCCATATTCTTCGGCGTCAATAAATGTGTCCAATAGCCCCTGTATTTGCAACATAGCAATATTGCGCTGCATTTCGTCCATACCTGCGCCAAAGTATTGCAGTTGGTCACGATTTACCCCATTGCTTTCCTGAATCGCATAAACATGCAGATTGGTTTCACCATTCAAAATCCGCCGATTATATTGCCTGGCTTTCATCATGATGGCAAAATAGGCAAGCTGATAAGCACGGTTATCAATGTCAAGCCCATAAATATTGTTTTCAATTATACTCTTGGCAGCATCTCGCTGGCTATAGCCGTAACTTTCGTAAATCTGCATTAGTACATCAAAGGCATACACCAAAATATGGCCACTGCCCATGCAGGGGTCGATTACCTTGATATCTTCCGGTTTAATGCTTTTGTACTCATCTCGAATAGCATTAAGTTGTTTCTGAACGTCCTCTTCCTGCTCCGCTTCATCCAGATAATACTTCCACTCCGATTTCAAAGCATCATTCGGATGTCCTTCCAGCCACAAACGGCCAAGGCTGTTTTCCACCATATAACGCACGATCCAGTCCGGGGTAAATAATTGCGTAGCCGCCGGAATACGCTCTTTCGTGATTTTAACGTTTTTCTTTAAGAGGGCAAAAGTTTCGTCTTTCGGCTCGGTATTGTAATACTGATATAGCCAGCCGATGATCTCGACCTGACCTTCCTTGGACACATTAAAATCATCTTCGGGAATATCATGCACCAGACGATACACGACGCCATCCTTGTCGGTGAACGCCACATTCAACAGCAGTTCGGTGTAGTCACTGGTTTTTTCAAACAAGTTCGGTAAAATGGCATTGAGCGCATTGCACTGCTTGATAAACAGCATACGAAACAAGCCATCCAACTGATTCTCATGTTTTAGCTGCATGATGCGGTCTTTTTCATAAGGAGTAAATTCCAAATCGGTGTCAAACGGATTGGTCACCAGGTCTGGTTCGTCTTTCCCCGTGCTTTCCGAAGAAAGCACACGGATATGAGCTGGGAGATAGTCGTTGGCCTCCATAAACCGTACTGCTATCAAACGGTTGAACCAAGTGTAGGCCACTTCCTCGATAACCGCCTTATAGGCAGTCAAGTAATCAAACTGCTGTTCCTTGTTACGAATAACGTTTACCAACGTTTCACGTTGCTTAATTTCAATGCCGGAAATGGTATATGGCTCTTTCGTGCCGATGTCAAAAAACTGCACATCCTTTGTTGATTGCGGCAGAGGGCTTTTAATCGCTTTCTCAGTAATTCCTAAAAGCCCTGCCTTATATGTGATATCTGCGATCAGCTTGTTTCTAGCCCATATCGCAAAGTTTTTGATAGCTGTTTTATTCATTTGTGACAGCTCCTTTTAGAATTCAATGTTAATAACCGTATCTTCGTCCAATTCTTTGAGAATCTGCTCCCTGAGAACTGCCATATACTTATCCACGTCCTGCACAGATTCAATCTGCCAAGAATTAGCCACGTTGACAGTTTTGATGCTGATGTTTTTATGTTTCTTGATTTTCGGCGGGGGAGGAGCAACCGGCTTTGTTCCCGTGCTGCCATATTCGGCAGGCGTTTCGCGAGCGGCTTTCGCTTTGGCCATGGCAATAGCAATCTGCTCATCCTTCTTGGTAAGCTCGTTCAATAATCGGACTTTCAGCGCATCGGCTTCCACTTTGATATTCTGCAAGGTAGCGACATTATTGCACGACTTGGCCTTCTCGTCAATTTCTTCAAAGAGTTTCCGAAAGCGAACAACGAATTCTTCTTTATATTCCTTGGTATTCAGCACTTCTAGCACTCGGCTGCGAGCATTGTCAATCGCGGCTAGAACCGGCGCTTCCATTGAATTTAAAACTTTCATGTACGCATTCCTGAAACGTTCAATCAGTTCGGGTAGTTTGGGAATATCTTTATAAGGAGCCTCTTTATGCAATATAGTCTTAATTTCCGAAACAGCGTTTTCCACGCCTTCATCCACGATGAAAGTCTTACTATCATCATAAATCCTCATAAGGTCTAAAGCTCGCTCAAAAATTGTTTTCTGTTCACCAGAGAAAAAAGTCTTCACCGGCTCATAATCTTCGGCAAAATCAAGATACTCGTCCCGGTCACCATTGATCTTTTTGAAAAATTCCATGGGAGTCTGGATCTGAATTACGGCGCGGAGAATACTTTTTCCGTTCGCAACCACTTTCTTGCCTGGCAAAGCCGCCGCTTTCTGCATAATCTCGAACTTTTCCAACTCAGTCAGGATATTCTGACTGTAGCTTTGGAAAGATCGCATCATGGAGTCATCGTCGTCATTTACGCTGGAAGTGCCGAACAGTTCCTTCATGACTTCACGGACAACCTTCTTCTGGTTGTCACTCGCTTTTTCGCGGCGTCCGGTCAGTAGCTTTTCTACATATTCCCGTTTAGTGATATAACGGACAAGTTCTTCCTCGCTCTTATTTAAAAGCGTGACGCTGCTCCCGTTGACAGTGAACGCGATATCACCATGTTTGAACAGCCTGGCCACCAGCCATTCCACGTCATCCTCCACAAACCCATAAGGCGCTTTCATAAACCGATCCAAAAGGCTTTTCATGGAAGTCTTCATGTGAGCACCGGAGTTCATTGAAATGAAATTCAACATATCATTGAGGGCGTGAACATTTGCTTCCGTCTCGCCGTTCAAAGTCAGAGCCTGCTGATTTGAACTTTTGAACAAGGCACGGATGTTGGCTTCCCCCATAGCTGCATCAATGTAAGTCAGCTTATGATACACAGCTGAAACCAGACGCCCCAGGGCATCATTGATTCTTGCTGTGACATCCTTACTCGCAATCTGTGTTTTATCACCATTTACATAGATATCTGCCTGTTTCATGGCCTCAATCAGATACAACCTGGCGTTCCCGTTACGGTCCCGCATCTCCACCTGTTTTGCTTCTTTGATGGTTTCAAATTTAGTTAGATTGCTGGAAGTCTTGAGTCGCAGGTACTTTTCTATTTTAAGTGCACTTCTCAGTTCATCAATAAACGCTGCGTCGTTAGGCAAAACCACTAGAACTTCTTTACGTTGCCCTGACAGCATACGCAAAGTAATTTCGTCTCCGCCATACTCTGACTTTGGCGTCAGCACATGAACACCAATATCATGATTTTGATTGGCTTTATACGGACGATCGTCCACCAACTGATTGAAAGCAAAATTATACCGCCCGTTGAAGGCAGGATAGCGATATTTTTTCTCGTTAACAAGATCTTTATCTTCAAAGATCAGTTCAGAAACCTTGCCCAGCACTTCGGCCATCTCCACATTTTGGCCCTCAATTTCCCTGTTGATTTCCTGCTCTTCATCGGTGAGGAATACATAAATATCACCGTTATTCTGCACTAGCATCTGGCGGACAAGGACTTTCAGGGCTTCTTCCACTTTCTTTTTCAATTCGATACGGTCAGTATCAATAGCATCAATCATCAGGCTAGTAATGTTGTCGATATTGGCGGTGATCTCCTTGACGTATTTGATCATGAACAGCGTTTTCAGTACGTTTACGTTGAAGCAGTCTTCTTCACGGTCTGGGTTGATATAATCGTTCTCCCAGGCCCGGATAATTACGCCTTTATGACTGTGATCGAGGAATTGGTGCAGGGCATCATAGAAAACATTAAAGGGAATGATAGCTCCCGTTTCCTTGTGCATCAGCGTCATAGCAGACTCCTTGAACAACGCAATCATTGAGCGTTCACCCTCGGACAAATGCTTACCAGAAGCGCCATGAGTACGGATGGATGTTAGCACGCTGGCCAACAGATTAAACTGGTACGGCACAAAAGGATAAACGGCGGCAAAATCCTTGTCACCGGCATATAATTTTTTCTCTACACCATCATTGAAAACAATCAGGTTTTTAATGATGGTGGCCTTTTGCTCATACAAGAGTGTAAGGGTTTGCTGCATGGTGGGCTTTTTGGCTAAAATCCTTTTCTTGATGACTTCGTCAACATTTGCGGAAGACAGTGACAGTCGGGTGTCAAACCGTCCCTGAATCTTCGAGAAGTCATTGCTTCGAAGCCCCATGTCTTTGGCAATAGCGTCAATATCCTGCTGACTAGTCACAACAACCCACGCCTTGCCCTGGCAGGCAGTGCCCAGATCCTCGGTTACCGTCTGGAGGTTCAGCATTAGTTTTGAGTCATCGCCTATGTACTGACCGATTTCATCCACCAAGAAGACCACATGATGGTTGTTGCCTTTGCAATCGATATATTTCTTCACCAGCTTGGCAAAGTCTCCAATGCTGATATTGTAGCTCCCCGTTGCCTTCTCGCACCAATTACGTGCGGAAACTTCACTCATAAAGCCTATCTCGTTTAGAATATCAACAATGGCATCCTGAATAAAATCAAATTTATGCCGGTATTCCTCCCATGACTTTCCGAAATCGGAAAAAAACCTATCTTTGAATTCTTCGTAGCGCCCTGCTTCTGACATCTCCCTCTCTAAGTCGGCCAAGAACGGGATGGAACCGCAAAATCCCTGCATTTCATTAAAAACTTTCAAAAACACCGAGACGATGGCATCCTTAGATTGTTTGCCAGCCATCTCGCTTTTGGAGTCAATATTAAACAGCACCACATCTGTGTTTGCGGCTACACTGGCAGCAAGCCTCATGTTCGCCAGCACTGTGGCATCGATAATTTTATTGTCATCAATAAAATAGTCCAGCGCCTTCTTGCCATTCACTTCTTTGTTTTCGAGCAAGTATGATAGGATCTTCAGAAAGTGCGATTTACCACTACCAAAGAAGCCGGAAATCCAAACACCCATCTTATCAGTATGGCCGCTGATGCCTTTTTGGTAACTGGCGAAGAAATCTGCAAAATAATTTTGCAATTCGCGGGTGACAACGTATTCCTCCAGTTCCTGGCGAATGTTTTCATCATCGCCTTGGCCGACCTTGATCACGCCTTTAATATCACGATCAATTTCTTTGGCAAACAGTTCTTTCAGTATCACTCTATCCCTCTCCTTTAATCCCCAAGCCGGAAGGCCCTGTAATAATTATTATCCTTAATCTCACCAAACAGGATTAACTCTTGTCCATCGTATTTACCAGGAAAAAACATTACAAACGGCACTCGATCAATGACCTGATGAAGGTTGTTGAGCACTTTGTGTGAACGAAGTATCGGATAACATTTTCCAACACCGGTCAGAAAAACCACTGCATCTTTAGGCGTATGCTTCTGAATATATCGTGCAATAAAACTCTCATCATCAGTGATTTTCAGCAGGTTTCCTACTGAATTGACAATGCGTTCCATCCCATTTTTCTTTTCGAATTGGAAGCACGTCTCCATAAAGCCTTCCTCTTCCAGAAGATCTATAATGATGTCGTAAAGGTCAAACACTACCAACTCAAAGCCGTCTGTACCTTTGCTGTTTTTGGCCTTCATATATTGAATGCGTTCCCGCACAATTAATTCTTGATTGGCTGGATAATCAAATACATAATAGCCCACTTCATTTCCCAGACCTTTGTTCTCCCTGAAACTGGGCATTCTAATCGCACGCTCAACGGCGTCCAATCGTTCTTCCAGACTTGCCATCATCTCACTCCTGTCAGCGCACGGAGTGTTGTCTCCATGCCATTAGCCTTAAGGCATTCTTCCAAAGATTTATCTATAATTGGCTTTACAATTTTTCGACTTCCTGTTATTCGATCAATCAGACCGGCTTCCATAAGCATGGTCTTATAGCACCTGCCTAAGCGTTTTAAGGTATAGTCCGTCCATTTTGCCACCTTTTCACTCTGCAGTTGCTTATTTTTGAAAAAGATTCCGACATCTCTGTCAGCCAATTCGTCAATACCAAGAATCAGTTTTTCTCGATATACCTCATACATAAAATCAAAAAACAAACTATCCGTCTGCATCACGGCAATCAGCGCAATCATCTTCTGATTGGATATATCGCTTTTTGAAAAGACTGCATAAAAAGAGGAGTCCACGCCTTTCACACGAGTTGAAATCGTATTAAATATTTGAATTGCCCGTGCCTGTGTAGGCGCAGAAAATATGTTTTCTGCTGCGTTCATCGGTTTGATATCCTGCAGCGTTTTACCGCTGATTAATAACTCAATGACCTTGCGAAACTCAGCAAACCAAAAGGAAAGCTTAACCATCCCCGCACTATATTCTTTGCGTTCCATATCTGTTATCCCTCCTATTTACGCCTTATTTCTTATAGTTGAGTCGTTTCACAATCAGGACTTGGAACTATTTCAACTATATCGCCAATGTCACAATTAAGCACCCTACAAATCTTTACCAGCACTTCCATGGAAACAAATTCATTATTCGATAACTTCGTCAAGGTGTTCGGGCTGATACCGGTCATTTTTCGAAGCTCGGGCTTTTTCATACGCTTATCAATCAATAGCTTAAATAGTTTATTGTAGCATACATCCATTATGTAACACCTCGTTGCTATAAAATATTACCCTATAAAATATTACAGTATATATCATATCACAATAATTCGCATATCAATCACTAAAATATATAGATTTTTGCGATTTTTTATCAAATAAATAAAACCACCTGCTCACTTCTGCAGATGGTTTTATTTGCAATCAACACATTCAGATAAGTTAGTATTATTATCGAGAATATCAAACAAGTGTTGATCTATTTTATGAAACTTCTTCATAGATAAACCGGTATCGCCCATAATGTTCCCGCTACCGTATCAAATTCTTTAAAGATGCAATTATAATGTCTTAGAAAACCAGAATGTCTATGTAACCTTTCCCCTCCCTACACAGCCCTTTTGAGAAACTCCAACATAGGTTTAAAATATGTTTCATCCGCAAATACAACGGGAAATTTCGCACCCATCGCTCCCGGATGAAACTTTACAAGAAAATTCTCAACTTCATAACTTATCATCTCATTCTGCCAGCCTCTTCGAACAACAAACCGATTCTCCTCTTTGACGGCAAGAATACTACCATCGTCATTAAATAAAATCGGACCGTCCAAAACAACTGCATTTTCCAACTCGTTAATAGCCATTTGAATCATCCCTTCTTTGAAACTAATTTGGATTTCCATCCCTTTCTACAGCATAACAAACCCATATGCTTCAAAATTATCACTTTTGTCAAAAATTCTTCCATTTTGCTTCCAGTCTAAAGCGGATTCACTGTTTTATAATAGCTATAGGCATACTGTTTGAAAGAATGTATGGCTATAATGCTTAACTAGCTACTTGAATAAAAGACAGAACAATTATTAATGAAGAACAATCGCATATATGATAAATAAAAAAAGCATCCCGTTTGTAGATGCTTGTTAACTTTGAATAGAGTTATTAGTTGACTGATTATTTATGGTTGTGCCACGCCATCACGCGGATAGATTTTATAGGCGTTTCTAAACTGGAATAAAGCTGATTTTGACACCTTTTGTGTAATTGCTCAAAATCTTATCCATTACAATTTCTTTTCTTAACCGGTGGCCCCTTTTTGGGCGGTGCCGGTCGTGGAGTAGGGTTTTTAGGGGAAGGTACTTTTAACGCCATTGTTTCCAGCCTCCTTAATGCGGAGATTATTCTTTTATTCTCCGCATATTTTGCGGAGAATAAGTGTTTTGTTTATAAGCCGTGCAGCCGGACGGTTCGCCAACGGTTACGGTGTGGCCGACAAGCCCCTGGCGGGTCATATACTCATACATCAGCCAGCACCGGCAACTCTCTTTTCGCGGGCAATTTGGGGCGTAGCAGGCCGTAAATCCCGTGTCGATGGTATCTATTGCGTCCTTCGGTTTTTTGCCGTATACGCCCTGTTCTAACTCTTGAAAGAAAGTTTCTTTTTCCAGAGTTAACGGTTATATTCTTCGTTGCGCCGGTACGCCTCCTCGAATTCGGCCTGCGACCAGTCCTGGCCAGCCAGCGGGTACACAATATGTTTGTTTTTATCCCATCGCGATTGTATGTACTCTTCAACCTCAGTTATGGTCGGAGTGGGTTCGCTCGGATAAGCACATTTATATTTGGATATATATTTTTTTACGCACCAGTCGAGCGGTTCGCAGTCTTTACCCATCCGTATTCCTCCTTAGAAATTTTGATTGTTTGGGTTTATTGAAATAGTCAAATCCTCTTCAAAATCAAGACTGGTAACTTGCCTTATATTATCTTCGTCACCGTCCCAATATACGCCGATATATTCCTCGGTGTTATCGTTACAAACAACCTCAATATGCGTAATATCGTTATGCCGTAACATACGGTCAAACGGCAATTCACGGTCGGGAATGGGGAAATCGTCTGCATAGGCCGTCATAATGTTGGCTTGTGCGCAAATTGTCAATTGTATGTCATTAGCTGTAATGTGTTCACTTATAGAACCGTGACTGTAGGTAAAGCCTCTTGAAATCTCGTTTACGGTAAGAAATTTTATGTGCTCTGCTTTAAACGTAATTTCCTCACAATTTTCAAGGATCAGAGCGAGAGATTTTATAGTTTTAGATGACTTTTGTTTGCTCATTTTTTACTCCCCTTTAACCGTATTCTTCCGCTTCCTCTTCTGGTGTTAAAATAACCATAGCACCCATTAGCCAATTTATGTTTTTTTGATTATATTCATCAATTAAAAAAGCACCTTGAAAGTCTTCATGAGCTAGTGATAAGTCATATTTTTTGCAAACAGCGGCAAGCTCACCTAAAAAAGCCTTGCGCTTTTCCGGGGATAATTTCATTTTATCTACCTCCCATCGAAAGTCTTTTCAAACCATCGTTGAAGCTCTTCTTGGGTTGCATTCTCGAAGTATTTTTTTTCTAAATAAATTGCTTGATATCTCGTGACTTCGTTACTCCTAAGTGCATTTTTTAGGTCTGCTTCAAATTCACCCAAAATGCAATCCTGGAGAAAACCGTTATTTTTTATACTTTCAACCCAGAGTTGAATATCGTTCCATAAATAATATGGCAAATTCTTTTCAAGAGCAGTTATATCTAAGGCTTCTTTTCTTTTATCATCCATCTGTATTACTCCCATTTGGTGATTTCGCAATTTAACACTCGCGGCAGCGCCCGAAACTGCCCCATCAGGACTTTGGTGTCCCGTTCTACGGTGTCATGCAAAAGTCGCATAGCGCGGACAAATTGGGCGTGGGTAAACATTACTATTAGGCCGTCGGGAAGTCGGCTTAGACGGTCACTGGCGGCTTGTGCGCGGCTAATAAACTCGCGAAAACTTTCGGCCCCCTCGCCGTCATGGTAGTCGGGGTCTGACCGTTCCCAATACTCGTTTACCCGTGCTCGTCGGTCCGCTGCCGTGGTATTGGTGCAGGAGGCCGGGGAGAGGTATGTAAACTCATGGACGTCCCAAACTTCTCGGCGTACCTCTGGAAACCGATTCAGGGTAGGTACGGCGGTCTGCTGTGCCCTGGTGAAAGGGGAGGTAATTATTAAGTCCGGGGCATAGGGCAAAAGTAGGCTTACTTGTTTTGCCTGCTCACGGCCCACCTCTGACAGGGGTATGGTTACATGGTCTGGAGTAGCAGCTCCGGCATTAGCTATGCTTTCGCCGTGCCTTATAAGCCATATTTGTTTCATATTTTTATCACCCTATCATACAACGCTGTGTATTTGTTAATTTTTTCATCTACGTGAAAATGTCCGAAATACCAATGTTTAAAGGAGATTATCGTTTCAAATTCATCCAACATTTTAGTAGTTGGATCTTCGATTTTTCCCCAATAATTATTAAACAAGGAAACATTATGAAGGTAATTCATGATTTTCCTTGGCGCGGTGTGAGTTATTACATAATCCACTTGGTTGTTGTGAGCGGCGAGATTATTGAATGCTTCTTCAACCTCTTGTTCACTTGGTATTTCCTCCGGCCACCATGTTTCGCCCTCTTTCCGACGGCTCTTGTCAATAGATAATGCACCGCCGAAGGTGAAAAAGGTTTTATTATCGATGGTAAATACTTGGCCTCTCATTAAGTGATACACCGAGGGGCGTATTTGATGTACTTTGCCGCCGTTCCATTCAGTAATGGGGTATTGATTGATTAAGTCAAAATTCTCGTGATTTCCGTCCACCCAGCAAACAGTAAAAGGCTTATTTTCATACCAGTCGAGAATCCAGTTATCTTTTTTACCGTCCCATATCCCGCCAAAATCACCAGCAATAATCACGTAATCAGCCCTGGTAAGCTTTTTTTGCTCCGGAAATTGTAGAGAGCTTAGTTTGTTATAGTCTAATCTGCCGTGCGTGTCGCCGGTTACGTATATCATAGGTCAGCCCTCCTAATTGCCTGCCATTTTTTAAATAGGTCGGGGTGGGTAAAAATCTTTGCAATGTTTCGAGCGTCGTCAATGCCTCGATGATGGGTTCCTTCATGGGTAATATTGAGAATACGAAGGGCTTTTGTCATGCCGACGCGGGGCTTGTCCATGAGTTTAGAAAATTGATGTTTTACCGATATGCGCCGGACTAGCCAGGGAAGGGTTTTATCGTCTAAACCGTGTAGAGTGCAGTCGTTTCTAAATTGGTTCATATCGTAATAACCCCAACTACAAAATATAGTATATTTTGCTTTGTCGCCTAGCCAATCATTGAATTTTTGCAGTACCGCAGGGAATATTTCGGCTGCGTCAACGTCCGGCTGCTCTATACTGGTCAGCCGTTTGCAAAAATCGGTCAGTATCGGCTTATTTATGGGTCTGACAAATTCGTCAAACTCGCCAATCGTGTTACCCTTCGCATCCAACAGAACGGCTCCTATTTCGATAATTTCATTTCCGTAGTTTCGGTCGTTTTCTTCGCAGGTCGCCTCTAAATCGCATATTAAAAAGTATTTTTTATACATAAAATTCCCTCCTAGATGGTATTTCCAGGGCAGCCAGCCGACCGCCAAAAACGCTGCCGGTGTCTACGCAAATTTTATCTTTATGGATAGGGTCATACCAAATTTTAGCGTGTTTCCTTTGCTTCGCATCGTTCCTGGCATTTACAGAGGGGAGAAAGTTCCAAGTAGGGGTGTGACCAAAAATAATTGTCTTACCCCGGTACGCAGGGCGAAAAGCAAAATCACTGTCAGCCCAAACAAAGTCATCCTCGGTATTTTGTTTCATGGTTTTCTTGGGGTTTACCCCAGCATGTGTAAATATGTAATTTCCAATGGTAAAGTAATTGGGGAGGCCCGTTATAAACTCTATAATTTCCCTGAGTTTAGCCTCTGGCAAGTCCTGAATTTCCTCCAGCATTTCCGCCCCGCCGTTGTGCCGCGCCCAAACGTCCACAGCTTGATTCCGAGGCCAGTTTGGGTCAGTCAGCATATTTTGTATTACCTCGATCAAAAACTGCTCGTGGTTGCCGCGAAGCGCAACCGCACCCTTGGAAACCAGGCTCTGGACTGTTGCCAGGGTGTCCAAGTTTTCCATACCCCGGTCTATATGGTCGCCGCACATGATAAGTAAGTCTCGGTCCGGGTCGTATTGAGCTTCTTTTAGGAGATTTAGAAAACGAGTATTCTGCCCATGAATATCACTGGTTGCAAGTATCCGGTCTACTGTCCGCATATAATCACCGCCATTGCAAAGGTTCGTATTTTTGATATAATGTCTTTGGTTACTGTTTAACCGGTGTTCAGCTTGGGCAATTATAGCCCTCTGCTATGAAGCCGGTTATTCATTTTTTCAAGTATTTATTTTTTCTTTGGTCCATTTGCGTTTACATCGCCATAATTGTAATAACGCCAGTCTTGTTCCTTTTCAAACCATGTTTTTTCACGTGTCGGACCTGAATGATAAGTTGGAGTATATTGTTGTTTGGGTTTTTATTTTGAAAAAAATCCCCAAAGCAGAGCTATCCAAAACAAAAGTCCAATGCCTTCTTCTAATGCTTCTGGCACTTTAAATGGTGATAGAAATAATAAAAAATCTAAAAAACAATTTCTAGGCAACTTATAACCTGTTTTCATTTCGATAACCCCTTTAGAAATTCGCAAAACCACCGTTTGCAAATTATCTTGAATTTTAAATATAATGTGCTTAGGTTACTGTCTAGTCGGCTTTCGAGCGCGGGTATTTTTACCCTCTGCAAGAAGCCGATTATTCATTTTTATGGGAATTTACTTTGCTACATATGAACCAAATACCCAACCTTCAGTACCATTACCGGTGCATACAAAAAACCATTCGGAAACTTGTTTTTTTATTAAAACCTTTTCCCCATTTTGCAAAGTTGTAACAATAGGCGCGGCTTGAGAAGGGGCTTGGCGTAAATTTATATTAGTACCCTTTATTGTGGCAGCCGTGGAAGTATCTTCAATAGGTTTACCTACGTTCTCTGAACTGTACATCGCGTTAACGGTGGTCATAACCATATTGCTATGATTTACGTAAGTGTTATAAAAGCCCATAAACAAAGCAATTACGAGAATTGAGCAGATATAGTATTTTTTGTAATGTAGAGGAAACAAAAAGCGCATAGCTATAATTATTAAAACTGAAAATACCGCTGAACTGGTCCATAAGTCGCCACTAACGAGAGGTTTAGACAGTAAGTTAAATAATAAAGTAGTTATCAATACCCCTGGAGCAACCACGATGGATGCAATTAAAAACAGTATTGTGCCAGCAAAAAAAGCAAGAATAAGAAAACCAACAAGAATACCACTGCCTGTATAAATATTAAACAAAAGAACACCTGCTTTCCAGTTACTATCTAACAACTTTTTCTTTTTCTGCATGCGGAAATTTAATATTAAATAACCCCTTTATCAACTAATAGCTGTTTTACTAAATTTGAAAACGGAATACCAATTTTATCACAATAATTTTGCACAGCTTCTTTTTGTTCGTCGGTAAAATAAACGGCCATCATGTTTGCCGCTTTTTCCGCTGCGGCTTTCTTTTTTCGCCCAGCCTTAGAAGGCTTTTTATCAGCTAAAGTCTCTCCTCTAGTTGTATTTTTAACCGTTTCGTTATCAATATCCTCAATAGCATCCAAATCTTTCTTTAATACCATAATTAACAAACCTTTCTTAGATTATTTTAAAACTAGTTAGTAATATCTTTTTATATTGGTAACTTTTCTAGCCTAAACTACGAATTTCGCCAAAAGCTTAACTTTTAAGATTCACACCACACTTAAACCCATTTCATAACCTTTTTAAAACATCATCAGCATTGCTTTTTAGTTTTTATAATTCCGTAACGGAATTCAATTTTAAAAAGGTGGCTCAGGATGCAAGAATAGTAACCCTTGTCATTCCACCATCACACACTGAAAGACGTATGCCGTTCTATCGCCCTAATTTTAAACGATTATACTTTTACTGTGATACTTGGTACATAAATCTCCCCATTATTTCCCATTTTAGTTTAATTGTAACACATTTTGAGTTAATTTAAAATATATTTTTTATCAACTCAAAATTAACAAATGTTGTTCCTAACTCTCCCCTCCCCTAAACCCAGTAGTGTCCGGAAGCCTTCGGGATGATTAAGAATTTTGATGCAAGGTTGAAGAAAAAAAGGAAATAATCTACACTTCCTATACTCGCAAAATACGCAAACTGTTAGCCTCCTATACAGGAAGTATGTCGAGACACAACTCTTTTGTTAAAGACACACAAAGCACCCTTCATCTTGACTTAAATAGGGTGCTTCGTTAGGTCTAAGTGAATATGTGATTATAGGGTGTTTTCCCTCACGGCGTTGCGGAATAAAGTTTCCAATTGTTCTTCTGTTAACATTCCAAGGCTTTGCCACTGTTCTTCATTTTCGTCGCCCTGGAATTTTGCAACTAGTGCCGCTATTTTAGCATCTCCGTTTAGAGCGGCAAGGACCATATTAGCTGCTTGGGAGGCTTTTTCAGATATGATGTTACCCCCATCACCAACGCTTCGGGTTCTTGTCCCAGGCATGCCTACTGCAAAGTAGGTTTGGCATTTTTTATTTGCTCCATACCTTTCACTCCGAATGGTTTTTTCAATGTGTTTCTGAAGTTCTTTTAGTTTCGTAATTTCTTTGCGGAGTGGCTCTCTTTCACGATATGTTGCAGTAGAAAGTTGACGATTGTTAGTATTTATTTGATGTTTAAACGCATCGCTGACCTCTTTTAATCCTATAATAATGCGCTCGCATTGTGGTACGTCCGGTTTCTGTAAAAGCTGATCTACTAATAAACCGACTTTGTTTTCTTCTGTTGATCGCTTTAGGAACGGAGTATTTTTTATTGTTTCAACTTGCTTATCAATAGTAGTTATTTTGTTATCGCAATCGGTTAACAATTGGGTGAGCCTGTCTTTCTCTAAGCTATACTGCTGAGTTCCCTCAATGTCGAAGCGCCGAGGTTCGGGTTTAGCGTCAAATTCCTCTTTTGTACAAAGAATGTTTTCTTTTTCAGTTAAAAGTTTATCCTTTTGGGTAAGGATTTCTAATAGTAACGGATTTTCTTCCAGTTCCTTACGCCGCTCTTGTAATTTGCGCACAAAATTTTCTAGCCTTTTCTTGTTTTCTTCGGCTTTTTTCGTATATATTTCAAGAGAGGGAATTTTATCTATATGTTCTTCTTCGAATACTTTTATTTCCGCTTCTAATATTTGAGCGGTTCTTTTTAGAGCTGCGACGTATTTGGTTTCTTCTCGGCTGATGGTTCTGCCTGTAGCATTTTTAGTTTGAAGGTACTTTTCTTTTTGAGTGATTCGGCCCTTGTGCCATGTAAGATTATTTTTTTTAGATTGATATTCTAAAAATTGTTTTCCTTTACATTGCTCCCGAAAATACAACATCATTGCAGATTTAGAAATATCAGTTGCCATTTTTTGTTGTGCGTCAATAATTTTGTTGTTTATTTCCTCTATCTTAACAGTAGCCGCATCTTCGACTTCATCAATGTCACGCATTTTGAATAAGATTATTCCCATTTGTGTTTCAATTTCCTTCATTCGTGATTCTATGGCTCGAACCTGCTCTTCATTACTATCAGAAAAGCTGATTTCTCCTTCACTAAATTCTTTTTCTTCAGCTTTTTCTAATAGTTGACGATCTATAATCACTCGCCGCATTTCGCGTTTTTTTAGTGCGGCTTCCACCTTGCGGCTGTTAGGAATTCTTAATTGATATTCCCCTAAATGCTCCTCTTTTCCTAATGTCAACAGTTCAGCACTATTTAGGTCATTTCGCGCTATAGCATCTTGTAGTTGCTCCTCGTTGGTTCTGCAGTCAACAAAATAATCGTATCCATGCCTTTTATAATGATTATTAATTACAGTTTCAATATTTTTTCTGATTTTATCCATTTCAGCAGTTCGCTCTTTTTGACCCTTTTTTGAGAATCTATCGTCCTTTTTACACCCTCCTAGAGCAGGATTTTTAGAATTATATTGTTTAAAATAATGCTTGGGAGTATCGCGTTTATGTTGACCCGGTATTTTTCCATTCCACATTATATGCACATGAATGTTTCTGTCATTTGGCGATAATGCGGCCGGTTTATCATGAATAGCAAATAAATATGGTCTATCATCTAATCCATTTAGCTTCATGATGTCTTTTACCATTGAAATATAATGGCTATAGTTAGGAGTTTCATCTGCATTATAATATTTAAGATCTTGCGGTAATGCTGCTTCTATTTCATGATACGTTGTAGCGTTTTTTCGTTCATATTCCATAGCACATTGAAAAAAATATCTACTGGGACGCTCACCGTTTTGAGCCGCCCCTTTTATAGCCCAGGCTGGAGCATTCACAAATTCCGTGTAGGCTAAATCCTGCCCATAATCTGGCGACGAAATACGTTTGCGGTCCTTCCGTTCAATGTAATCGACTTCGCCTGATTTTTCTTGACGTTCTAAATAATCTACTTCACTAACTGCGAGCTTTTTACCAGGGCTTGTGCTATGGGATATGTTACACATATAGAATGTCTTTAGTTCCATTCTCAAAACCTCCTTTGCTTGTTTTTGTGAGCACCCGCAGGCAATATTCCCTTGTTCTGGAAGGACCGCATCGGGTGTCTCAGAGACACCCCTAAATGCGCCTGCTTACAACAGGTATAATTAAAAAGGTATTTCCCATTGAGATTATGGCTGAACCAAACTTATAGTAAAGGCAATGATCTCGCTGGTAGTAGCTGTCATTGCCCTTACTATTTATTATTAAATTTGTACTGTCTTGCTTTGTTTACCCGGTTTCTTCTGTTGCTCAAATTTTGCAATTTTTTTGTCGCCTTGTCGTTTTAAATTCACCTTTTGTTCCGGGCTACAAGCTTTGCCAGCCAACAGCATTCCAACCAAAAACCCTGCATCCACGGTGTCGCCAAAAACCAGTTCAACTAATCCTCCTTTTTGATATACCCGCCGGTTTCGCGCTTTTCGTTGTATCTTTCGCTCCAAGTTTTCCGCTTTTTCTTGGAGTAATAACTGACGTTCTAATCGATGCTTTTTCTTTGCTAAGACTAGATATTCAGCCTCCAAATTTTCAAGTTCCCGTTCCAGAGACTTCATAATTTTCAATCCCCTTCTGAACAATTTTTTCCAGTTCTTCTTCCGATACATCGCCGCCCAGTAGCCGCAGCAAAATGGCTCCTCGTTGCTCATTTTTCGTTCGCATTTCTTCTTGTTCGCTAACTTTCAGATCTTTTCGCTTCTGTTTTAACTGTTCATTTTTATTTTTGATTTCTTCCTCAATTTTTTTAATTTCCGATCGTATCTCGGCAGCAGACTTGCATTTAACTTCCGCATGTAATTTATTTGCATTTTTGTTCTTATAAAAACCTACAGAATGCTTTAAAACTGCTGTTTCCGGGAAACTACCAGCTAACTGGCAGTCTCCGTTTTGAGTCGAGTTAAAGGTTTCAATAGTATTATCCATATACATTCCCTCTTTTGCTATTTTTTCTTACTCTCAACCAATGTCTCAAGTATCATCGTTACAACAATGATTTAGCTTGCTTTAAACTCAGTTCCCCTTAGACTTTGGCCAATAAAAGTTAATATATCACAAGTACTACGCAGCCGATCAATCACACGCTCAGCATATGTTGATTTCATTTGTTCACTAGTCATATTCGTAGTAATAATTGTAGCCCGGCAACGATTATATCTTTCAGATACGATCGCATCCACCTTATTCAAGACCCATCCGTTTTGGTATTCTGCGCCAAGATCATCAATTACTAACAACTGAGTATTACGCAGTTTATTTTCAAAATTTACCCATTCCTCAGTATTCTTTTTGGTCAATGTAAAAATAGTATCCAATAAACTAGGCATCCCGACAAAAAACCCACGTCTATTCGTTGCTATCAGTTCTTGCAATATTGCTACAGCAATACTTGTCTTTAATGTGCCGCAAGGTCCTCTAAGAATTAAACCTGTTCCATCTTTCATATGTTTTTCCAGCTGCTTTGCGTATTCTTTAGCAACCCTAAAGTTTTCTTTATGGATGTCTGGAATTCCACATTCTTCAATATTATCGAAATTGCAATTTCGATAACGTTCAAATACCCCACATACTTCTAGGTTTTTCTCAAACTCTTTTATAGCCTGCTCTTTTGCATAATCACAAGCCTCTTGTAGCTTCTGCTTCCCAATCAATCTCTGAGCTTTCATTGCTCTTTGAACGCATTCCATAATTTCTTTGTTCATTTCGTCCATTTTTCTTCATCCTCCACTTTTTTAAAATACCTTGAATATATGCAATTGTCACTTTCTCATGCCTAGCCGCCTCATGAATTGCTTCAATAACTTGAGATACACTGTATTGAGTAGCTAAAGCGCTCAAATCATTCTTATTTAATTCAGATATATTGTTATTAGTAGCTTTTTTATATTCTGTAATAATTTCTATAGGACATTTACTAAAGTAGTTGTTTACATCTACTATTTTATTGTTTATGTTTATTATGTCATCAGTTTTGGTATCAGTTTTTAATATATTATCTCCGAACTGTATATCAGTTTGGGTATTAATACTTGATACCCAAACTGATTCTTTTTTAACATTGGTATCAATATTTGAGGCCTTTACATATAGTATTACCAGTTTGTATTTAGTAAGTTCGCCTCGTTTTGTTCCAGGGATAAAATCAATTAATCCCTTATCTTTTAATTCTTTTCGAGCTGACCTCATGGTATTTTCCGCAACATTCATCATCCCCGCGAGAGACGAATTTGTACGAGTAAACCATTCTTTCCAAAAACAGCTATTATTAACTGCCATTAACTTATACCATAATAGCTGAGCCGAAGCAGAACAGTAATTTGCAGCTATCCAATTATCAAAAGCATTTAACTGCCGTATATAGTCCATAACTTTACACCACTTTTATCCTGCTCATTGTTTTCAATCTCTTAATAAATTTTTTTCATTTTAGTTGCAAATGCGGGAATTCTTGAACCTACATAAGAATGTTCTTCATTTCTCTCGCTGCTGCTACTTTTTTTCGTTTCTAGCCACTTTAAGTAATCTTCTTCAACAATATAAATTCTTCGACCAATTTTCCGTACACTAAGACCATGCCGAGCTATCCAAGCCCTTAGAACCACTTCACTCATACCTTTTTCCTTCGCAAATTCTTTTATAGTATACATACCGTTTTTCTCCTTTTATTTTTGTTAGTACTCGATTTATCAGGAGTCCTCTGATTTAATCTGCTTCTATCGTAACGCGCCAAGCACTAAAAAAATTATCACTTTTGTCAAAAAATCTCCCTTTTCTTACCATTCCGCGGATTTAAAATATTCATAAAAATAGAGATAAACTCTATTTTTATGAATATTTTAAATCCGTTACTTCGCTTATTATCGAAGTTTTTCTCCTTTTATATAGAGTTTTTTCAGTATATAATAGAGATATATTGTTGATTTATATATTTCCAAGAATAAATTGTTTTATCGGTACAGTATTACGATACCAAGGAGGAAAAGCTCATTTTTACTTGCTCAATATTCAAACAACGACTTAAAGATTTACGTATTACTAACAATCTAACTATGCCCCAACTAGCACAAGCGTTACAGCTCAAAAGCAAAGGTTCTATAAACCACTATGAAAAAGGAACCTCCCTTCCCACCCTCTCTAACCTAGTTGCTATTGCAGAATATTTTTCTGTTACAACCGATTATCTTCTGGGGTTATCCGACAACCTACAAGTTCCATCTGATCGTACCGAAGAAATATTATCTTTACAACAACAGATTGCAGATTTAAAAGATGAATTATCCATTATTCAAGAAGTACAAGTTCCTTGCAAAAAATGTGAAAAACTAGAAAATCAAATTGCTTCATTGAAACAAAATGCTAGAAATAATCAATTTAATTTATATGAAACAATTCTCTCAAAGTCAAAATATAAATGTATTAAGACAAGCCTATATGGATACCACCTTTTTATTGATGATATCAAAACAAGCTTAACAAGTGATGATTTTTTCGCCACAATGACATCAGGAATGTTAGAAACCATAGATCTCCTCAAAAAAGAATTACAATCTCCTCCTGCTGATCCAAACGCCAAAATCCGTTTAGAGGAATTAGCAACTGCCCTCCGTGTCGTTGCACAGAGCATAGATGAGACTGTAAAGAAATCCTATTGAAAAATCGAGGTGCTATATGATTGTTTATAAACCGTTACTAAAACTACTGATTGATCATAATATGCAAAAGCAAGACCTTGTCAAAAACAAACTTATGTCTTGGGGTACTGTTGCCAAAATTAACAAAAACGAGCCTATTTCTTTTGCTGTACTCAATAAGCTTTGTAATTACTTTAAATGCCAACCTGCTGATCTGCTAGAACATCTGCCTGATGAAACTCATGATGATACTAAGCCATAAACATTGATCTACATTGTTTATCCATTCTATTTTCTTAGGAGGTATTCTCCCTATGCCCTCAAAAATCAAAAAACGCGGTGTAAACAGCTATTTGCTCAGTGTCAAATATCAACAAAAAGAGTACACCAAAACCGTTTACACAGAATCAAAAAATGAAGCAGATCGCCTTTGGAAACTATTTGCTTCGGAAGTAATTCAGGGCAATGCGTTATCCGGCGATACACAAAAAATGACATTACTGCAATTTTACGATTATTGGAAACGCCACTATGCTGTAAAGAACAATGAGCTTACAACTATCGCCTATGATGATTCCCTATTTATCCGAGCAGGAGCTACTTTAGGCCACTTAAAAATTGACAAAATATTACCTCGCCACATTTTAGAATTTTTAGACCAACTTTCAGCACCAGATGCTGGTCACGGCAACAAACCGCTTTCTCCCAATACGATTCGTAAACATTACAACTTGCTAACAACCCTTTTTAATGCGGCCAAACAATGGAAATTTGTTATTAACAACCCATTAGATGATATCAAGCCACCAAAACAAACTAAACCCAATAAGAAGATAGCGTCAGAAGAAGCTATGACCCTGTTTTTAGAAAAACTTTCACACGAAACTCTTAAGCATCAGTTGTGGGTTCTCTTAGCATTCGGTAAAGGATTGCGAAGAGAAGAAATTTTTGGGCTTCAATGGGGCGATTTTGACTTTGAGAAAAACACAGTAACAATCTCACGCGCTGCTGTTTATATCACTGGAATAGGAATTACTATCAAAGACACTAAAAGTGACAATTCCTATCGTACTTTATCACTCCCAACAGATATTGTAACAATGATCAAAATGTGGAAAGAAGAAGTTAAAATTGCTGCACAGCGGCGTAACAAAAGACTGAAAATTATTATTATGGATGACCCTGTTAGTGTCGAAAAATGGATATTCTCTCAAGTTAATGGCAACCCCGGTCATCCACATTCCTTTAATACATTTTTGAAACGTTTTTACAACGCCAACAATGACCTACCAAAACTAAGCCCACATCTTCTTCGTCATATGACCGGCAGTTATTTAATTCGCTCTGGGGTTGACGTGGCCAGTGTAAGCGCTGAACTCGGACACAGCAACAAGGCATTCACTATGAATACATATATCCACGAACTTGAATCAGCCAAAGAGCACGCCGCAACTACTATGCAAGGTATACTCAATAATCTAAAACCTAAAACCTCTTTTTAAATAAAGAAGCGGCAAAAAGAATCCCATCCTTTTTGCCGCAAATATAGCAGTATTTAGCTAATAAAACTGACGTTAGGGGACAAACCAGGGGACAATTTTACATAACAAAAGGCTTCGCGTTTCCCGCGAAGCCTTGTAATTTCTGGTGGAGATAAGCGGGATCGAACCGCTGACCTCTTGAATGCCATTCAAGCGCTCTCCCAGCTGAGCTATACCCCCATTTGTTCGTCGATTATTTTTACCGACATTCGATATTATATATCATCAG
>Ga0316604_10000889_pt1 | contig 30862 bp, 27 predicted proteins | sample OWC_soil_day20_C_FD_207650 | JGI IMG/M metagenome (GOLD analysis project Ga0316604, IMG submission 207650) | Wetland soil microbial communities from Old Woman Creek delta, Ohio, United States - OWC_soil_day20_CT | ecosystem: Environmental > Terrestrial > Soil > Wetlands | place: USA: Ohio... | reverse complement strand
CGACTCGGCGTACCACGGCTCTCGTAACCTCAACTACTCGAACCGCCCGGTGCGGACCCGCATGCCGGGTGGTGTGGCAGGGGAACGGTCAGATACTCTGGCCGCCCCTATGCCGATCTTGACCAATGCGGCGGCCAAAGAGTCGACATTTCTCGAAGTGGCCATCGCGCCCTGCCGATTATGGTTGTCGCCCGTCGACGCGTTGCCGTTGCGGTCGGCGTAGCCGTGCAGCAGCAAGGCGACGCTCGCCACCGAGTCTGAAGCGTAGCGCTGCGCATCCTGGTACATGTAATCCGCCGGCCCTCCCGCACTCACGCTGCCATGCAGCCAGACCAGCAGCGTAGGCGTTCCCGGCGCTGCGCCGAAGGCGTTCACGACAAAACATTCGTCGCCGCCGCCGACCCGGGTGACAAAGTCTTCGTCGCTGCAGGCGGCGTAGCCGGAAGCGGCGACCAACAGGGCCAAAGCGGTGGAATAACTCCGTATCAAGACCGTCGCCCGGCTCATTGCTTCCTCCCTTGTTGCCTGCAGAATTACCGCGATCCATGCCATCTTCGTGCCCCCTTTTTCGGATTGTCGATTGTACTTCGGGCGCGGCTCGCTTCTCCGGGGGCCTTCGCGCCTTCGCCCGTAATTCGAGCCGGCCAGTCATTGCCGAATCGCCATCCCGGAAATCTTTCGCTGGCGTTCGGACGCATCTTCGCGGTCAGTCTGGCCAATTGACAAAAACCGATGCAGAATCGGGCCTTTGAAAACTGGGGGGGGTTATGAAGAACGGTATCTTCCTGCTCATCGCGATTGTCTCGGAAACCGTTGCCACGTCGGCGCTCAAATCGAGCGAAGGATTCTCCAGGCTGTGGCCGTCCGTGCTGGTCGTAGCCGGGTACAGCGCGGCGTTTTACTTCCTGGCGCTGACTTTGCGGACCATTCCTGTCGGCATCGCCTATGCGATCTGGTCGGGGGTTGGCGTCGTCCTCATCGCGCTCGCCGGCTGGCTGATCTACGGGCAGAAACTTGATGCGCCGGCCTTGCTCGGGATGGGGCTGATTATTGCAGGGGTCGTCGTCATGAACGTTTTTTCGACCTCGAGCGGACATTAGCGTTCGCCGTCACGGCGCATAGGATGGGGTGGATGGCAATCATCGGTGTAATGGGCTCGGGACGTTGCGAGTGGATTGAATGGGCCGAGCCTCTGGGCCAATGGATTGCCCGGGCGGGATACGATTTGTTGACCGGTGGCGGTCAGGGCGTCATGCGCTCAAGCGCGCGGGCATTTTCCGAGACGCCAGGGCGTCGTGGCCGCTCGATCGGAATTGTTCCCACGCGGCGCGACAGTCAGCAGGGTTTCGTCGCACTGGAGGGCTATCCCAACCCCTATATCGACATCTCGATCCTGACGCCGTTACCGCGTCGTGAGCCGGACGCACCGGACGGCGCGGTCAGTCGAAACTACGTCAATGTGTTGTCGAGCGATGTCGTGATCGCCTTGCCTGGCGGCCAGGGAACGCTCGATGAAATCGGCCTTGCCGTGCGCTTCGGGAAACCGCTGATGTGTTTCGGTCCGACGGCGGCGTTCGAGTCTTTGCCGCACGATGTCGGATACAGCGATGAACTCGACGAGGTCTCGCGCTTTATTCTGAACTGCTTACCCGGCCAGGCCCGGCAAGACCGTGGTAAGGTTCAGCCGACCTTGCGCCAGCGTTGCCCCCTTTTCCCTTGGTGCCAGCCCAGCCGGCTTGGACAAGCGGCGCTTTAAGTCTGTCTTAAGCTGCGTCGGCGCAAGCTCTTGGTCGTGCGCGAACGGGCATCGGCTCAATAGGATTCACCCGCCGGAGAATGGTTGCTTTGCAAGCAGTGGGGCCCCTAGTGGTCTGGCTTCCCGATGGATCTGTACGGAAAGGCGTCTTTGTGGATTGGAACCATGAGTTGCATGCCAGCCTGGTTTGGCTCGGCCAGGCTTTTGCCATCAGTTTGATCGCACTGGGCGTCACTTTTTCGGCTCTCGGGCGATTTACCGGGTGGGGGCGCCAGTTCCTGCAAATCACCTCTGCTTACTTCAACCCGTCGCGCAGCAAGCTGCCGCTGCTCTGGCTGGCGCTGATCGTCCTGATGACGCTGTTCGGGGTGCGTCTGAACGTGCTCTTCTCTTTCTGGTACAACGGTTTCTACAGCGCCATGCAAAGCCTCGACGCGCAGGCGTTCTGGTTCATGCTGCTGGTTTTCGCCACGCTGGCGACGATCCACGTCGGACGCAGCCTGCTCAATCTCTACCTGCAGGAAGCGTTTCTGATTCGCTGGCGGGTCTGGCTGACCCACGCGCTGGTCGAACGCTGGCTGGCCAAGCAAGCTTATTACCGCAGCCAGTTCGTTGCGGAAAGCGCCGACAACCCGGACCAGCGTATTCAGCAGGACGTCGAGACCTTCGTCGGCAAGTCGCTGGTGCTTTCCATGGGCCTGCTCGACGCCGCGGTCTCGCTGTTCGCGTTCACCATCATCCTGTGGAACCTGTCCGGCGTGCTCGATCTGTTCGGCTGGGAGATTCCGCGGGCAATGGTTTTCATGGTCTACCTCTACGTCGTCGTCGCGACGGTGTTCGCTCTGAAAGTGGGCCGGCCGCTGATCCGCCTGAACTTCCTCAACGAGCAGTTCAACGCCAATTTTCGCTATGCGCTGGTCCGTCTGCGCGAATACGGCGAGAGCATCGCCTTTTATCGCGGCGAAGCCGTCGAACGCGCCAATCTGCTGGCGCGCTTTGCCAACGTGATCGCCAACGCCTGGGCGGTGGTTTTCCGCTCGCTCAAGTTCCAGGGCTTCAACCTGGCGATCAGCCAGGCGGCGGTCGTCTTTCCCTTCATCGTCCAGGCGCCGCGTCTGCTCAGCAAACAGATCACCCTGGGCGACGTGATGCAGACCTCGCAGTCCTTCGGCCAAGTCGAAGGCGCTTTGTCGTTCTTCCGCTCCTCGTATGACAGTTTTGCGAGCTACCGCGCGGTCATCAACCGCTTGTCGGGCTTCCTCGATTCGATGGAGTCAGCCGAACAACTGATCAGCGCGCAGATCAAAGCGGGTTCGCATCAGCTGGTGGTGCAATCCCTGTCGGTGCGTACGCCATCGGGCAGCCCGCTCGTCGACGACCTGACGCTGTCGCTCGAAAAGTCGGCATCGCTGTTGATTCGCGGCAAATCGGGAATCGGCAAAACCACCTTGCTGCGCGGTGTCGCCGGGCTGTGGCCGTATGTCGACGGCAAGATCGTCAGGCCGCTCGGCGAGCAGTCGCTGTTCCTGCCACAAAAACCGTATCTGCCGTTGGGTACGCTGCGCTCGGCCTTGTACTATCCGGCGTCGGTGCAGACCGACGATCAGGCCGCTGCGGTACTGATCCAGTGCCAACTTGCCCACCTGGTCGGGCGCCTCGACGACGAGGCCGAGTGGGCGCGCACGCTATCGCTTGGCGAACAGCAGCGCCTGGCGATCGGCCGCGTTCTGCTCAACCGCCCGCAACTGGTGTTTCTCGACGAGGCGAGTTCGGCGATGGACGAAGGCCTGGAATACGCGATGTATCATTTGCTGCGCCAATCGATGCCCGACGCCATCCTGGTCAGCGTCGGGCATCGCAGCAGCTTGCTGGATTTTCATACGCAGGAGCTCGAGTTGCTGGGGGCCGGCCAGTGGCGGCTGCATGAGCTGCATTGACCTGACTTCATAGGCTTCGGGGGAAGCGCTCCGGCTTGCCTGCGCACCGCCCGGGAATTCCCCGCCTATCGTTTCTGGCGGCATTTCATGTCGCCTGCCCATTTTGCAATTTCAATGCGAAACAATTACCTGTATTGTTCGCTACGATGTGGTTGGTATCGCGTAAGTGCAGTGATCTTTTTGCCTCCAGTCGCTCAAGCAATTGAGCATCGGGCGGAGTCTCTGAACATTTGCAAACGAGGCCATCGTGTCCATTCAAAAGCGCATCTCGCCTTCTTGTTGGTTTCGAATCCTCACGCTGCTGGCCGGGCTGCTCGGTCTGTTCGCCTGCTCGCCGCCGCCACCAATCGTTCTGGGCTTTGTCGGCGATTTGTCCGGGCGCGTCGCCGACCTCGGCGTCGAAGGACGCAATGGCGCGACGCTGGCCGTCGAGCTGCGCAACAAGGCGGGCGGCGTCAAGGGGCGTCGGGTCGAGTTGCGCGCCGAGGACGACCAGCAAAATCCGGCGGTGGCGCGCCAGGTTGCCGGCAAGCTGATCGACCTCAAGGTCGATGCGCTGATCGGGCCGATGACCAGCGCCATGGCGATGGCCGTCGTTCCTCTGGTCAACCAGGCGCAGTTGGTGACGGTCAGCCCGACGGTCACCACCAATGCGTTGAGCGGAATCGACGACTACTTTTTCCGGGTCTTGCCGGCGACCAGTCGCTATGCGAAAAAAGACGCCGACTATCACTTTGATCGCCTCGGGCTGCGCCGCGTCGCCGCCGTGATCGACGTCAATAACCGCGCTTATACCGAGAGCTGGTTGGCCGACTATCGCGCCGCGTTTGCCAGCGGGGGCGGCCAGGTGGTCGACAGCATCGATTTTTCGTCGAGCGGCGGCGTGCTCTTTGCCGATTTGGCGCGCCGCTTGCTGGTCAGCCAGCCCGACGGCATCCTGATCCTCGCCAACGCGGTCGATACGGCGATGTTGTGCCAACATCTGCGCAAGCTCGATGCGACGATTCCGATTACCACGTCCGAGTGGGCGGCCACCGAGCAATTGATCGAAGTGGGCGGCCGCTCGGTCGAAGGGATCGTGATTGCCCAGTTTCTCGATCGTCAGAGTACGCAGCAGGCTTTTCTCAAGTTCCGCCAGAGCTACTTCGACCGTTTCGGCAAGCTTCCCGGCTTCGCCGGATTGACCGCTTTCGACGCGACCAATGTGGTACTGGAAGCGATCGAATACCAGGTCGCCGGCCAGTCGCTCAAGCAATCGCTACTGGCGCGCAAAGTTTTTCCCGGAACCCAGTCTCCGGTGGCATTCGATGCGTCCGGCGACTCTTCGCACGAGACCTTCCTGACGACGGTCAAGGACGGCTCGTTCGTCCGGCTGTGATGCGCTACCAGCTCCGTCATTGGCTAACGTTCGGCCTGTGTGCGCTGGCCGGAATTCCCGTGCTGATGGTGACGGGATTCCTGCTGGTGTTTCTGGTGCCGCAGCAGCAGGCGCGCGTCGAGGCCGAACGCCGCGCCTTCAGCGACGCCGTTTCCAATCGGGTCGATAGCTATTTGATCAGCTCGGCTGCGGCCATCGAGCGACTCGGCGAGGATATCGCCGCGGTGGCCATCGCCGATCCGATCGTCGAGCAAAAGTTCGATACCTTGGCGACAACCGAATCGGCGATCGAAGCCCTCTATCTTCTCGACAGCCGCTTGCGGGTGATCCAGGTCGGGCTTGACAGATCGCTCCGCGCTTTTCGAGCCAATTATCACGGCATCGACTTTTCCGGCCGGCCCTATGTGCGAATGGCGCAGCGCACCGGCAAAGCGACCTGGTCAGACATCTACCTTTCGGCGCGCGGTGGGGCGTCGGTTGCCGTGGCGATCCCGCTCAGCGACCGGATCCTGGTCGGCGAGATGAATTTGCGCCGGCTTTCCGAATTCGTCCGCCAGCTCGGCGGAATCGACGGATTGGTGGCGATCGTCGTCGATCAGCAAGGCAACATCGTCGCGCATCCCGACGCCAACAAAGGCTTGCAGCACGAGCGTCTGGCCGGGAGCCCGCTGCTGCAGGACGGACTGGCCGGGCGCAAAGGGGTGGGCGAAATAGACATGGACGGGCGCAGTTATGTCGGGACAGTGACGCCGATCCCCGGGCTGGGCTGGGTGGCGCTGGTCATTCAGCCGCGCGCCGTGGCCTTCGCCGCCCAGCGTACGGTCGTGTTGGCGCTGGCTTCTTGCGCTGCGTTCTCACTGCTGCTGGCGCTTGGCATGGCCTTCTGGCTGGCCCGCATCCTGACGCGCCGGACCCGCGATTTTGCCGGCCACATGCAGGCGGTGGCCAACGGCAACTATGCAGCGGTCATTCCCGATTTTCGCATCAAGGAGCTCAACGACCTGTCCGACAGCATGCGCCGCATGGCGGCCGCGGTGCTCGAGCGCGAAACGCGGCTGCGCCAGAGCGAGGCCAGCGTTTCGCGCATCCTCGAAGGCGCGGCGGACGCGATCTTCATCGCTGATCAGACCGGCCGCTATGTCTACGTCAACCAACAGGCGACGCGGCTGGTCGGCTACCGCCGCGATCAGCTGTTGACCATGAGTATCGCCGACCTCGTTCCGGCCGGAGACGTCGCCAAAATCGAGCGGCAGTTCGCCGAACTGCTGAACTCGGGCGCCATGCTCAGAGAGCTATGGCTCAAGCGCCAGGACGGCGCTACGGTCGCCGTCGAGGTCAACAACACCTTGTTGCCCGACGGCAATGTCCTCGGCGCCTGCCGCGACATCACCGAGCGCAAGCAGGCGGAAATAGTCACCGCCTTCCTGTCGCAGGCGGGCAGCAAAGCGGCCGACGAGCCCTTCTTCGACGCGCTCGCCCGCTTCCTGGCGACGACCCTGGAGATGGAGTGCGTGTGCATCGACCGGCTCGAAGACGATCATTTGACGGCGACCTCTTTAGCCGCCTGGCGCGACGGTCGCTTCGCCGACAAGCTGAGCTATGCGCTGCAAGACACGCCTTGCGCCGAAGCCATCGGCCAGTCGCTCTGCTGTTTCCCCGTCGGCGTCAGCCGGCGTTTCCCGCGCGATCCGGCGCTGCGTGAACTGCGCGCCGAAAGCTACCTCGGCGCCACCTTGTGGGGGCATGGCGGCGAGCCGATCGGGCTGATTGCGTTGCTCGGACGGCGGCCCTTGACCTTGAACAAGCGCGCGCAGGCCGAGGCGATGCTCGAACGAGTCGCCATGCGCGCCTCGGGCGAACTCGAACGATTGATCGCCGAGAACGAGATCAAGAAGCTCAACGCCGACCTCGAACAGCGCGTCCTCGCGCGTACCGCCGAGCTCGAAATTGCCAACCAGTCGCTGACTGTCGCCAAGCTCCAGGCCGAAGCAGCCAACCTCGCCAAGAGCGCCTTCCTGGCCAATATGAGCCATGAGATTCGCACGCCGATGAACGCCATTCTGGGCATGGCCAACTTGCTGCGCCGCGGCGGCGTCACGCCGCGACAGGCCGAGCGTCTCGACAAGATCGACACGGCCTCCAAGCATCTGCTCGGAACCATCAACGACATCCTCGACCTGTCGAAAATCGAGGCCGGAAAATTCGTCATCGAAGAGGCGCCGGTGGCCGTCGATGGACTGCTCGGCGAGGTCTATTCGATCATGAGCGAACGCGCCCAGGCCAAGGGCCTGCGCCTGACGATCGAGTCGGAAGATTTTCCTGACCCACTGCAAGGCGACCCGACGCGCTTGCAGCAGGCATTGCTCAACTACGTCTCGAACGCGATCAAATTTACCGAGCGCGGTTCGGTGGTTCTGCGCGCCAGCCGGCAGGACGAAGACGACGCTTCGCTGCTGGTGCGCTTTGAAGTCGAGGACAGCGGCATCGGGATTGCGTCGGAAACGCGACCCCGGCTGTTTGGCGCCTTCGAACAGGCCGACAACTCGACCACCCGAAAATATGGCGGCAGCGGGCTGGGGCTGGCGATCACCCGGCGGCTTGCCGAAATGATGGGCGGCGAAGCCGGCGTCGAGAGCATTCCGGGAACCGGCAGCACCTTCTGGTTCACCGCCCGCCTCAAGAAGGGTCAAGGCCGGCCCCAGCCGGCGCTGCCGCCGATCGGCGTCGCGGCGGCAGAGGCCGAGAGCGTCTTGCGCAAACGTCATCACGGCACGCCGATCCTGCTGGTCGACGACGAGCCGCTGAATTTGATGGTGTTGCAATACCTGCTGGATGATTCCGGGCTGCTGGTCGAGACCGCCGAAGACGGTCTCCAGGCACTCGCCAAGGCCGGCGAACGGCCCTACGCACTGATTTTAATGGACATGCAGATGCCGCAGCTCAACGGTCTGGAGGCAACTCGCAAGATACGCGAGCTGGCCGGCTACGGCGCCGTGCCGATCCTGGCGATGACGGCCAATGTTTTTACCGAGGACAAGATCCGCTGTTTCGAGGCCGGAATGAACGACTTCATCGTCAAGCCGATCGACCCGCTGCAGATTTTCGCGACCTTGCTGAGGTGGCTGCCGCAGGGTGCCAAAAATGAGATTTGCATTTAGCCGACGAAATGAATTAATCTTTGCCGTTACGCAAGGTTCTGAAACAAGGCAAACCCATCGAAAGATGGGGACGCAAAACCACCGGCCTACTGGACGCTGCAAGCGGCGTCCTAGGGCAGCGGGGTCACCAGGAAACCGCTATGAGCATGAGCTATTCGACTACGACTGTCAGCCGCCGCAGGTTTATGGTAAAAGTAAAAGACAAGAAGCTGGGGCCACGCCCGCCCGCCCCCAGTCGCCTCGACGGTGCGGGTTCCAGTTCAAGTTCCAACGCCAGCGCCGGCAAGGCTTCCGCGCCGGAATCTTTCCTTCGCACGCCCTATCGGCGGCCGCTGCAGGCCGCGTCGTCGCCGTGGTGGACCAACTGGCTGGCGGTCACGCTGGTCAATGTGGCGGTGGTGGCCGCGATCGGCGGCCTTTACGCTTGGGTCGGTTCCGACTCTGAGGAAAGCAGCTACGTGCCGCGACGAACGATGGTCCGGACGCCCTCTCCGACCAACAGCGCTGCGGCGGCAACAGCTTCTCCCGCGCCGCAGTCGACGCCCAGCACGGCCCGCCTGGCGGCGGCGAGTCCATCGACCGCCGACGAAATCGATCGCGCGATGCAAGATGGCAGCCGTCAGCTGGTGCTGCCGTCAAACGTCTCGGGCAACTGCAGCATCGGGGACGGTGGCAGCAAGGATTTGGGCCGTTGCTTGGCGCAAAACGGTGCCCGCGCCAAGTAAATTACTTCCCCCGCCGCCGACCATCACCCCTTGATCTGGCCGAACTGCTCGCGTAGTGCGTCGATGGCGTTGCTCTCGCCGCGTACGCTGAAGAAAGCGCCGTCGCCGTCGGCGCGCTCATCGAGCACTTCGCAGCTGGCGTAGATTTGTCCGCGCAGTTGCTGCGCTGACCAAGGCAGGAACAACTCGGCATCGACCCGGTCGTGCTGGAAAAAAGCAACGATCGTCTGGCGCAACGTGGCAATCTCGTCTGGCCGGCGCGCGCTCATCACGATGCAGTCCGGGTACTGCGCGCGCAGCGCAGCGCTGCGCTCGGCTTGCTGCTCTTCGTCGCCGACGTGATCGATCTTGTTGAAGACGCGCAGGCGCGGAACGGCCTGCGCGCCGATTTCTCCGAGCACCTGGTCGGTCACTGCGAGCTGGCGTTCAAAACCGGGATCGCTGGCGTCGATGACATGCAGCAGCAGCGACGCATCGAGTGCTTCTTCGAGTGTCGACTTGAACGATGCGACCAGCCCGTGCGGCAGGTTCTTGATGAAGCCGACGGTGTCGCTGACCAGCACGCGCGGAACGCTCTCCGGGTAGAGCGCGCGAACCGTCGTGTCGAGCGTGGCGAACAGCTTGTTGGCGACCAGTACTTCGCTGCCGGTGAGCGCGCGCATTAGCGTCGATTTTCCGGCATTCGTATAGCCGACCAGCGCGACGCTCGCCAATCCCTGGCGATCCTGCCGCCGTGCGCGCTGCGTCTTGCGCTCGACGTCCATCGCGGTGATCTCAAGCTGCAGTTCGGCGATGCGGTCACGGATCTTGCGCCGGTCCATCTCGGTGTGCGATTCGCCGGCACCGCGCCCGCCCAGGCCGCTGCGCTGCCGCCCCTGCGGTCCGGCGAGCTTGGCCGCTTCGCGCAAGCGCGGCGCCATGTAGCCGAGGCGAGCGATCTCGACCTGCGCGCGAGCGGCGCGCGAGCGCGCGTTGCGGTGGAAAATTTCGAGGATCACCATGGTGCGGTCCATCACCTGACAACCGACTTCCAATTCGAGGTTGCGCGCCTGCGACGGCGAAATCTCGTGGTCGACAAAGAGCACGTCGATGCGGCTGCTGGCGCCTGGCTGTTGCGGATCGTCCGTTTCGCCATCGACGAAGGCGCGTATCTCCTGCCGCTTGCCGACGCCCAGATACGCCGTTTTGTCGAAGCCCGCACGCTTCTGAACGAAGGTTTCGACGGCGGCAAAGCCCAATGTCTTGGCCAGTTCGCGCAGCTCGGCGAGCGACGACTCGAATTCGACGTCGGAAACGCTCGGCAGTTGTACGGCCGCGATGAGCGCGAGCTTTGTTTCTTCCTGGTCTGGCATGCGGGGGATTCTCTTGAGTGGGCAAAGACAGATAGTACACGCCAATGCCTGTCGGCATGGCGTGGTTTTCGATCAGCACGCCTTGCCCGCCCCGCAGGTCCTGGCCGGACCGACTGCTATTTTTTTGCGCAGGCGATCTGCCTGACCTTGTCGCGGGTGCTGCCTGGCTCGACGCTCTCCCACTGCGGGTCGGCGACCTGCTCGCTGCCCATCATCAGCCCGCCGCCCATCTGCTCGGAATAGGCTTCTCCGGCGAGGGTTCGCGCGCGCATCGTCGCACAGTCATACTCGATCAGCGTCTTGATCGACCACACCACCGTCTGCGCATCGGTCCACTGTGCCGCGGTGAAATCCATGAGCTGCCATAGCTGCGTGAAATCGCCATTTTTCCGAATCAATTTCTGGTCCAGATAGATGCGGAAATCCTCGTTGCGACCGAGCGACATCCACTCCGCCTGCACCGTTGCGGGAAGCAGCACAGCAAGCAGCACGGCCAGCGTCCGCCGCCGGGCTTTGGAGAAACTGGGCGATGTGTTCATGGCGCAATATTGACTTGAAAGTCGACGTTAGCCAAGGTTACCGCAATTTGCCGTCCGCTTCCCGAAACGCCTCGCCCCGCGACAAAGCGCGCGATTGACGATGCTGCCGCTACTTTTTGCAGAAAAGGGAGATCAGGTCCATCGGCAGCGGAAAGACGACCGTTGTGTTCTTGTCGGCGCCGATGACGGTCAGCGTTTCGAGGTAGCGCAGCTGGATCGCCTGCGGCTCCTGCGCCAGGATTTTGGCCGCCTGGAACAGTTTCTCCGCGGCCTGCAATTCGCCCTCGGCGTGAATGACTTTGGCACGCCGCTCGCGCTCCGCCTCGGCCTGCCTGGCGATGGCGCGGATCATCGTCTCGGTGAGGTCGACCTGCTTGATCTCGACGTTCGATACCTTGATCCCCCAACCATCGGTTTGTGCGTCGAGCGCTTGCTGGATGTCCAGGTTGAGCCGCTCGCGCTCGGCCAGCATTTCGTCGAGCAGGTGCTTGCCGAGCACCGATCGCAACATCGTCTGCGACAACTGGCTGGTGGCGTTGAGGAAGTCGACGACCTGGATGATCGCCTTTTCCGGATCAACGACGCGCAGGTAAACCACCGCGCTGACCTTGACCGAGACGTTGTCGCGCGAGATCACATCCTGCGTCGGCACCTCGAGCACGACGGTGCGCAGGTCGACGCGAACCACCTGCTGGATCAGCGGGATGATGATCACCAGCCCGGGTCCCTTGACTCGCCAGAAACGGCCAAGCGTGAAGACCACGCCGCGTTCATACTCGCGAAAAATATTGATTGCCGAAACGAGGAACACGATGACGATGAGCAACAGAATCGGTAGGAAAATGCTGATTGAGCTGAGTTCAAGAGCCATTTTTCATCTCCTTGACTTGACGATGATCCGGCGGTTTTGTGCGGCTTGACTGCGCGCGTGACATTCATGGCTCCGCAACAACCACGTTCCAGTCTAGGTTCCTCGGTTCCAAAGTACCAGCTGTGGGGTACGTGAATTACCTGATATTCGGGCCCGGTCGAAGGACCTGAGCGCTTCTTCTTCGCGGGGGCGGGCGTGCACCGTGATAAAATTTCGCTCCATGGAAATCACAATCAACGGCCAATCCCGCCAATTCCCCGCGCCGCTCAACGTCGCCGCACTGGTCGAAGCGCTGGGCTATGGCGGCAAGCGAATCGCCATCGAGCGCAACGGTGAGATCGTCCCGCGCGGGCGTCACGCCGACGTTTTGCTGGCCGCTGGCGACCGCCTCGAAATCGTCGTCGCCGTCGGCGGCGGCTAAGCCGCTCAGTAACTCTCCATCGCACGCTTTCAGAGGAAAATCCCATGAACACCCCCGCATCCGACCTGACCATCGCCGGCAAGACCTATCGTTCGCGCCTGCTGGTCGGCACCGGCAAGTACAAGGATTTCGCGCAAACGCGCGAGGCGATTGACGCCTCGGGCGCGCAGATCGTCACGGTGGCGATCCGCCGCGTCAACATCGGCCAGAATCCCGGCGAGCCGAATTTGCTCGACGCGCTGCCGACGTCCGAATTCACTATCCTGCCGAACACCGCGGGTTGCTTTACTGCCGACGACGCGGTGCGCACTTTGCGCCTCGGACGCGAACTGCTCGACGGTCATCCGCTGTGCAAGCTCGAAGTGCTCGGCGATCCGAGCAACCTTTTCCCGAACATGCCGGAAACGCTCAAGGCCGCGCAAACGTTGGTCAAGGACGGCTTCGACGTGATGGTCTATTGCGCCGACGATCCGATCCAGGCGCAGATGCTCGAAGACATCGGTTGCGTCGCGGTGATGCCGCTCGCTTCGCTGATCGGTTCCGGAATGGGCATCGTCAATCCGTGGAACCTGCGCCTGATCATCGACAAGCTCAAGGTGCCCGTGCTGGTCGATGCCGGTGTCGGCACCGCGTCGGACGCGGCGGTCGCCATGGAGCTCGGTTGCGATGGCGTGCTGATGAACAGCGCGATCGCCCTCGCCAAGGACCCGGTGCTGATGGCCAGCGCCATGAAGAAAGCTGTCGAAGCCGGTCGCGAAGCCTTCCTGGCCGGCCGCATGCCGCGCAAATACTACGCCGCCGACCCGTCGTCGCCGACCACCGGCCTGATCGGTTCGTGAGCGTGAGCGACGAGGCGACCGACGACTACGCCAATACGCACGGTCATATCCGCAGCTTCGTGCTGCGCCAGGGGCGCGTCTCGAACGCGCAGCTGCGCTACCACGAAGGGATGATGGCCGAAATCGGCGTGCCTTACGTCGCCGCACCGCATGATCTGGCGACGGTTTTTGGCCGCAGCGCACCAAAGATCCTCGAAATCGGTTTCGGCATGGGCGAAACTTCGGCGGCCATTGCGCTCGCCAATCCGGGTAACGACTACCTCGGAATCGAGGTGCATACGCCGGGCGTCGGCAGCCTGTGCAAGCTGATCGCCGAAGGCGGCATCACCAACCAGCGTATCGTCCAGCACGATGCGGTCGAGGTCTTGCGCGACATGATCCAGCCCGGAGTCCTGTCCGGCGCGCATATCTTTTTTCCCGACCCGTGGCCCAAGGCGCGCCATCACAAGCGGCGCCTGATCCAGCCGCCGCTGGTCGCGCTGCTCGCCAGCCGGCTCAAGCCGGGCGGCTACATCCATTGTGCCACCGACTGGGAAGAGTACGCGCAGCAGATGCTAGCCGTGCTGTCGGCCGAAGCGCTGCTTGAGAATACCGCCGATGGCTTCGCGCCGCGCCCCGACTATCGCCCGCTCACCAAATTCGAGCAGCGCGGCCTGCGCCTCGGTCACGGCGTCTGGGACGTGATCTTCCGGAAAAAGGCTTAAGTGCGATAACCACAACGGACACAACGATCACGACGAAATAAGCACATTGCAATGTGTTGGCGTGTCACCCATAAGGTGGCAAAAAGTTCCAAAAAACAAGGGTTTTCGTTGTGCCCGTCGTGTCGTTGTGGTGAGTTCGTTGTTGTTATTGCAGCTGGAAAATCACCGGCAGGATCAGTTCGCGCGAGGTCGCGCCGGTCAGTCGGCCCATCGCGTAGGCGGCCTTGATGGCGGCGTTGTCGAGCAGCGGATAGCCGCTGCTGGCGGCGATGCTGGCGTTTTCCACCGCGCCGTCAGCCGACAACTTGACGATCAGGCGCACTTCGCCTTCGATGCCGCGAGCGATGGCCTCGGGCGGGTAAAATAGGTGCTCGAAGAGTTTTCTTTGCGCAGCCTGCACCTCGCGTTTGGCGACAGTTTTCGGTTTGGCTGGCGGGGTCGGCGGCGGCTTGACCGCCGGCGGCGCTTCTTCGGGATCTATGGTGTTCTTGAGCAAGGGCTCGGCAGGTGGCGGCGTCTCTGGCTTGGGCGGCAGGCGCAGGACGGCCTGTAGCGCCGGCTGGGGGCGGGCGGCAGCGAGCCGCCCGAGCAGGTCCGGAAGGACCAGGCTGGCGTGCAGGGCGAGCGAAAGCGCAAGAGCGAAAATCAGACGTGGCGACATGAGCGCGGTATTGTGCAATAAAACACAGCGTAACATCCTACGATGTGTCGACGCAGGAGGAGTAATTCGATGCGGGTGATCGGCAGAGTCTTTATTTCGGTGTTGTGCCTGTGGGCCGCGGTGGCCTGGGCGGCGTTGCCCGATCCGATCGCCTTCGCTTGGGCGATTGAGCGCGGCGATCTGAACAAGGCCAGAGCCTGGCTCGACGAGGGGCTCGATCCCGAGTTTCAAAGCAGTCCGCTCGGTTCAGGGCTGATGATTGCCGCCTGGAACGGCAATATCGACATGATGGCGCTTTTCGTCGAACGCGGCGCCAATCCCCGGCGCGCCAACCGCAACGGCGAACAGCCGTTGCAGCTGGCGGCCTGGAACGGGCATCTGGATGTCGTCAAGTGGCTGCTCGATCACGGCGCTGCGCTCAACCGCGAAGGCAACCAGTGGGGCGCGCTGCACTACGCCGTGTTCAATGGCCATGACGCGCTGGCCAAGTACCTGATCGAGCGCGGCGCCGAGGTCAATGCGCCTTCGCCCAACGGCTCGACGCCCTTGATGCTCGCCGCGCGCGAGGGTCGCGAGGACCTGACCCGCGTGCTGCTCGAGTCGGGCGCTGACCGCCGATCGAAGAACGATTGGGGCGACACCGCGCTGACGATGGCGATGCGTTACGACCACTACCAGCTCGGCAAGATGATTTCGTCACCCGAGGAGTTTGCGATTGCGGTCAAGGCACCCAAGGAGACTTTCGGCGTTGCCACTCGTTCGACGTCGGCGCCCAGCGAAATCGAGGAGTTGCTGCGCAAGATCCGCGAGGCCGAAGCCGAAGGGCGGCCGAGCGAGGAGCTGCACCAGCAACTGATGGCCGCAGTCAATACCTTCCGGCGCAACGCGGTGGCGCAGAAAACCGTCCGTCGCACCACGATGCCGCTGCCGTATCAGCCCAAGAGCCTGGTGATCACGGCCAGCCGCAACCGTGCTGGCGCCGAGCGCGCACAACTGGTGCCCAGCGGCAAGTCGGCCAAACCGGCTCCCGCTTCGATCAGCATCACTCCGGTCAACAACAATCAGCGCGCGACGCAGGCGCAGATCGCCGATACGATGCGCCAGATCCGCCTGGCGGAAGCCCAAGGCCAGCCGGCAGACGACTTGCGGCGACAGCTTGCCGACCTCGTCGAAAAACTCAATTCGCCGTAGCGCTTCAGCCTAGCCCAACAAAGGAGGCCCCCGGCTTTGCCGGGGGATTGTTACGAAAGGCAACAGAACCACAACGACACAACGGACACAACGAAGAGCCCTGGTTTTTGGATGTTTTGGCGAATCACCTTATGGTGATTGGCAAATACATGGCAAGCAATTGTTTTTGCGTCGTGATCGTTGTGTTCGTTGTGGTTAGCTGAGTTTTTGAGGCTCAGTTTTCCTGCAGCAGCGTCAGTTCGTCGTCGGTGTGGCGCAGGCGGATGGCCAGCGTTCGCGCGAGTTGCGAAACCAGGATGAAGGCGATGCGCTTGTGCGCTTCGGCGAGCTCGTTGAATTTTTCGAGCGTCAGCACATAGAGTTCCGAATCGCGCGAGGCGACCGCATCGTTGCTGCGCGGCTGGTGGTCGAGGAAGGCCAGCCCGCCGAAAAATTCGCTGGCGCCGTAGGTGGCGATGTGGCACGGTCGCGAGCTGCCGCCGACACAGCCCATGATGCGCACTTCGCCGCTGCGGATCAGGTACAGGTTGGTGTTCGCATCGCCGCGCGAATAGATGCTCTCGCCGACCTTGCATGAACGCATCTCCATGCACTCCTGAAGATCGTTGAGCGTATCAGGCTTGCTGCCAGTGAATAATTCGATCTCGTGCAATTCGAGCGGAGGCGGCTCGCTATCGGGTTGGGCGAGGTCGCCAAGCAGTTTGTCCTCGACCCATTCGATCGCTGCTTCGAGCGTCGGCACGATGATCACCTTCTCGCCATCCGAAGTGAGCCCGGCGAGTTCGAGGAACTCGCGCAGGTTTCTGCCGTTGGGCAATGATTCGCGCACATTGGAGATCAATAGCGGAACGTTGCGCTCGGCCAGCACGTCGCGAACCTGGTTGAGCATGTGCGCGGCAGTGACGTCGACGGACTGCACGCGCTGCAGGTCGAGGATCAGGTAGTCGGTGGTGGTGAGTTCGGGTTCAAGCGTGAGATAGAGCTGATGCGTCGTGCCGAAGAACAGGCTGCCCTGCAGCTCGAAGATCACCGCACTATCGCCTTTCTGTTCGAGAATCCGCATTTCGGCTTCGGGCCGGTACCAGGTCGACGAGCGCTGACCGACGAAACTCTTGCGCCGCACGACGTTGCCGCCGACCTGCTCGCGCAGGAAAAGGATGATCGAAAGAACGACGCCGACTGCCGAGGCGGCGATCAATCCGACCAATAGCGCTGTGGCGGTGACCGCCAGAACCACCGAGAAATCGAGCACCGTCGAACGCGACTCGAGAAAGCGCAAGGGGTCGGTGTCGATCATGCGCAGGCCGACGACGATCAGCACGCCGGACAGCGTGGCGATCGGAATCCAGGCGACGAATGAGCCGAGCAGCAAGGCGACGGCCAGCGCCATCAGCCCCTCGATGATCCCCGAAATTCGCGTCTTGGCGCCACTGGAGAGATTGACCAGCGTCGCTCCCACTGTTCCGGCGCCCGGCATGCCGCCGATCGAAGACGCCACCATGTTGGCGAATCCCTGCGCCGCCAGTTCGCGGTTCGGATCATGGCGCGTTCGCGTCATCTGATCGAGAATGACGCAGGTCTTGAGCGTATCGATCGAGAGCAGCGCGGCCAGCGTGATCGCGCTGCCGATCAGCGCGGCGACCTGGGCAAGCCTGATCTCGCCAATCTGATACCAGCGGCTGCTGATCAGCTCGATATAGCCTTCGCTGGTCGACCCTAGCGAACCGACGACCAGCGGATTGCCGTCGAGTTGAAGCAATGTCGGATCAGTCACGGCGATCCCCGCATAGGCCAGGATTCCCGCCAGGATGCCGAAGATAGTCGCCGGCAGCCGTTTGGTCAGCCTTGGTGCGAAGAGCATCGCGATCACCGTCACGGCGCCTACCGTCAGGCCGCGCCAGTCCCAATGGTGAGGCGTGATCAGCACTTCCAGCCAGGAGACGCCGGCCGGCGCGCCGGCGAACTTCGGCAATTGGCCGCTGATGATGATCAGCCCAACGCCCGAAAGAAAGCCGCTGACCACCGGGTAGGGAATGTACTTGATCAGCCGGCCGATTCCCAAAAAGCCCATCAGCATCTGGATCAGGCCGGCGAGGATGCCGAGCACGGTCATCATCAACACGATGGCGACCGGCTGCAGACCCTGTTCCACCAGTTGAATGGCGAATGCTGCCAGCACCGCCGCCGACGGCGCGCAGGGCGCGCTGATCAGGCGGTCGGTGCCGCCGAAGGTCGGTGCGATGAGCCCGAGCGCTGTCGCGCCGAGGATTCCGGCGAGCGCGCCGAAGGCCGCATAGTGTGGGCTGATCGCCGAATAGACGGTGACCCCGAAGGCGACCGCGGCCGGCAAGGCGACCAGCATCGCCGCGAAGCCGCCCCAGAAGTCCCCCGAATAGCGCATCCATCTGACCGACAATTCGCGCATCTGTCCTCCGCTCGGGTCAGCCAGCTATTCGGGGTGAACGATCAGTTTTTCGGCATTTTCGTCGCCCGAATTTTCGCTCTCGGGAAGCACGTCGTAGCCGATGCTTGAAACCTGGGTGTTGATCCAGCGCATGTCCGAAATCAGGTCGAGGTGCGCCGAGCTGCTGGCCATCGCGTTCGAGACGTCATTGGCGAGGCGTTTGATGTGTTGCCGCGAACTGTCATTACACATCTTCTTGAAGTCGCGCTTGCGCTGCACCAGGATTCCGGCAGTTTCCGGCTGCCAGGACATGATCACTTCGGCGGCGAGTTGCGCGTTGCCGATCAGGTAGTCGAACAGCGCCTTGAGTTCGTCCTTGCCTTCCTCAGAGAATTGCTTGCCGTCTTTCTTCATCGCCTCGGGAATGCCGATCATCGTCTTGCAAATCACATCGCCCGAATTTTCGAGGCTGGCGGTATAACGCAGCAGCGCTGTGACCTTTCTCTGATCGTGGTCGTCGATTCCCTTGCGCGTCAGATCGACGGCGTAGGCGCGAACGGCCTTGAACAGGGCATTGACCTTGTCCTCCATGCGGACGATTTCCAGCGCTTTTTCGGGCCGGGCTGAAATCAGCATATCGAGCGTGACTTCAAGCATGTTCTGGATCGTTCCCAGGATGCGCAGCACTTCGCGCGACAGCGCGGTGACTGGAAAGAGCTCGGTCTTGCCGACGACGTCGGCTTGTCCGGGAATGTATTTCGGTCCGAAATCGTCGGCCGGTTTTGCCGCCTCGACCAGGAATTTGTCGAGCGTTTTCGCCAGCGGATTGACGAAACCGGCGAAGGCGACGATCAGCGAACTGTTGAAGAGGATGTGCAGAACCACCACGCGGAAGCTCGGCTCGCCGGGAATAATGTCGTAGAGGCCGTCGATCAGGCGCAGCAGGATGAAGCCGGTGATCACCCCTGTGAGCTTGATCGCGCCGTGTCCGAGCACGACGCGGCGCGCTTGCGCTGCCTGGTTCCAGGTCATGATGATCGGCGGAATGGTGTTGCCCAGATTGATCCCGAGGATCGCCGCGACGATCAGCGCCGGATCGCTGGTGATCCCGGCCTGCACCAGCGACGCCCAGAACAGCAGGATGGCGATCGACGAATGCGCGAGCCAGGTCAGGATGGCAAACAGCAGCAGCGCGATGAACAGTTCGTCGCCGAGCGCCGAAATGATCGTGCGGATCAGCTCGCTGGCTGCCAGTCCGCTTGACACCTGGCTCATGAAGGTCAGTGCGACCAGGATGATGGCGATGCCGAGGAAGATTCGCCCGAACTGCTTGAGGGGCGAGTCGGTGTCGCTGTAAATCGAATGTAGCGAATAGCCGACGAACATCAGGATCGGCCACAGCGCCTTGAGATTGAGCGTGAGCAGCGCGGCGACCACCGCGCTGCCGGCGTCGGCGCCGAGCAGCAAGAGCAGGCCGCCGGCGATCGGGATGGCGCCGATGGCGGCCAGCGTCGAAGTGAACACCGCGACCGCGATCGAGCTTTGCAGCACGGTCGCCGCGCCAGCGCCGGTGGCCAGCGCGATCAGCGGGTTTTTGAGTGCGCGCGGCAGGACGCGGCGGATCTGCGAGCCGTAGGCACGCATCACGCCGGTGCGCGCCATTCTGACCCCCCACAGCAGCAGCGTCGCCGCGCCGAGGATCATCGTCAGTTCGTAAGTGCCGGAGTCTTGCATTGATACCCTTGGTAGCCAGTCACGTTAAATCGCAAAGGCCTAAAAAAGTGTGTCATTCCGGGCTTGACCCGGAATCCAGGGAACGGAGACGTTGGTACTGGCTTTGCGCTCCCTGCGGTCGGATTCCGGCTTTCGCCGGAATGACGGGCTTATCCATCACGTTCTACATTGTCTGACTACTAGAGCGAACCCAAGTCGTCGACGACCAGCGTCGGCTGGCGCGCCAGTGCTGCGAGTTCGCAGCGCTTGGCCTCGCCGCTCAGGACCAGGATGAAATCGATTCCGGCGTTTTCGGCGAGCAATTTGTCGGTCGTCAGCCGATCGCCGACCATCACCATCTCGTCTTGCGCAAAGCGCTTGAGCAGTGGCGAGAGGACCCGCGTGTTGGGTTTGCCGAAAACCAGTTCGGGCAGTCGTCCGGTCGCCGCTTCGTAGAGTTTGACGAAGCTGCCGGTATCGGGCAGCGGTCCTTTGTCCGACGGACAGACGAGGTCGGGATGCGTCGAGAAGAAATGCACTTCCGGGCGTTGCAGCAGCAGGCACGAGGTGGCGAGTTTCTGGTAAGTCAGTTCAGTGTCGTAAGCGAGCAGCACCGCCTGGCAGTCGGCGCCGGCGGTGAATTCGACCTCCGGCATCCGCTCGCGCAGGAAAGTCTGGAAACTGGCGTTGCCGACCGGATAGACACGGGTTATCGCTTGCGCCTTGAGGTGATCGACCAGCGGCAGCAGTGGTGAAAGGATGCGCTCAAGGTCGACGTCGATGCCGAAGCCCGCCAGCTTTTTCGTGTAGTCGGCGAGGTTCTTCGACGTGTTGTTGGTCAGGAAGAAGATTTCCTTCTTCCCCTTGTTGCGCAGGATGAAGTCTATCGTCCCCTGGATGGGGGTGCTACCGAGGTAGACGGTCCCATCCAGGTCGAAGACAAAGCAGCTTTTATTGCCAAGGTCCACTTACATCAGCCACTTGAGCGGAACGAGAGACAACTGCGGGAACCACAGCAACAGGAACAGCACGGCGATTTCCATGAGCAGGAACGGCATCATCTTGCGCACCAGATGGCCCATCGAAATCCCGCCCGACCCGCAGATGACGAACAGCACGGTGCCGACCGGCGGCGTGATGACGCCGATGCCGACGTTGAGCACGAAGAGCAGTCCGAAGTAGTAGGGGTCGATTCCGGCCATCGCTGTCAGCGGGTAGAACACCGGCGCGAACAAGAGGATGTTCGGCGTCAGGTCCATCACCATTCCGGCGCAGAACAGGAAGATCATGATCGCGACCAGCAGCAGCTTGGGCGTCGGCACCAGCGGTGAGAAGAACTCGGCCATCTGCAGCGGAATCTGCGCCGCAGTGATGAACCAGCCGACGGCGGTTGCCGCGCCGACGATCAGCATCACCACCGCGGTGCTGCGTGCAGCGGTGGCGCTGACGCGCAGCAGATTACGCAAAGACAGCTCGCGGTAGTAAAACACCGTCACCAGGATCGAATAGACGGCCGCGAAAGCGCCGCCTTCGGTCGGCGTGAAGATGCCGCCACGAATCCCGCCGAGCAGCAGCACCGGCAGCATGAACGCCGGCATTGATTCCTTGAGGATCGTTTTCGCCTGTTCCCGGGTGAAGGTGATCGTCTCGGTATAGCCGTCCTTGCGGACGATGAAGAACCACATCAGCAGCAGGAAGAAGCCGATGATCAGCCCCGGAACCAGGCCGATCATGAACAGCTTGGTGATCGACAGCTCCATCGTCGCGCCGAGCAGGATGAAGTTTGCCGACGGCGGGATGATCGGTCCGAGGATCGCTCCCGAAGCGATGATGCCGCCGGCGCGTCCCTTGTCGTAACCGGCGTCCTTCATCATCGGGTAAAGAATCCCCATTAGCGCCGCCGCTTCGCCGACCGAACTGCCCATCAGCCCGGCGAAGATTACCGCGGAGATGATCGTCGCGTAGCCGAGGCCGCCCTTGACGCGGCCGATGATCAGCTGGGCGAGCAGGATGACGCGTTTGGAGAGCCCGCCCTTGGCCATGATCTCGCCGGCGAAGACGAAGAACGGAATGGCCATCAGCGGATAGTTATTGACGCCGTCGACCATCGCCTGCGGGATGATCATGAAGTCGCCGTCGCCCGAGTAGAGCATCAGCAGGATCGCCGACAGCACCATCACCAGCGCGATCGGGATTTCGAGGGCGAGGAAGAAGAACAGGCCGCCGAGAAAAATGACGAGTTCCATGCTCAGATCTCCTTCGGCTTGCGCAGGAACTGCGACGCCGGTTTCTTGATTGTCTTGATCAACTCGTAGCCGCGCATGATGATCACGCTGATCGCCATCAGCGGCAGCGTGCCGTTCACGAAGGCCATGTTGAGCCCGGTGGCGACGGTGTTGGTGTCCATCGTCTGCATCACCAGCGTGACGCCGCCGATGGCGAGAACGAAGAGCGCGGCGAGCGCCAGTATCTGCGCGAAGATGTCGACCGCCTTGCGCGTCACGCCGTGCAGCAGGCTGGTGAACATGTCGACGGCGATGTGGCGGCCGCGATAGAAGCCCTCGATCGACCCGAAGAAGGTGATGTACATGAAGAGGATGCGCGACCATTCCTCGCTCGGCGCAAAACTCATTTTGAAAACGTAGCGCATCAGCGCGTTACAGAAGACCAGACCGATCATTCCGAGGAAGACAAAGGCGCAGAAGATCTGAAAGGCCAACTCCCCCTTGGTCTCGTTGTTCTGCTCCTTTTCCGGCATCAGTTCGCTCATCTTTCCTCCCCCGTATTGCTCATTTCCAACCCCTTATTGACGACGTAATCTAATGTGTTTTGTTTTGCTGCAGATTGCTTATGGTGTGTTGCGACGAGCCGAAGCGACGCGCTGCGTCCCCCGCAGCGTTGAGCGTCGCTCGGCCGTGGCGCCCCGCGCTGGGCGGGGATCCCCTCCCAGAGTGCTATTTGTATTGCTTGACGCTGTCGAGAATTTCCTTGGCGTTGGGCACCGTGTCGTAGAACAGTTTCCAGGTGTTCTGACCGGCGGCGACTAGCGCTGCCTTGAATTCGGGCGAAGGATTGTTGATCTTGCCGCCGCCCTTGGTGATTTCCTCGACCGCCTTCTTTTCAACGTCGCTGGCCATCTTCCAGACGTCTTCGGCCGAGCGCTTGGCGGCGTCGGTGAAGATCTTCTGGTCTTCGGGCGGCAGCTTGGCGAAGAAGTCGTTGTTGATGTACAGGGAGTGGATTACCAGGATGTGCCCTGAAAGCGTGATATTCGGCGCGATTTCGTACATCTTGAGCGCGACGATATCCGAGAACGGGCTGTCGCCGCCGTCGATCGTTCCCTGGTCAAGCGCCGACGGGACTTCGGCGAAAGGCATCGGCTGGCCGCTCTGGCCGAGCTGCTTGGCGAATTCGAGGTAGAGCGGGATGTTCGGGACGCGCATGCGCAATCCCTTGAGGTCGTTGATGTCCTTGACCGGCTTCTTGGTATAGAAGTGGCGGAAACCGAGCGGGAAGGCGTTCATCATAGTCAGCCCGGATTTCTCGGGGAAACCCTTGTTGATCAGCTTGAACGTTTCGCCGTTCATCGCGCGGTGGGCGTGGTCTAGACTGTCGTAGAGCATCGGCGTTTCGAGCATCGCCATCGCCGGGAACAGCGATCCGGTCTGCGTCCCGGTCGCGCACATCTGGATGATCCCCTTGCGCGTCTGGGCGATGTAGGCGTCTTCCTTGCCGAGTTGGCTGTTGGGGAAAACACGCACGTCGTATTTGCCCTTGGTCGCTTCCATGACGTATTTGGCAAACAGCTTCATGCCGACGGTTTCGGGCTCGCCATCGGGCTTCATGCCGGCGATCTTGACGATGATCTTGTCGGCGGCGTAGGTCGGCGCAACGGCCGCACCAAGCAGGGCAAGGGCGGATAGCAGAACGATTCTTCGTTTCATGACACTCTCCTGATGTTGGTAAACGTACAATTTACAACGTCCATCGTTTCAACTTTCGTCCCGGTCAGCCCTTCGGAAACTGACAGCGCAACCGGGTCAGTCGCTTTCATTTTGCTCTATTTCGATCGAGAAAAGACATTACCGGTACGGTTTTCAGATTGCAACAGTCAAACGCTGCATGGCCATCGCCATTTCCTCGTCGCGCCGCTCTGCAGTCCAGCCGAGTTCGCCGGCCATCAGTTCGATGACTCGCGGCAGGACGGCGATCGCCGCCGCGTTGTCAAGCAGCGCCAGCGACAGACGCCGCGTTACGACGTCGCTGGCGCGCTCGGCAAATTCGCTGCGCGCCGCGTAAACGACCTCGGCCTCGAGATAGGGGTGGTCGGCATGCAGGCGGGCAGAAAATCCGGCCTTGGTCAGTTCGGCAACGGACTGGGCCTGGTCGCCGTAGGCATGGTGCAGGCGGTTGGCGACGTCGCGATCAAGACCGTAGGTGGCGATCAGGCCCGCTTCGGCGTGAACGTCGAAGTGCTCGGCGCCGACCAGCGGGAAGCGCTGCGTATAGCAGGCGCGTGCCGGTCCGAGCAGGAAGGTCTGCAGCGCCTGGTCGACGGCTTCTTCGGCCATCCGGCGGTACGATGTCCATTTGCCGCCAGCGACGGTGAGCAATCCTGAGTTGCCCACTTCGATCAGGTGTTCGCGCACCAGTTGCGCGGTGTTGGCTTTGTCGGGCGCCTGCACCAGCGGGCGCAGTCCCGACCACACCGCGCTGACGTCGCCGCGCGTCACTTTCATGTTGAAATAGCGGTTGATGTGGCGCAGCAGGTATTCGATTTCTTCTTCCTTGGCCGGCGGGTGGTCGACGATTTCCGACGGCGCCTCAGTCGTCCCGATCAGCGTGCGTCCCTGCCAGGGCAGGATGAAGAGAACGCGTCCGTCCTCCGTCTTGGGGATCATCAGCCCGGCCTCGGGCGGCGTGAAGCGCTGCGACAGAATGATGTGGATGCCGGTGCTGGCTTTGAGGATCGGTTTGGCCTTGGCGTCGTCCAACTGCCGCAGGCGGTCGACAAAGGGGCCGCAGGCATTGACCACGCCGCGCGCCTTGACATCGAATTGTTCGCCGCCGATCGTATCGCGAACGCGCGCGCCGCAGACCTTGCCGTCGGTCTTGAGCAACTCGATCGCCTCGACGTGGTTGGCGATCACCGCGCCGTTTTTTTGCGCGGTCAGCGCCAGCGTGACGGCCATTCGCGAATCGTTGAACTGGCCATCGTAATAGACGACGCCGGCCTTGAGACCGTCGGCCTTGAGCATCGGGTAACGGCGCAGCGCTTCGTCGCGGCAGATCAGGCTGCTGCGGCCGATTCCCTTCTTACCGGCCAGCAGGTCGTAGAGTACCAGTCCGGCGTAGACGTAAGGAACTTCGAGCCAGTTGTAGATCGGCGTCACCAGCGCCACCCGTCCGGCCAGATGCGGCGCGTTGTTGATGAAGGTGCCGCGTTCGTCGAGGCCTTCCTTGACCAGGTGGTACTGCGCGCGATCGAGTTTCTTGACTGCCATCTCGAGATATCGCACGCCGCCGTGAATCAGCTTGGTGCTGCGGCTGCTGGTGCCTTCGGCGAGGTCGTGCTTGTCGATCAGCGCGACCGACAGGCCGCGGCTGGCGGCGTCGACGGCGATGCCGCAGCCGGTTGCGCCGCCTCCGATGACGAGCAGGTCGAAAGGCGTTTGTTGCTGCAGGGCGTTGAGTCTGTGCGATCGGTTCATGATTTGCGCTGCTCGAATTCTTTTAAAATGAATGCTAGTATTTGCGTAAACAAACAAATGTTCTAAAACGAACATTATGGTTTGGGCTTGGCTTTGTCAACCAGCAAATGCAATTTCCGCAAACATCAGATCGCAAACGCCGCGCTGGCCCAGGGCGGTTAGAATGAAAGCCCGCCGGTTGCGGGGCAATGCGGGCAGGCTGGAGCGAGTCAGCGGCCCTGGAGTGGTCCAGCAGTGGAGACGATAATGAAAACGCGCGCCAGCCAAATTAACTTGATTCCGCGGCATCAGGACATCCTGGCGCTGGCCAGGCAAAAAGGCTATCTGTCGACCGAGGAACTGACCCGGGCTTTCAAGGTGACGTCGCAGACGATTCGTCGCGACATCAACGAGTTGTGTTCGCGCGGTTTGTTGCGGCGTTATCACGGCGGCGCCGGTCTGGCTTCGAGCGTCGAGAACGTCGATTACTCGGCGCGTCAGGTGTTGAATCACAACGAAAAGATACGCATCGGGCAGATGGTCGCGCAGCAGATTCCTGATAACGCGTCGTTGTTCATCAACATCGGGACGACGACCGAAGAGGTCGCCAAGGCCTTGTCGGCGCACAAGAACCTGCGGATCATCACCAACAATCTCAACGTCGCGACACAACTTGCCGACAACTCCAATTTCGAGGTGATCGTCGCTGGCGGCGTGGTCCGGCGCGATCGCGGCGTGATCGGCGAATCGACGATCGATTTCATCAGGCAGTTCAAGGTCGATTTTGGAATCATCGGGATTTCCGGCGTCGACCTCGATGGTACCTTGCTCGATTTCGATTACCGCGAAGTTCGTGTCGCCCAGGCGATCATCGAAAACGCGCGCCAGGTTTTTCTGGTCACCGACCACACCAAGTTCAGCCGCAACCCGATGGTCCGTCTTGGCCATATCTCGGAAATCGACGCGCTGTTTACTGACGAGCAACCGCCTGACGAAATTCGGGCCGCGCTCGCCGAAGCCAAGGTCAGACTCTATGTCTCGGGCGGCGATGGCAAGGGAGCGCCACCAAAGCCGGTGGTGCCCGCTTAATCGGCGAGAAAGCGCTCAAGCAGACGGTTGAGGTGGCGTTGTCCGCGTTTCGTCGGCGCGATGTGCCCGGGCCGGCGTGCGATCAGGCCGTCGCTTTCGGCGCGGCGCAGTTCGTTTTCGATGCTCAACAGTGGCAGCGCGGTGCGCGCTTCGAACAGCGATTCGTCGAAACCTTGGTTGAGGCGCAGCGCATTCATCATGAATTCGAACGGCAGGTCGGCGCGATCGACCGCAAATTCGTCGGCTATCGGCTGTGACTCGGCGACCTTCGCCAGATACTGTTTGGGCTGTTTCCAGCGCATCTGCCGCAACACCTTGTCGTGCAGCGTCAGTTTGCCGTGCGCGCCGGCGCCGATTCCGAGGTAGTCGCCGAAAGTCCAGTAATTGACGTTGTGCCGGCAGTGGCGGCCGGGCTGCGCGAAAGCCGAGGTTTCGTAGTGGACGAAACCGGCCTTGGCCAGCCTGGCTTCGATCGCCTCCTGCATGTCGGCGCAGCTGTCGGGGTCGGGCAGCGTCGGCGGGGCTGCGGCGAAGGCGGTGTTGGGCTCCAGTGTCAGTTGATAGCAGGAGAGGTGGGGCGGTGCGAAGGCGAGCGCGGCCTCGACGTCGCCCATCGCCTGTTCCGGCGTTTGCTCTGGCAGTCCGTACATCAGGTCGAGGTTGAAATTCTCGAAATGCTGGGCAGCGATTTCGATCGCGCGGCGCGCTTGCCGATCATCGTGAATTCGGCCCAGCGCCTTGAGGTGCGCCGCGTTGAAGCTCTGGATGCCGAGCGACAGGCGATTGACGCCGGCGTCGCGGAAGGCCGCGAACTTGGCGCTTTCAACCGTTCCCGGATTGGCTTCGAGCGTGATCTCGGCGTCGGGGATGAGCGGCAGCAGCGTGCGCATCGCGGTCAGCAGCGTTTCGAGCGAATTTCCGGCTAACAGGCTTGGCGTTCCGCCGCCGAAGAAGATGCTCGACACCTGGCGCCCCCAGATGAGCGGCAGCGCCGATTCGAGGTCGGCGATCAGCGCGCTGACGTAGTCGGCTTCGGGAATTTCGCCGCGCGCCTGATGCGAGTTGAAGTCGCAGTACGGACACTTCTGCACGCACCACGGGACATGGACGTAGAGCGAGAGCGGCGGCGGGTTGCGAAACTCGAGTTGATCCGAGCTTGAGCTTCGCGGCTTTCCCGCAACGGCGATCGGGATGACGCGTGCCGCCTTGGCCATCAGCGCGCGGCTTGCAATCGTTCGAGCAGCCGCGCCAACGCCTGACCGCGGTGCGAGCGGCGGTTTTTCTCGGCGGCGGAAAGTTCGGCCGAGGTCTGGTCGAGTTCGCGAATGTAGAACAGCGGATCGTAGCCAAAACCCGCGCTGCCGCGTTCGGCGGTGAGGATCTCGCCGTGCCATTCGCCTTCGGCGATGATCGGCTGCGGGTCTTCGGCGTGGCGAACGAAGACGATCACCGAAACGAAGTGGGCTTGCCGGTCGCAGCGCTCGCCAAGTTCGGCGAGCAGCTTGGCGTTGTTGCGTGCGTCTGACTTGGGGTCGTCGGGACTCGTTTGCGCGTAGCGCGCCGACTGGACGCCGGGCGCGCCGCCGAAGGCGTCAACGCACAAGCCGGAGTCGTCGGCGAGCGCCGGCAGGCCGGTGAGCCGCGCGGCATGGCGCGCTTTTTCGAGCGCGTTCTCGACGAAGGTGCAATGCGGCTCGTCGCATTCAGGCACGCCGAGCTGTCCCTGCGGTATCAGCTCCCAGCCGAGCGGCGCGAGAATCGCGTCGAGCTCCTTGAGCTTCTTGACGTTGTTCGAGGCGAGAACGAGCTTCATGCGGCGAGCGCCGCTCTCTGCCGCGCGATCAATTGCGCGATTCCGGTTTCGGCAAAATCGACGAGCTGGTTCATCTGCACGCGCGTGAACGGCTCGCCCTCTGCCGTCCCCTGGATCTCGACGATTCCGCCGCGACCGGTCATCACCACGTTCATGTCGGTGTCGCAGTCGGAATCCTCGGGGTAGTCAAGGTCGAGCACCGCCTCGCCCTGGTAGATGCCGACCGAAATCGCCGCGACGTGGTCGAGCAGCGGGCTGCGCGCCAACTTGCCCTGGGCGACGAGGTGGGCGCAGGCGTCGTGCAGCGCCAGCCAGGCGCCGGTGATCGACGCGCAACGGGTGCCGCCATCGGCCTGCAGTACGTCGCAATCGAGCGTGATCTGGCGTTCGCCGAGCGCCTTGAGGTCGGTTACGGCACGCAGCGAGCGGCCGATCAAACGCTGGATTTCCTGGGTGCGACCGCTCTGCTTGCCCTTGGCCGCTTCGCGCGCGCTGCGCGTGTGCGTCGCCCGCGGCAGCATGCCGTATTCGGCGGTGACCCAGCCCTGTCCCTTGCCGCGCAGAAAAGGCGGCAACGATTCTTCAATGCTGGCGGTGCACAGCACTTGCGTGTCGCCCATTTCGATGAGCACCGAGCCTTCGGCGTGGCGGGTGAAGTTGCGGGTGATGCGAATGCTGCGAAGCTCTGACGGCTTCCGTTGACTGGGGCGCATGAAAATTCCTATTTGGAGTACTTCTGGATGGTCGAGCGGATCTCGTCGATCGCGCGTTCGATTTCTTCTTCGGACAGTTCGGTCTTGTAGCTCGGGTTGCGACCGAAAGCGTCGAGTTTGGTGGTCACCGTGTCGCGCGACATCAATTGCGTCGAAACGACGCTCGACGGGCTGGTGCCTTCTTCGCGATAGCTGTCTTCCCAGCGTACGGCGACAATCGACAGATTGTCGGCATTCGGCCCGCCGCGGATATCGGCTTGGCCAAGCAGCATCGGAACCGCCTGCATCAGGTTGTCGCTCTTCAGGGCCACCGCCATCGTTTCGCCGGGGATCACGCCCCATACGCCGTCGGTGCACAGCGCCAGAACGTCGCCCGCTTCGAGCGGCGTCTTGCGCGAGAATTCGATTTCCGGCGCCTTGCGCCCCCCCAGACAGCTGTAAACTTTGTTGCGATCGGGGTGCACCGCCGCCTGTGTTTCGTTGATCACGCCCTGATCCTTGAGCAACTGCACGCGCGAGTGATCGCGCGTGTGGACCAGCACCTTGCCGTCGCGCATCAGGTACAGGCGCGAATCCCCGGCATGCGCCCAGTAGGCGATGTTGTCCTGGATGATGCAGGCGACGCAGGTGGTGCGCGGCGAATCCTTGAGATTGTGGGCGTCGGTAAAATCGATGATGGCGTGATGCGCGTTGATCATCGCCTTCTGCAGGAACAGAAAAGGGTCGGCAATGGCCGGCGTCGCCTCGCGCTGGAACGACTCGACCAGGCTCTGTACGGCGATCTGCGCGGCGATTTCGCCGTAGTAATGGCCGCCCATCCCGTCGGCGACGACCATCAGCAAGGCATCGCGCGAATAGCAGTGAGCCAGCCGGTCTTCGTTGTTGGCGCGTTTGCCTGGGCGGCTTTCCTGATAAATGGTGAATTTCACTTGGCCGGGCTCCTTCGTTTGAGTTTGTCCACCACTTGGCCGAGCCAGTGCTGCTTGGGAAGCTCAGGTTTTTCAACCGCTTCGGTCAATGCTTTTTGCAGCGCGAAGACGCTTTGCGGCCGATAGAAATGATTGAGGCACAGACACCAATCGACCGTTTCGAGCAATTGGTCCGAGTATTGCCCTTCCCAGCGCACCATCGCCGGAATCAGACGGTCTTTCTCGCTGCGGATATCTGCGGCCTGAGGCGCCGATCCGGCCATGCACGCATACATCGACGCGCCGACGCTGTAGATATCGCTCCACGGGCCGAGCAATTCTCGCTGCTTGTAGTGTTCGGGCGAAGCGAAGCCCGGCGTGTACATCGGCTTGAGCATCGGCGTGTCGGAGGCCAACGTCTGCCGCGCGGCGCCGAAATCGATCAGCACCGGCGTGTAGTCGTTGCGCATGTAGATATTCGACGGCTTGAGGTCGAGGTGCAGCAGTTTGTGCGAATGCACCTCGCGAAGGCCGTTGAGCAGCTTGGTGAAGACGTTGCGGATGAAGTTCTCGGTGATGATCGCCCGGTTCTTCTGGATCATCTCCTGCAGCGTTCGCCCGCGCTCGTATTCCATCACCATGTAAACGGTGTCGTTGGCGCGAAAGAAATTGAGCACGCGAATCACGTTCGGGTGCGACAGCTTGGCCAGCGCGCGGCCTTCCTCGAAAAAGCACTTCATGCCGTAGCGGAAAGCCGGCAGGTGCTCTTCGCTGATGGTCGGCTTGATCTCTCCCTCGCCCCGCAGCGCCAGGCTGTTCGGCAGATATTCCTTGATCGCGACGAATTGACCGGTGGGGTCGGTGGCCAGATAGACGATCGAAAACCCTCCCAGTGAAAACTGGTGCTCGATGCGGTATTCATCGAGTTGGTAACCGGCGGGAAGGGCGTGGTTCGCTTGTTGCACCATCAATATCGAGGCTATCATGTGGCAGTCGGGCC
>Ga0316604_10000887_pt1 | contig 30878 bp, 23 predicted proteins | sample OWC_soil_day20_C_FD_207650 | JGI IMG/M metagenome (GOLD analysis project Ga0316604, IMG submission 207650) | Wetland soil microbial communities from Old Woman Creek delta, Ohio, United States - OWC_soil_day20_CT | ecosystem: Environmental > Terrestrial > Soil > Wetlands | place: USA: Ohio... | reverse complement strand
AAGTACTGGACATCCTGTCAAAAACACTGCAGGTACATACCGTACAGAAAGATAGCCTCGTAGAAATTTATTAAGTACTTCCGGAGAAAATGCAGGAAACTCATAAGGCACTCCGGAAGGCCGCTTTAACCAAGCGCTGGTACATCGCACTTTTTTGTGCATGTATAGGGCTTCTTTTGGCATGCCCATCAGTGAAGGCCCAGGATGCTGATACGATTCACGTATCCCTGAAAGTAACCCGCACTCCCCTCCGCCAGGTACTCCGCCTCGTCGAAAAACAAACCGGCCTTACCTTCGCTATTTCTTCCACCGTCATAGAAAATTCCAGGAGCATCACCATCAATGCTGATCACCAGCCATTGAATACCGTGCTGCAACAATTATTCTCAGGTAGCAAATACGCATTTGAAGTCAGGAATAAACAAATCATCGTCTTCCCGATCCTGCAATCCGCCCCCGTGAGCGGAATACCGAAAATTCAGACCAAACCGGAACCTGAAGTATTCACTGTATCAGGGGTCATTTCCGATGGAGAGAAGCCACTGGCAGGAGTTTCTATCAGGGAAAAAGGGACGCGAAATGGCGTGAGCAGCAATGAAACAGGTCGGTTCAAACTGACAGTGAATAATGGAGATGCTGTTTTACAGATTTCACTCATCGGCTACGAACCACAGGAAATACCACTCAAACAAAGAAGAAACCTGGATATACTGCTGGCAGGCGATACCAAAATACTGAATGACCTCGTCATTATCGGATATGGTATACAGACCAAAGCAAACATCACCGGGTCTATTGCCAAAGTAGAAGGACGCCGCCTCAAAAGCCGGCCTGTAACGAATGTACTCGCCGCCCTGCAAGGCACTGCTCCCGGCCTGCTCGTAACCCGCCTCAATGGACAACCCGGCAAAGAAGGATTTAATCTCCAGATCCGGGGGCTCTCTTCCGGCAATAACAGCGATCCACTTGTGCTTGTAGATGGTGCACCCGGTTCCATTACCTTACTTAATCCCAACGATATTGAATCGATCTCCGTACTGAAAGATGCTGCCGCTGCGAGTATATATGGCCCCCAAGCCGCTGGTGGCGTGGTACTCGTAACGACCAAGAGAGGGAAAGCAGGGAAGATCAGTGTTGAATACAACAGCCTCTTTGGTTTAGAGCATCCGATCAATTTGCCCAAACGCATGCACTCCTGGCAGGCAGCGACTTTGCAAAACCAGGCAGCGGCTAATGCCGGCATGGATCCCATCTGGACAGACCAGGAGATCGGTTACCTGAAAGACCCTGCTGTTGGAGCTATTGCTGATGGCAATGGAGATTATAAATATTATTACGACAATGATCCGCTGAAAAACGTGACCCGTCAGAATAGTTCCGTTTCCAATTTTAATATCAGTGCACGTGGTGGTTCTGCAGATCACCAATATATGTTGTCATTAGGACAGTTTTCCCGACAGGGCTTGTTTAATACCGGGCCTGATAATACGAATAGGAATAACGTACAACTGAATATCAATAACCGTTTCAGCGATATGATCAGCCTGGAAACGAGTTTGCAGTATGCGAAAAGTCATACACAATCACCCGGCTATCGTGTGGATGGGTACAATGGTTTATTGAATTATTTATACCAGGCACCGGGTAATGTTCCAACATATGTGCCCAATACAAGCAATTATACAACCGGTTATAACCCTATTTCGCTCTTACAGCACGGAGGCAAACGGGATGAACAAACATCTTTTGCTGATGCGACCTTTAGTCTGAAAGCAGAAAATCCTGTGAAGGGGTTAACGCTGAAAGCAGTGTACAGTCCGCAGATCACGCATTACTACGATGGGCTTGGCAAGCAAACTATCAATTACTATAACGGAAATGGGTATGTAAACAGCATCAATGATCCGAACTCTCTGAAAAGAGGCGATCAGCTGGAAGTACAGCATAGCCTGCAGTTACTGGCCGATTATGATATTCCTGCCGGCAAACTGAATACCATTCACATTCTTGGAGGCTATGCTTACGAGAGTCATTATCAGCGCCAGAAGATCTCTTCGCTCTACAATGTATCGGACAATGAGATTGCTACACTGGCATTTAATCAGCCTACATGGGCGGATATTCGCTGGTACAAAGCTTCCGGCTCACAGGGATCACTATTTGCAAGGCTGAATTATAACTTTAATGACCGGTACCTGGTGGAAGCGAACCTGGTGGCAGCAAGGCTGTTTTACAACAGTTCTACCATGAATTCGATTACCCGCCAGCACATCTTCCCTTCTTTCTCTGCGGGCTGGCGATTGAATAATGAGAAGTGGTTTAACCATGCCTTCCGCATCTTTGATGAGTTTAAACTGAGGGCTTCATGGGGGCTGTTAGGGAACTTCAACTGGCGGTCCGGGTTGAATGATTATAATTACCGTGATCAGCTGAAATATCCGCAGGCGTATCCATTGTTGAACGAGGATTATACAGACAGGTATATGCCGGGGAATAATAACTGGGAGACGATCAATACGACGAATGCGGGGTTGGACATGGCTTTCCTGAAAGGCCGCCTGACCGTGACAGCGGATTATTTTGTGAAGCACAATCCGCGTATACAGATAGCAGAACAGACTTTACCTCCTTATAATTATGCTTATCCTTCTTTCTTTATAGCCAGTATGCGGTCATGGGGATGGGAATTGAATATTGGGTGGAGAGATAACAGGGGGCCGTTTAGTTATTGGGTGAATGCGAATCTTTTTGACGACCAGAATAAGATCTTGCAATCGAATGGGAATACAGCATGGCTGGCGGGGAATAATAAAGGACTGGAAGGATTGCCTTATAATGCGATCTTAGGGTATAAAGCGGAGGGGTATTTCCAGAGTAATGATGAGGCGAATGCGCATGCATTTCAGAGTACGGCTACGGCTGCGGGAGATCTGAAATATGTGGATCAGAATAATGATGGGATTATTAACGGGGGTACTAATACGAAAGCAGATCATGGGGATCTGGTGTATTTAGGTAGTTCACAGCCGAGGTATTCTTATGGGTTTGATGCGGGATTTTCGTGGAAGGGGTTGGATTTTTCAGTGTTCTTCCAGGGGATTGGGGAGCGGAAGGTGATAGTGCCGGCGAAGTATAGTATGCCGTTTGTAGAAGGGTGGCAGCAGCCATGGCAGATACATGCGGATTACTGGACGGCGGAGAATACGAAGGCGGCTTTTCCGCGGTTATATAATGGCTATAGTCAAAATCTGGCGCCTAGCTCTTTTTGGGTGATGAATGCGGCCTATATACGATTGAAGAATTTGCAGTTGGGGTATACGTTTAGATTTGCGCATGGGCAGCCATTGATTAGTAGTCTGAGGGTGTATTTTTCAGGGCAGGATCTGTGGGAGATCAATAAGATGAAGATCAGGTATTATGATCCGGAGCAGGCGGCGAATACGGGGTATCAGTATCCGTTTTTCAGGTCGTTTACGTTGGGGATGAATGCGATATTTTAGACGGGAATGGTCTTTAATAAACACTGTCCTTTTTCATCAGTTACTTACATCATTTCACTAATAAAACATTCATGAAAGAGGGAATTCTCCAACGGGGGAATGAAAACCATTTTCAAAGAAATGGAATTCTCCAACGAAGATGAAAACCATTTTCAGAAAAAAACGCTTTTACCAAACGGTAAAAGCGTTTTTACTTATTGGGTTTGTTAGTATTGTCTAGTGTTCCTTTTTCCCTGCCAGCAGGTACAAAACTGCCATACGAACCGCTACCCCATTCTCCACCTGGTTCAGGATGATAGAATGTCCGGAGTCAGCTACATCAGAGCTTAACTCTACGCCGCGATTAATCGGGCCCGGGTGCATAATCACGATCTCTTTCTTCAGACTATCCAGCAGCTGGCGGTTTACACCGTAAGCCAGTGAGTATTCTCTCAGAGAAGAGAAGAGCGGTGTATTTTGTCTTTCCAGCTGTATACGCAGTACGTTCGCCACATCACACCATTCCAGTGTTTCGCGGATGTCGTAGCTGACATTTACACCCAGTGCTTCCTGCATGTGCTTAGGGATGAGTGTAGGCGGACCTACAACCGTTACCTCTGCGCCCAGTTGCTTCAGGCAGTAGATGTTGGACAGTGCTACGCGGGAGTGCATGATATCGCCACAGATGGCGATTTTCTTTCCTGTTACGGTACCGAGCTTTTCCCTGATAGAGAAGGCATCGAGCAGCGCCTGGGTCGGGTGTTCGTTGATCCCGTCACCGGCGTTTACGATAGGTACATCAATGTGTTTGGATAAGAAGTGTGGCGCACCGCTGGCTGAGTGTCGCATGACTACCATGTCCACTTTCATGGAGAGGATATTGTTTACGGTATCGATGAGGGTTTCACCTTTTGATACCGAGGATCCTGATGCTGAAAAATTCACCACGTCGGCACCGAGACGTTTCTCCGCCAGTTCGAAGGAGATACGGGTGCGGGTGGAATTTTCAAAAAATAAATTAACGATGGTAGTATCCCTGAGCGTAGGAACTTTTTTGATAGGTCTCTGTAAAACCTCTTTGAACTGATCAGCCGTTTGAAAGATAAGTTCTATATCCTGACGCTTCAGACCGCGAATTCCGAGGAGATGATTTACTGATAATGACATTTAAGATGCAAATATAAATGACCTGAATACAAAACCCAAAATCAATATCCGGACGGTATGGTAAAATTATTCGAAATTGATGGCATTAAGGCGGTGATGGTTTGTCTGTTTTACATTTCCAGGCAGATGGGTTGTTGTTTTAATTAGATAATGACGGCATTACGCTTGTCACGATCCAGCCAGTATACTTTTACCATTTGCGCCCAGAGAGTTCCCTGTTTTATTGGATACTGACAGCATCATGCCCGTCACGATCCTTCCAACACACTTTCATTATCCCGGCCAGACATTATGCTGCTACTCAATAATAACAGCATCATGCCTGTCTATCTCCTTCCAGCACACTTTCATTATCCCGACCAGACATCATGCTGCTACTCAATAATAACATCATCATGCCCGTCACGATCCTTCCAGCGCACTTTCACCATTTCCGAATTGACAGCATCGATGGTACGCCCTACATAGTCCGCCTGAATAGGTAGTTCGCGGGTAAACCGGCGATCTATCAATACAAGCAGTTCTACCTCAGAAGGTCTGCCGAAATCCAGCATTGCATCCAGTGCGGAGCGGGTGGTACGGCCGGTGTACAGCACGTCATCGATCAATACTACTTTCTTATTTTCAATTGAAAAATCGATAGCGGTTTCGTTAGGCACATGGAGTGCTTTCCCTTTATTGAAGTCATCACGGTAGAAGGTGATGTCAATTCTTCCATATTGGATTTTTACGCCTGGCAGCAGCTTCTGCAGGGTATTGTAGATTCTGTCAGCCAGATAAATACCTCTGGGCTGAAGTCCGATCAGCGCAGTTTTGGAGAAGTCTCCATGATTTTCGATAAGCTGGTGACAGAGTCTGTCAACAGTGATGGCCACTTGTGTACCACTCAGTATGGTCTTCAAAGTATGCAGTTTTAGGGGGTAAAAATAAGGAATATGAAAATACCGGGGGCCAAAAAATACGTATATCTTGCATACGGTTAACTTAATCATAAATTATATGAAGCAGCTTCTTATGTTTTCATTGTCCTTCTTTGTTTTTGCATGTAATTCCAAATCCCAGCTGAAAGTAGGTGATAAAGTACCGGCTTTTCAGCTCAAGGATCAGGATGGTAATACGTTTGATATCAATTCTGTGCTGGGGAAACAGCCATTGGTGATCTATTTTTATCCAAAGGATGAGACCAGTGTGTGTACGAAAGAGGCCTGTTCTTTCAGGGATTCTTATACCGCTTTTTCACAGTATGGGGCGAAGGTGATAGGGATTAGTTCTGATGGGGTGGCTTCGCATAAAAAGTTTGCGCAGCATCATAATCTGCCATTTACGTTATTGGCCGATACTTCTAATAGTGTGCGGAAGTTATTTGGGGTGCCGAAGACGTTTGTGATTCCGGGGAGGGTGACTTATGTGGTGGATAAGCAGGGAGTGGTGGTACATACTTTTAATAGTATGAAAGATGGGGAGAAGCATGTGACGGAGTCGCTGGCGGCGTTGAAGGGTATTAAATAATGGATGGGGCACTTCTTTCGAAGTGCCCTTATATAACTTATGCTTCTTTCACAAACGGATACCCATACTCCGTAGGCGGTACCAGTGTCTCCTTAATCGTCCTTGCACTTAACCACCTGTACAGGTTCAGCATAGACCCTGCCTTATCATTCGTGCCAGAAGCTCTCGCACCACCAAAAGGCTGTTGTCCTACCACCGCACCTGTCGGTTTATCATTAATATAGAAATTACCCGCAGCATTCACCAGCTTCTTAGTAGCCAGGTCAATTGCGTAACGATCCTGTGCAATGATAGAACCAGTCAATGCATATGCAGAGCTGCTATCTACCACGCCAATAATTTCCTCAAATTTATCTGCATCATAAGTGTAGATCGTCAATACGGGGCCGAAGATCTCTTCGCACATCGTTACGTATTTCGGATCTGTTACTTCGATCACAGTTGGTTCGATAAAGTAACCTTCTGTCTTATTGTAGTTACCACCAGCGATGATCTTTGCAGCAGGATCTTTTTTTGCATTCTCAATATAGTTAGTGATCTTATTGAATGAACGCTCATCAATCACTGCATTGATAAAGTTGCTGAAGTCTTCCACTGTACCCATTTTCATGGTCTTCAGTTCTGCCAGCAGACGGGTTTTTACCGCTTCGGCAATGTTAGAAGGCAGGTAAGCGCGACTCGCTGCAGAGCATTTCTGACCCTGGTATTCAAATGCACCACGTGCCAGTGCAATCGCAGTCACATCTACATCTGCAGAAGCATGTGCCAGTACGAAATCTTTACCCCCTGTTTCTCCTACGATACGTGGGTAAGCTTTGTATTTATTGATGTTCTGACCGATCGTCTGCCACATATGCTGGAACACAGCAGTAGAACCTGTGAAGTGAATACCTGCAAATTCAGGATGACTAAAACAGATATCACCCAGTTTAGGACCATCCACATAAACGAGGTTGATCACACCCGCTGGCAAGCCAGCTTCGATCATGATCTGCATGAAAACATGTGCAGCAAATACCTGGGTATCTGCTGGTTTCCAAACGACCACATTTCCACACATCGCAGCAGATGTAGGTAGGTTACCTGCAATCGCTGTGAAGTTGAACGGTGTTACTGCCAGTACGAAACCTTCCAGCGGACGGTATTCGGTACGGTTGTGAACCCCTGGAGAGCTGACAGGTTGTTGTTTATAGATCTCAGAGAGAAAATGCACATTATAACGCAGGAAATCGATCAGTTCGCAGGCGCTATCGATCTCGGCCTGGTAGGCATTTTTGCTTTGACCGAGCATGGTCGCAGCATTCATGTGATAGCGGTATTTAGTAGCAATCAGTTCAGCGGCTTTCAGGAAAATAGCAGCGCGTTGTTCCCATGTAGTAGCAGCCCACTGTTCTTTAGCGGCCAATGCTGCTGCGATGGCATCATTGATATGGGAGGCATCGCCCATGTGGAAATGACCAAGTTTGTGCTTGATTTCGTGTGGAGGGCGCAGGTCAACGGTTTTTCCTGTGCGGATTTCCTGGTTGTTGATGTACATAGGAATATCCGCCTGTTGCGCCTTAAAGGCAGATAGTTGCTTTTTCAATGCAACCTTTTCTGGCGATCCGGGTGCATAGCTGTAAACCGGTTCATTTGCCGGTGCAGCAAAATGAAAATAAGCGTTGTGCATTCTCAAAGAGTTTTTGTTGTAACGAGATAATATAAAATTAGTGTCTTTGAACGACAAATAATGGATGTCTTCGATATGGCGGGTTTTAATGGTCTGCGGCCAGCTGGGAATGCGTTCCTTTATGTCAAAATAAAAAAGGGAAATTCACCAACGGGGATGAAAACCATTTTCAGAATAAAAAGGGAAATTCACCAACGAGGATGAAAACCATCTTTAGAATAAAAAGGGAAATTCACCAATGGGGATGAAAACCATCTTTAGAATAAAAAGGAAATTCACCAACGGGGGTGAAAACCATCTTTAGAATAAAAAGGAGAATTCACCAACGGGGATGAAAACCATCTTTAGAATAAAAAGGAGAATTCACCAATGGGGATGAAAACCATTTTTAGAATAAAAAGGAGAATTCACCAATGGGGATGAAAACCATTTTCAGAATAAAAAGGGAAATTCACCAACGGGGATGAAAACCATCTTTAGAATAAAAAGGAGAATTCACCAATGGGGATGAAAACCATTTTCAGAAAAAAACTAATCATGCAGGCGATCAGGCATCAATTCCCTAAATCAAAAAAGCCCCTCCTGCTGGAAGGGCCTTTTCACATTAAAAACATCAATTATTTTCTTTGGACATCATCAGGTAAGCTTTTATAAAGCCTTCCAGTTCTCCGTCCATTACAGGCCCAACGTTACCTACTTCAAAATCTGTACGGTGATCTTTGATCATCTTGTACGGATGGAATACATAGGAACGGATCTGTGAGCCCCATTCGATTTTACGCTTATTGGCGTTAGCGGCATTTTTCAGCTCTTCGCGCTTGCGCAGCTCTTCCTCATACAGGCGTGATTTCAACATGGTCAATGCCTTCTCACGGTTTTCACCCTGTGTACGGGCCTGCTGGCATTCTACGATGATGCCTGTAGGAACGTGCTTGAGTCGCACGGCTGTTTCCACCTTGTTGACGTTCTGTCCGCCCTTACCACCAGAACGGTAGAATTCCCATTCCAGGTCGGCCGGGTTCACGGCAATTTCGATGGTATCGTCCACCAACGGATACACATAGACTGAAGCAAATGAAGTATGCCTGCGGGCATTAGCGTCAAACGGAGAGATACGTACCAGACGGTGTACCCCGCTTTCAGCTTTCAGCAATCCATAAGCAAAGCTACCGTCGAACTCCAGGGAAGCTGATTTGATACCAGCACCATCCCCGTATTGCACGTCGATTTCAGATACTTTCCAGCCTTGTTTTTCACCGTACATACGATACATACGCAACAGCATCTCGGCCCAATCCTGGCTCTCGGTACCACCGGCACCTGAGTTGATGGTGAGTACTGCCGGCATCTCGTCTTCCGGCTCGTTCAAGGTAGACTTGAATTCCAATTCATCCAAAGCGGCCACTGCTCCCTGGTACGCAGCTGCTACTTCTTCTTCAGAGGCTTCACCCTCTTTCTGGAAGTCCAGCAGTACCGCGCTATCTTCAATAGAGGTTTTCACCTGCTCGTAAAGATCGACCCAGAACTTGTTGACTTTGATCTCTTTCAGAATTGACGTAGCCCGGGCATTGTCGTCCCAGAAGCCGGGGGCTAACGATAATTGTTTGTCATTTTCGATTTTGGCTATGCGGTCCTGGACGTTAAAGAAAACCTCCCAGGACATGGAGACGGTCCCTCATAGCTTTGAGTTGTTCTGCTGTCATAATGGTGGCAAATGTAAGGAAAAAGGGGAACAATATTTGTTGCAGTTTGACATTATTCTTCGCCCTTAAATTAAAATTTTCAACTATCCATGAAAGACTCTCTTTACTACAAGAACAGCGCGATTTTTAACGCATTAGGGTATCTGATGGTCATTGGTGTGAATGCACTTGCTGCTTTTGGCATGATCAACGGCAATACCCCCGCACAGGTGTCGGAGAAGTATGATAATCTCTTTGTGCCTGCGGGTTTTACTTTTTCGATATGGGGCGTAATTTACCTGGCATTGCTGGGGTTTATTATCTACCAGCTTTGGCTGGCGTTTGCGCCCGGATATGAGGAATTGCTGGAACGATTTATGAAAAGGATGCGCGGTTGGTGGTTGATCAGTTGTATGGCTAATAGTTGCTGGCTTTTTGCCTGGCACTATGAACTAATACCACTGGCTATTTTACTGATGCTCACCTTATTAATATCATTGCTGGCTATCCATTTAAATTTTAATATTGCTGCACCGGGCGCCAGCCGTTCTGTGCAATGGCTCATACACGTTCCCTTCAGTTTGTACCTGGGCTGGATCTGTGTAGCCACGATGGCCAATATTGCTGCACTGATGGTGTATTCCGGCTGGGATGGTATGAGCGTACCTATCACAGCTATACTCATCCTGATGGCCTGTGTAGGCGCCACCCTGCTGGTAGTAAAGCGACATAATATCGTAGCAGGAATGGTAGCTATCTGGGCATTTTATGGTATCATTGCCAAACGGCAAAGTGAGGTGACGACCATGGCCCTACCAGTGATCGTATGTTGCCTGACGGCGATCGGCATTGTGCTGATTGCGGGCGTTCGGGAGGCATTTCATAAAAAGGCCGTTAAATAATTTATTACATTTGGAGACTAAAAAATCAACTCATGTTCCCAACGACAAATCCTGAAACAACAAAAGCCTGGCAGGAGCTGCTGAAACACGCAGACCAGATAAAACAAACACACATGCGCACTTTGTTTGCGGAAGATGGCGAAAGATTTAAAAAATTTAACCTGCGTTTTGAAAATATCCTGTTCGACTATTCCAAGAACATTATTACAGAAGAAACGCTGACTAAGCTGTTTGCACTGGCGAAAGAGTGTGGTGTAGAAGATGGCATTAAAGCAATGTTCAGCGCTGAAAAAATAAATGCTACTGAGAACAGAGCTGTGCTGCATACTGCATTGCGCAATTTCTCAGGCGATCCTGTGCTGCTGGATGGTAAAGATGTGATGCCGGATGTAAAGGCGGTGCAGAAGAAGATGGAAGAGTTTTGCGAGCGTGTGCACAGTGGTGAATGGAAAGGATATACCGGCAAACCTATACGTTATATCGTGAATATTGGTATTGGTGGTTCTGATTTAGGTCCGGTAATGGTGACTGAAGCATTGAAACCTTACTGGAAAAAAGATATGCAACCTTACTTCGTGTCTAATGTGGATGGTACACATATCGCAGAGACACTGAAGAAAGTAAATCCGGAAGAGACCCTGTTCTTAGTTGCTTCCAAGACCTTCACTACGCAGGAGACAATGACCAATGCGCTGACTGCGCGTAGCTGGTTCCTCGGGCATGCGAAGGATGAAAAGTTTGTAGCAAAACATTTTGCTGCATTGTCTACTAATGAAAAAGCGGTGAAGGAGTTTGGTATCGATCCTGCGAACATGTTTGAGTTCTGGGATTGGGTAGGTGGACGTTATTCACTGTGGTCTGCAATTGGATTGAGCATTGCGCTGACTGTAGGATTTGATAATTTCAAACAATTGCTGGAAGGTGCACATGCAGTGGATAAGCATTTCCAGACCACTCCGTTAGAGAAGAATATTCCGGCTATCATGGCGCTGGTGGGTCTGTGGTATGGTAACTTCTTTGGCACTGCCACTGAAGCCATCTTAGCTTATGATCAATATATGCATCGTTTTGCTGCTTATTTCCAACAGGGTAATATGGAGAGCAATGGTAAGTATGTAGATCGCAATGGTAAAGCGGTGAATTACGAAACCGGTCCGATTGTATGGGGTGAGCCAGGTACAAATGGACAGCATGCGTTTTATCAGCTGATCCATCAGGGTACACGTATTATTCCGGCTGACTTTATCGCACCTGCCATCAGTCATAATCCGATTGGTGATCATCATGTAAAACTGTTGTCTAACTTCTTTGCGCAGACAGAAGCATTGATGAATGGTAAGAGTGAAGAAGAAGTGAAGGCGGAGTTAGTGAAACAGGGATTGAAAGAAGAAGAGATTGCACACCTGACGCCTTATAAAGTGTTTACCGGTAACAGGCCTACGAATTCATTCCTGGTGAAAGAGATTGATCCAAGAACGTTGGGTTCACTGGTGGCACTGTATGAGCACAAGATCTTTGTGCAGGGTGTGATCTGGAATATCTATAGCTTTGATCAATGGGGTGTTGAATTAGGTAAGCAGCTGGCGAATAAGATCCTGCCTGAATTGGTAAGTGATGCGGCAGTATCCAGTCATGATAGCTCAACAAATGGATTGATCAATGAGTGGAAGAAGATGAAGAAGTAAGCTTCCATTTGAAACAATAATAAAAGAGGGGTTTGCCTATGGCAAACCCCTCTTTTATTATAAAAAACCTCTGGAAAAATCCAGAGGTCGTATAAGAAGTTTAAGAAGTCAATATTAGCCTTCCCTTACCACTTATCTACATCTTCACTATGTGAAGTAGCAGATGCAGTAGCGGCAGGTGCAGCAGCAGCTTCAACAGCGGCTTCCACAGCAGCATCAGAAGAAGTTCCTTCTGTGCCTTCTCCCTCTTCATCATCACGTACATAGTCGTGGTTGTAGGCATCAAAATCGAAGTCGGGCATCAACTCAGTCTTCACGTAGTTGATGGTCTCTGTTAATGCATTCAGGAACTTGTTGAAGTCCTCCTTGTACAGGAACACTTTGTGCCTGTCATAACCATTGTCATTAAAGCGTTTTTTGCTTTCTGTAATGGTCAGAAAGTAATCATTTCCCCGAGTGGTCTTTACATCAAAGAAGTATGTTCTTCTTTTGCCCGCTTTCAATCGTTTAGAAAAGATACTGTCATTATTTCTTTCCTGCTGATTGGTATTTTCGTACGCCACAGTTGATAGATTTAAGTTGTTAACGAATCAAATCCTTTTTCCAATAAGCAACAAATATACTATTGTTTTACAAATATCAAAATAATTTTAAATGATTTTGAAAAATGATAGAAACACAGCTTAGGTACTGGTTTTCAGGCATGTATAATATTTTGATCCTTATTCCATTATGGATTCATCTTCCCCAGATTGCTGCCGGGCGTATAATTCTGAGTAGTAACCGTTTAATGATAATAATTCGTCATGGGTGCCGGTTTCGACGATGCGTCCATCATCCAAAACTATGATCTTATCAAACTCAAAAAGGGCAAATATCCGGTGGGTAATAATTATAGCGGTTTTGTCTTTCAGGTATGCATACAGATTGCCAATGATCTCTTTCTCTGTACGGGCATCTACAGCCGACAGACAGTCATCAAACACCAACAGATTCGGATCTTTGATCAAACCACGGGCGATGGAGATACGTTGTTTCTGACCACCACTCAATGTCACACCCCGCTCCCCTACTACCGTATTGAAGCCTTCGGGGAATCCCAGTATGTCCTTCTCCACCGATGCCTGACGGGCTGCACGACGTACAGTTTCTTCATTGGCTTCAGGGGTACCGAAACGGATATTGTTGGTGATCGTGTCTGAAAACAGGAATACATCCTGTGGTACATAACTGATCTGTGTACGTAAGTCTTCCAGTTTCAAGGTTCTAAGATCCATACCATCCAGCATCACTTCACCTTCCTGCGGATCATACATACGAATCAGCAACTGCGCCAGGGTAGACTTTCCAGAACCGGTACGGCCAATCACCGCCACTTTCTCTCCCGGTTTTACCGTCAGGTTAAAGTTTTGGATGGCCTGTATTCCTGTATGTGGGTAGGTGAAGGATACATTTTTGAAGACCACTTCACCTTTTACATCGATGGACCTTGCATCGGGTCTGTTGTAAATAGCGGGCTTGATATCGAGGAACTCATTTAGACGTTTCTGACTGGCAGATGCACGTTGTATCATACTGGCCACTATCCCGATAGAAAGGAATGGGAACATGAGCATGTTTACATAAATCACAAATTCTGCGAGGTTACCTACGGTGATGTTGCCATGTATGACCTGGATACCACCAATAAAAATGGTGAGGAGTACACTCAAGCCAATCAACAATGCCATGCTGGGTTGGAAGAGGGCATCTGTCTTTGCAAGACTGACGGAACTGATCTTGTAGTCTTCGCTGGCTTTTTCAAAATGCCCGATCATGCCTTCTTCCTGTACGTATGATTTGATCACACGGATTCCGGAATAAGACTCCTGTGCAATGGAGGTGATATTGGATAATTGTGCCTGTATCTTTTCACTCTTGCGGTGAATGATATGGTTCACATAATATATAGTGAGTGCCAGAAAAGGCAGTGGTGACAGGGTATACAGTGTAAGCAACGGGTTCACGTCTATCATGAGATACACGACGATCACAAGCATGAAGATGGTGCGGGTGGCATACATGATAGCAGGGCCGACATACATACGTACACGTGATACGTCTTCTGTGATGCGGCTCATGAGGTCACCTGTGCGGTGCATCTTAAAGAAGTTGAGATCCAGCAGCTGGTAGTGCTGGTAAATTTCGTTCTTGAGGTCAAATTCAATGTGGCGGCTCATCACGATGAGCGACTGCCGCTGAAGATATAAGAAGAAACCACTTAGTAATGCGAAGATGAGCAGCATGACACCGTAGAAGGCGAGGACTTTGGAGAAGTCAGAATGGAAGGTGGTTTTAAGATTGGTATCGCTGATCAGGTGATAGTTGTTGAGATTCTGGGCCAGCAGATCGAAGATCTGGCGGACCATGATAGGTTGAAACACACTGAATACAATGGAGATGACTGTGCAGACTAATCCAAGCAGGAAACGCCATTTATAGCGAAGGAAGTATTTATTCAGTACGGCGAGGTGTTTCATTGGTCTATCTTTCGTAAATATCCGTTTAGCATGGTTTCAGATAAATCGAGGGATCGATCTGATGGTTTTGTTTCGTTGAAGCAGTGCTTATCATTTTCAAAATCGCGTTAGCTTCCGGAGAATGAATTGTTTTTCTTTCAAAGAAGAAAATCCTACTGCTACAATTAAAAAGGGAGAGGTTCCCCTCCCCCTTTTCTGATAACTTATAAACTATTCAGTGTTTCTATGATCTTTTTCTCGCTATCGGCTTCACTTACGTTTTCCTTCACGAATTTCTGACCAGTGATATTTTCGAATAGTTCGATATAACGTTCGCTCACGGTGTTGACGAATTCATCGGTCATTTCAGGCACCTGTTGGCCCTCTTTACCCTGGAATCCATTTGCCATCAGCCATTCGCGTACAAATTCTTTTGAGAGCTGTTTCTGTGGTTCGCCCGCTTTTTGTTTTTCTTCGTAGCCATCTGCATAGAAGTAACGGGAAGAATCCGGTGTATGGATCTCATCGATCACATAGATGGTATCTCCAATTTTACCAAATTCATATTTGGTATCTACAAGGATCAAACCGCGTTTAGCTGCCAGTTCTTTACCACGTGCGAAAAGGCCGAGTGTGTACTGCTCAAGTCTTTCGTAATCTTCTTTGCTTACAAGTCCCTTTGCAATGATATCCTCGCGGGAGATATCTTCATCGTGACCTTCGTGTGCCTTGGTCGTAGGGGTGATGATAGGCGTTGGGAAGTAGTCGTTCTCCTTCAGACCTTCCGGCATTGTTACGCCGCAAAGTTCGCGTTTACCGCTTTTGTAAGTTCTCCAGGCATGGCCGGTAAGGTTACCACGAACCACCATTTCTACCGGGAAAGTTTCACATTTTAAGCCGATGGTTACATTTGGCAAGGGCACAGCCTTTACCCAGTTAGGCACGATGTCCTTAGTAGCTTCCAGCATGATTGCAGCTACCTGGTTCAGCACCTGACCTTTGTAAGGAATAGGACGGGGCAGTACCACATCGAATGCGGAGATACGATCGCTGGCTATCATTACCATCTCTTTGTCATCGATGGTGTATACGTCTCTTACCTTTCCTTTGTAAAAAGCCGTTTGCTTTGGAAATTTAAACTTTGGCTCTAACATGAATTATTACCTTATTAAAACAATTAACGAATATCCTTTATTCACCCGGCAAATATTGCCTGTTATGCATTCAGATGCGCAAAAGTACTTAATTAACTAAGAAAACTTTAAAAGCCGGGAATTATTCGCGCCGGCAAACTGGTGGATCAGGTTTAAAATATATTCATTCTCTGGGTACTGCGTAAGCCTGTCTTTCACGTCTTCTTCCACTGTGATGGCGGTATCGCGGGAAATGTAGCCCATGCCGTAGAACTTCCCTTTTTCCATCAGGATATAGCTCTGTTCCCCTGCATCGCGGCCGGTATCGACGATGATAAAGCTCGGCTGCTGCATTTGCATGTGGATGATGGCGGCTTGTACCCGGAGGTTATAGTATTCAGGTCCTTCCTTTTTATCGCAGGCACCTTTACACTTGTGGCCTGTCAACGGTTTGCAGGCGCCATCGCCTTTCTGGAGGAAGCATAGACGGGGGCAGAGATCGAATTCACGGATCAGCCCTTTGAGCATCGTATGGCCCTGTACCAGTAAAGGGAATGAGTGAAGTGGCCGGGTATACTTGCGGCGGCGTTCGATCACGAGGCGCAGATAGCCCAGTTGGTCTTCAAAAGTGTAGAAGCCGTATTTGAATTCTACGTTCTTCTGACTCCTGTTATATTTTGGCCACAACCGTTTGATCTCCACGCTTTCGAGAATATTGGCCATCAGTTCTGTACCTGTCACTTCGTGAGAGACACTATAGATGTTGCGCAAAAACTCCTGGCGCTGGCGACTGGGATTGTTGCCGGTAAAATGGCTGTTGACCCGCTTTTTTATGTCTTTGGCTTTGCCAACATAGATGACTTTCCCTTTCTGATCGTGGAAATAATATACACCCGGGTTGGCAGGTAATTTCTTTACCTGATCAGGGGGAAGGTGTGGTGGCAGGAACTGTTCCTTGCTGGTGGTTTTGAGTGCTGCCGAGATAGCATTGTTCGTATCCAGACTCAGGTAGAGTCCCATAAGACGAACGGTGGCAGCAGCATCGCCGGCAGCACGGTGACGCTGTTCTACATTGATTTGCAGAGAGCGGCAAAGGTTACCGAGACTATAACTGGGTAAACCGGGAACGATTTTACGCCCCAGGCGTACAGTACACAGTTTTTTGGTGCGGAGGTCGTAACCTGCCTGCAACAAATGATATTGTAAAAATGAATAGTCGAAGTTGACGTTGTGAGCAACGAAGATCTTGTCTTTTAGCAAAGCAAATACTTCGCCGGCAACATCTGCGAATTTGGGAGCAGTGGCTACCATGTGGTCAGTAATACCGGTAAGCGACTGGATGTAACGGGGAATAGGTACACCGGGATTGATCAGCGATTCGTATTGCTGAACAATTTGAGATCCATCATAAATAAAAATGGCTATTTCGGTGATGCCATTGGCACTGGCGTGCCCACCTGTGGTTTCGATATCGACAATTGCGTACATAACTCCCTTACTCCGAAAGCAAAGATAGGGGGTGTGCAGCAATATAAAAAAGAGTTGTTAGTCACCAGGTCGACATTCCCGAATCCAATTCACAATGAAACCTTCCTGGCAACTAACAACTACAAAATTCTTATTATTTCTTCTTCAGCAAACTATCCAGCATCTTCACATGCGTCTGGTGCGCCTGCAGCGTAGGCAGTGTCTTTGCAGCGAAAGCTTTCAGCTCAGGATCAGTTACGTCATTGCTTGCTTTCTGGAACAGGTCTACAGCATCGTTATGGTCTTTTACCATCTCATCCACATAAGCCTTGTCGAAATCCTTACCGGTTTTCTTGCTGATATCCTTAATATCCTTTGTATAGTCTTCTCCTACACTATCAGGCAGTGTAATGTTTTTGGAAGCTGCAATCGCTTTCAATTCATCAGCAGCTTTAGAATGGTCTGCTACCATCTGCTCGCCAAAAGCTTTTACCTGAGGATTTACACCTTTTTCCTGTGCAATCTTGCCAAGCTGAATTTCTTTCATACCCGCATCGGCAGCTTTTACAGCGAATTCAGATGAATTCTGGTCTACCGGAGCTATTTCTTTATTTACGGCATTTGCGCTATCAACAGCGTCATCATGCTTTGCTCCGGTGTTTCCTCCGCCACAGGATTGTAGCATCCAAACGGTCATCAACGTGGCAGCTACATAACTTAGTCTTTTCATGTCTAACTTTTTTAGGTTCAACAATTATTACATGGGAAGAGGCAAAAAAGGGGCCACTGCCGACAGAAGGTTCTATTAACCACTCCAATGCCTTGCTGGGAGAGGATTTTCATAATACAACCTCTACCATAATGATTATCAAACAATTGTAGACGTGTTTCTACAAATATGGAACAGTCGTCTTTTTTTATTTGGAACATTCATTCTGAAATTATATTTTTGTACCATCATGGCACGTAACAAAGCATTCGATCCTGAAGAAAGGCTGGAAAAAGCAAGAGACCTCTTTTGGCAAAAGGGGTACAACGCGACTTCTATGCAAGACCTTGTGGATGGCATGCAACTGAACAGGGCCTCTATATATGATACTTACGGCGACAAGCATGCGCTGTTCCAGCAATGTCTCTCTAACTACGCCAAACAGGCGTTGAAAGATTACAAGCAATGCTGCCAGGTATGCTCCCCGATTGCCGCTGTTGAACACATTGTACGCAAAGCCATTGCAAACAGAAAAGAAGGCCAGACCTGCCTGATGGTAAAGACTTCCTTTGAACTGGCATCTATGGACCAGGGTATCAAAGATCTTGTTAAGAACCAGGCATTGGAACTGATCTTTGTATTGCAGGAATTGCTTGAAAAGGCAAAACAGATGGGAGAAATTCCTGCGGATAAAGACCCGGGAGTAATGGCCCGCTTCCTGTACAGCAGCTTTAGCTCACTGTGGATGATGGATGTATTATTCAATGATAAACAGTTGGTTGATCAGTTGACTGATCATATTTTAAGTAGCATTAGAAAGTAAAAAATTTTTGACCATTTCCAGAACGATCATTCTAATATGTATCCAGCATTATTAACACAAGCAACTATAGGCAAATACGCCCTTTCTAATAAAGTCGTGATGGCGCCGGCTGTAACCAAGCGCCGCGTCAATGATGGGGTGCCAAATGAGCTGATGGTGGAGTATTACAGCCATCGGGCAGGCGCCGGACTTATTATAGCAGAGGGCACCAGCCCTGTGGAAAGCGGAATGGGGCATGCACATATGCCGGGCATTTATAGCAAAGCACAGGTAGCGGGTTGGAAAAAGGTGACGGAAGCCGTTCATGCAAATGGCGGTAAGATCTTCCTGCAAATCATGCATACGGGCAGGATCTCTCATCCTGCAAATATGCCGGCAAAGACGAGGATCGTAGCACCTTCGGCAATTGCCGCCAATGGACAAATCTGGACAGCGGCTGGTTATCAACCTTATGGTACGCCAAGGGCAATGAGTACAGCTGAAGTTCAGGAAATGGTGCAGCTACATGTAAAGGCCGCGAAACAAGCGATTGAAGCAGGTTTTGATGGTGTGGAACTGCATGCGGCGAATGGGTACCTGATGGAGCAGTTTCTTCATCCTGATACAAACCAGCGTACCGATAAGTATGGTGGGACTATTCCGAACAGGGTACGGTTTATTCTGGAAACGGTGGCTGCGGTGAGTGCAGCGATTGGAAAAGACAGGACAGGGATCAGGTTGTCTCCTTATAGTAAGGTGAATGATCTGCAACATCACGGACAGATTAATACGACTTATGAATATTTAGTGGATGCGTTGGATACGTTTTCACTTTCATATATACACATTGTAGATGGGCATAGTTTAGGAGAACCGGAGATACCAGCGATATTGCTGGCAGGAATCAGAGCGAGGTTTAATGGCCCGCTGATACTAAATGGGAATTTCGATGCACTGAAAGCAGAGGATACTTTGCGGAGTGGGTTAGCGGATTTTGTTGCATTTGAACAGCCTTGTAACAGCGGGGTTAAATTGTCCGGTCCGCGGATGATCGCGGATTGTTTATCATAAATAATGTTTGGTTAGTGGTTAGTCAGGATGAACGACCCGCTGTAATGGCGGGGTTTAATTGCCCGATCCGCGGATATGAGCGCGGGTTGTTATCATAAATAATGTTTGGTTAGTGGGTTAGTCAGGATGAACGACCCGCTGTAATGGCGGGGTTTAATTGCCCGATCCGCGGATATGAGCGCGGGTTGTTATCATAAAATAAGATTGCTTGCAGCGAAGGAGAATCCCGGTGACGCCCTGTTGTCACCGGGATGTGTTTTTTTCCCTAAAAACAGGGTTCATCCTCGTTGGTGAATTCCCCTTTTCATGAATGTTTTATTTCCAATTGAAATATTGCTGTGCATTGTAAAAACAAATATCCTGTATCACCTTCCCTACCCACTCCACATCATTCGGTAATTCCCCATTCTCTATCTCCTGCCCAAACAACTCGCAAACGATACGACGGAAATATTCATGTCTTGGATAAGAAAGGAAACTCCTCGAATCAGTTAGCATCCCTACAAAACGGCTTAGTAACCCCATATTGGACAATGCATTGATTTGCCTGATCATTCCATCCTTCTGATCTAAGAACCACCATGCAGAACCAAACTGCACCTTCCCTGCTACTGACCCATCATTGAAGTTTCCAATCATGGTAGCCAGCAATTCATTATCTGAAGGATTCAGGTTATAGAGAATTGTTTTTGCCAACTGATCCTGGCTATCCAATCTATCCAGGAATTTAGCCAACGCCCTCGCCTGGGAGAAATCGCCGATGGAATCCCAACCAGTATCAGGACCTAACTGGCGCATCATGCGGGAATTGTTATTGCGCAACGCACCGAGATGATATTGCTGTACCCAGCCTTTCTCCCAATCCCAGATAGCCAGTTGTACTAATAAGGCAGATTTGATCTGACGGATTTCGGACAAGGTCAGTTGTTGACCACTTCTTACTTTCGTAAAGATGTTATTGATCTCTGTATCTGAATAATCATCTGCATAGATTTCCTCTATACCATGGTCTGACACAGAACACCCCATCCCTGCAAAGAAATCGTGCCTGCTTTTAAGCGCTGTAAGCAGATCCTGGTAAGTGGAAATACTTGTATCCGCAGCCTGTTCCAGCTTTTGGAGATACGCATTATATTTTGCAGGATCATCTACATTCATTGCCTGATCCGGACGGAACGCAGGCAGAATAGGAATTTCAAAACCGTCCTCTTTTAGTTGTCTGTGATATTCCAGTGTATCTGCAGGATCATCTGTCGTACATACCAGCGCTACTTTCATTTTGCGCAGCAGGTTGCGGGTGGTATATTCTTTTGTTTGCAACAGCTCATTGCAGGTAGCATAAATAGCTGGTGCCGATGATGTATTCAATATTTCATTGACGCCGAAATAACGTTGTAATTCCAGGTGCGTCCAGTGATACAGGGGATTACGTAAGGTATAAGGCACTGTTGCCGCCCACTTTTCAAATTTCTCCCAGTCCGAACGGTCACCTGTACAATAGCTCTCATGCACGCCATTCGTACGCATGGCCCTCCACTTATAGTGATCGCCATACAACCATGCCTGTGTAATATTTTCAAAGGCGGTATCGGCTGCAATCTGCGCCGGTGGCAGGTGACAATGATAATCAATCACGGGCATCTCCTTTGCATAGTCGTGATACAATTTCCTGGATGTCGCAGTACTCAACAGGAAATGTTCATCTAAAAACTGCTTCATTATTACTGATTAAAATGTTGTTTATAATGAGACTCCTCTCTTCCAGGGAATGAAATCATCCTGTCCGTTCAGGACTGATTTTGCGGGCAATGTACCGCTGGCCACCTGGATCACATGTTCCAGGATCCGCTCCCCTGCCTGTTGGATCGTCTCGTCCCCATCTATGATCGTACCGGTATTGATGTCTATGATGTCCGGCATTTTTTCAAACAACTTTGTATTGCTACTTAATTTAATCACAGGGGTGACAGGGTTGCCGGTAGGTGTACCCAAACCTGTGGTGAACAAAACGATGGTAGCGCCGGCGCCTACTTCGGCTGTGGTAGATTCTACGTCATTGCCGGGGGTGCATAAGAGGTTGAGGCCCGGTTTCTTTACCTGTTGGGGATAATCCAGTACTTCTACTACAGGCGATGTACCACCTTTCTTAGCGGCGCCTGCACTCTTGATGGCATCAGTGATGAGGCCATCCTTGATATTGCCGGGTGAAGGGTTCATGTCAAAACCAGAACCGGCATCTTCTGCCCTGCGTTCGTAAGTACGCATCAGGTCTATGAAGCGCAGTGCATCTGTCTCCTGTACACAACGATCACTCATCTCCTGTTCTACCCCACAAAGCTCAGGGAACTCTGACAGGATCACACTACCGCCTAAGGCAACCAGCAGATCGGAAGTATAGCCGATGGCAGGATTCGCAGAAATACCTGAGAAACCATCGGAGCCACCGCATTCAAGACCGATGGTCAGTTTGCTTAAAGGCGCCGGCTTTCTTTCTATTGTATTTGCTGCTATCAAACCCGCAAAGGTTTGTTTGATGGCAGCAGATACCAATGCCTGTTCTGTACCAATGGTTTGCTGATCGAGGATGTATAAAGGTTTACTGAAGTCCGGAGAACGCTTATTGATCTCATCCTGCAGCATAGTGATCTGTGCATTCTGGCACCCCAGGCTTAATACTGTGGCACCTGCTACATTTGCATGGGTGATATACCCTGCCAACAGGCCACAAAGGGTTTGTGCATCCTGACGGATACCACCGCAACCACCTTCGTGTGTGAGGAATTTAATGCCATCTACATTTGGAAAAACCTTTGGTTGCTGATAAGCGGGTTCGTTTTCTGTGAAGATGGTTTCGATAATGCTTTCTTTACTGGCACCCTGCTGGAATTGTGTAGCCAGTTGTTTTGCAAAGGCGGCGTATTTTTTAGGCCGGCCATAACCCAAAGCATCTGTGAGGGCTTCTTTCAGTACTTCCACATTCCTGTTTTCGCAGAATACCATGGGGATCACGAGCCAGTAATTGCCCGTGCCCACGCTACCATCTGCACGATGATACCCCTGGAAAGTACGATCTTTCCAATGTGCAATATCAGGTTGATGCCAGGCAGTCTTGCGCTGTGACGCCAGCTGAAAATCACTGGCAGCATGTTGTACATTGCTGGTACCTATCCTGGCGCCCGCAGGCAGATCTTGTTTTGCCTTGCCTACCAGTACGCCATACATGGTGATAGGATCACCTGTTTTAAGGGCTGCTTCCGTAAATTTATGTTTGGCAGGTACGTCATCATACAGCGTGTACGACTGACCATTATCCTGTACGGTTTCTCCTTTCTTCAGGTCGGTTAGTGCCACCACTACATTATCGTGTGGGTGGACTTTTAAAATACTTCTTTTCATATCACGGTTGTTTCTGCTGCTACCCGTTTGATTAATGTAGCGGCTCCTTCATTTATTAAATTATTCAACATGACGGTAACAGCCTGTGCGAAGCCTTTGTATCGGGTTAAGTCTTCGCCCCATAAGGCTTCATTTTTCAGTACTTCCTGTACCAGCGCTTCAGGAGATAATTGCGCCCATTTTTCTTTGAAGTACACAGCATGATTATCCTGAATATCCTGCTTCATGGTGAGCAGATATGCAGCAAAACCCATGGCCAGTAACGCAGGCACTTCATGTACATGCTGGTAGTATTTATTCAGAATGGGAATGACACGCATTTTCATTTTGCTCGTATACTGCATGGTGATGCTGAGCCAGCGATGTTGGATGTATGGATTGCGGAAGCGGTCCAATACGCTGATAGCAAAGCGATGCGCAGCATCTTCACGGATATTGATATCCGTAATAGCAGGCACGATTTCATGCTGCATGAGGGCTGCAATCACTGCTTCAAAAGCGGCATCCTCCATTGCTTCGCGCACGGTTTCAAACCCGGCCAGATGCGCTAACCCACAGGTGAGCGTGTGCGTACCATTCAATAAGCGCAACTTCAATTCACGGAATACATTGATGTTTGGTGCGAGTACCACACCTTCATCTGCTTTAGCAAAAGAAAGTATCTTTTCTACTTTTTCACTATTGGTCTCTATTGCCCATAGCCGATAGACTTCAGACATGATCATGAGTTGGTCTTCATAACCAAGTTGTTTCTCTGTCGCCGCCTGTTCTTCTTTTGGCAATGCACCGGGTACAATGCGGTCTACGAGCGAATTACAGAAGTCGTTTTCTGTTTCCAGCCAGTGGATGAAAGGTTGTTCTAAATGATGTCGTTTCGCCTGTTCAAGGACGATATTTTTCAGTTTCGTACCATTGTCCGGAATGAGTTCTGTAGGGATGATGACCATGCCTTGCTGGTTAAACTGGTAGCGTTTCAATAAGAACGCGAGCAATTTTCCGGGGAAAGAAGATGGCGGGTTTGCATGAATATCATCATCTGTAAGACTAATACCGACTTCGGTTGTATTGGATATAATGATCTCCATATCGGGGTTCTCTGCGCAGGCAAGGATCTCAGCCCATTGCGATGCAGCGGAGAGTACCCGGCTGATAGAAGTATTAATGACATGTTCTGAAATACGCTGTCCGGCATGGATTCCCTGTATACATTGAGTATAGAGATGATCCTGAGCAGCAAAGGTATCCGTACCACCTTTGTCAGTTGATTTGATCACGACAATACGGCCGTTGAAAATGCCGGCTTTGTTGGCTTTATCTATGAAATAATCAGGGAGACCACGGAGAAGCACGCCGGTACCAAATTGCAGTACCTTTTCAGGAAGCTCCGGGAGGGCTACGTGATTTTTTGACAATTGCATATAATGAGTTTGATAATTTGAAGTATGGATTGAAATGCAGATAAAATTCCAGGATGAGCAGGATGATTATTTCTTTGCCTCCCGAATCATCCAATCTGCCAGATCAGCTGCTGCCTGATAATTTTCAAAATCGGGTGAGAGCCTGCGACCATCAAGGTATTCATTGTAGAACCAGGGATCGCCTACGGCAAATACTGCACCCTTGCCTACTTTGGCCACCGCCATGATCACATCTCCTTTATCATTGAAGATGGAGGTAGCGGGTGGCGAGAGTTTCAGCGTCGAGATCTCTTTGATGTAGATTTTCTTTGTGTGGGCAAAAACAGGGTTCCCTGCAGGCAGGTATAGAGCGCCCTGTTCAAATTGCTTTCCTTCTACATGGTTGCGGCTATCTTCATTGAAGTGAATACCGAAGCGCTCTGTAAGGGTGTTGAATTTTTCTATTTCTGAATTGCCTTTGTCGTTTTGCAGGATGACCAGGACACCTCCTTTCTTTACCCAGTCATAGATCACATCAGCATAAGCAGGCGTCATGAAATTAGGTTTCGCAGTTTCCTTTTCAGTATCAGGATCTACGATCAGGAAGATATTGGTCTTTGCCAGATTTGCAGCTGTGGGTGCAGCAGGCAGCATGGCGGTACGCACACCTTTGTTGTGGAAAATTTCGCCCCAGAGAGAGTAACCACCATTATCCATCTCATCCCATACATAATGCCAGGTGGTACCATTGCTTCTTACTTCATGGTTGAAGAAATTATCGATGGTGATGGTGAGCCCTTTGCCTGTTTTAGGAATGGCCAGCAGGTCTATTTCATTGGCTGCCTGCATATAGGCGCCTACCCCTTTGGGATCGTTCTGGATCACCTTTTCACTCAGGTAGTATTCATAACTGCCATCGCGGTAAGGATCGCCTCCCAGGCCCCCGACGTTAACAGTACCTTCGAGGTTTACACCGCCTTCGGCAGCAGGACGAATGAATTGTTTATTGATCCCGGTGAACCCTTTTTTTGCGATGGATAAATAGGATTCAGGCAGGTAACCTAAGCGGATCCCTTTGGCCAGTGTGTATACAAACATACTGCTTACAGAGGCTTCAAGGTAATTCCCTTTCCTGCCTGCTTTGTCTAAGATCTGGTACCAAACACCGCTGGCAGGGTCCTGGTATTTCTTTACAGCTGCTGCATAGCGTTGTAAGATCTGTAACAGGCTGTCTCTGCCCGGATGACCGGCAGGATAATATTCCAATACATCTACGAGCGCCATGCCATACCAACCCATGGCCCTACCCCAGAAATTTGGGGAGCGACCGGTGGTCTTATCCGCCCATTTCTGTTGGCGGGATTCATCATAGGCATGATAGAGTAATCCTGTCTTTGCATCCCGGCTGTTTGTTTCCATGAGCACGAATTGTCTCGTGATATCACGGAAGGCAGTATCCTCATGGAATAAAGCCGCGTATTCTGCATAAAAAGGTTCGCCCATATATAAACCATCTAACCACATCTGGTAAGGGTAGCGCTTCTTGTGCCAGAAACCACCGGCATTTGTACGCGGTTGTTTGCGTAATTGTTCCCTTAGTTTCTCAGCGGCCAGTTTATATTTCTCTTCATTGGTCACTTTGTACAGCAACAATAAAGCACGGCCGTTTTTGATATTATCGATGTTGTAATCATCCTGTTTGTAAGTACGGATGTTACCTTCCTTGTCAATGTACGTGTCAATGCCCTCCTGGATAAACTGGAAATACTTTCCATCACCGGTGTTTTTCCAGAGGCCTGCAAAGCCTTCCAGTACTACACCCTGGTCGTAAGTCCAGTGAGGCGTTTTGCCGGTTTCCTGTAATGAGTCTTTCCATAATCGCATGACAGTAGTGGCCATCGGGGCAGCAGATTGCGCATTGCCCTGCATGGTGGCAGCTACAGCTAATAGAAAAATTAAGCCTGTTCTTTTCATTTTAGTCTCCCATTTTTATTGCTTTGCTATCCTGCACGTTCATTTTGCCATTGTCGGCAGTGAGCAGTTTTACGTTGGTCAGTTGGATGTTTTTACCTTCTATGCAATCACCGGCTTTGTCTGCTTTGATGGTGATATTATTCAGGTAGATATCACTGATAGGCATTTCTGGTAAGCCCCGGATAAAGATCGCCTTTGCCGCACCATTACACACCACATTATTGATATGAAAATCCCGGAAGCGGGGCGTGCCGTCTGTAACAGGAATCGTCTCCACCTTAGGTGTTTCTCTTTTCTCACCTACCAGTACCACAGGGTCTTTCGCCATGTAGTACATATCAAAGAGGATGGCTTCCGCAGGAATGTTTTCCATATTGATATTACTCACGTAGATCTTTTCTACGATACCACCACGACCACGGGTTGTTTTGAAACGCAATCCGATATCGGTGCCTAAGAAAGAACAATCAGATACATATAAATTGTTCGCTCCGCCTGACATTTCGCTACCGATCACGAAGCCACCGTGTGCATGGTACACCGTACAATTATTCACGATCACATCGGCCGTAGGCACCCCTCTTTTTCTACCCTGTTCATCTCTGCCGGATTTGATACAGATGCCATCATCACCTACATCGAAGGTACAACCTTCGATGCGCGCAAAACGGCAGGATTCAAGATCAAGTCCATCGCCATTCTGTGCATACCATGGGTTCTTTGCATATACATTTCTCAGGGTGATGTGTTCACTCAATAATGGGTGCAAACACCACGCCGGAGAGTTCTGAAAAGTTACGCCTTCCAGCAATACATATTTGCAGGACGCGATGCTGATCATGTTAGGGCGCAGGAAGTCTTTGATATCATTGTAATCAGCAGCGGTTTTGCCGGGAGCGATCACGCCCGCTTGCTGGGTTTTCGAACCTTTCAGTGATTTCTCAGACGGGTACCAGGTTTTCTGGTCATCGCCGGTAATACCGCCGGAAGTGGTCAGTCTCTTCCATTGGCTTTCTGTCAGCTTATCTTTCTTGACGATGCGCCATGCATCGCCGCCGCCATCGAGAATACCTTTGCCGGTGATCGCAATGTTTTCTGCATTGAGTGCAGAAAGAGGGGCCTGGCAGCGCATGGCTTTCAGCCCTTCGTAGGTTGTTTCTATTAAAGGGTATTGGGAAAAATCGGTCGTAAACTGTAAGATGGAATTAGGCGCCAGATAAAGGTTCACATTGCTTTTTAATACGATCGGACCAGTGAGCCATAAGCCGGAAGGAATCATTACCACCCCTCCACCCCTGTTGCTACAGGTATCGATAGCGGCGTTGATGCTCTGACTATTGAGGGTCACACCATCAGATTTGGCACCAAAGGACAGGATATTCAGCGTATCTCTTCTGAAATGAGGTTCATATATCTCTGGCAGATCAAAGCGGTATTTGCCTTCAAAAGCGGTCTTTTTCAGGAAAGGATCCAGCCCAATGTGTTTCTCATGAATTTCCTTTGCCACCAGCCCTGCAATGAGGGTAGCGCCGTAGGTGTTAAAGTGGGTATTGTCTGTGACGCCATCGGGCAATTTGGTATAGTGCCCTGCCGGTGTGGTTTTAAATAGCTTTTCAGAACCCTGAACACCATGTTGTACAATGAGGGCTTCACTGCTTTTGTGCAGATCGATGAGGGGCACTTTGTACTGAGCGGCCAGTGCCCTCACTACACCGGGATATTCCCCATGCTGGTCCACGAAATTGCCTTTGTCGTCAAACTTACGCCGCATCACGGGTGTGATGAGTACGGGGTTGGCACCTTTGGCGCGGGCTTCTTTTACAAAGCGCAACAGGTTGTCTTTGTATGCGCCGTTCGGAGCTGCATAACGGGAGGAATCTTCTTTCTTCTGGTCATTGTGGCCAAACTGGATGAGCACCCAGTCACCCTGTTTTAATTGTGCTAAAACAGAATCCCAGCGATGTTCATTGATGAAGCTTTTGGTGCTTCTGCCATTCACGGCATAGTTCTTTACTTCAATGCCATCCAGGAATTGCGGGAACAGTTGGCCCCAACCTCTTTCGGGATTATCTTCCAGTGGTTTGTTGGACATCGTGGAATCGCCAATCAGGAAAATACGGGGTTGATCAGCCGGCATCCAGCTGATCAACGGTAATAATAATACCAGTAAATAACGTCTTATAATCATCTGTAACAGTTTATTGGTAGCCAGGATTTTGAGTGAATTCAGCTTTGTTGGTCACGGCATCTATCTGATCCTGCGGAATCGGGCGCAGGTTGTGATAAGACTGGAAGTAGGTGGCCGGATCAGGGCTGTAGTTTTTAATACGTTCTTCCAGTTTGCCGGTACGTTTCAGATCGAACCATCTTAACTGTTCGCCAGCCAGTTCACGTGCTCTTTCATCGAGGATGAAGTCGAGTGTGATGTCGGCATCGGTGATGAGCATATCGGCTTCATGACCGGCGATGGCGGCTCTTTTACGAATCACGTTGATGTAGTCGGCAGCTTTGCCATTGTTGCCCAGTTTGAACTGTGCTTCAGCTGCGATCAGGTACATCTCGGCCAGCCGAATGATGAATGCATCGCGGGCGCTTTCTTCTTCATTCATGGAGGCACGGGTAGGATCATCGAATTTCTGTAGAGAAATATAGTGCGTACGGTCTTTACCGCCGCCGTTTGTAGCATATACTATATTCCTGTCGTACGTTCTGTATTTTTTGCCGGCTGTATCTGCGTTGGTGACTGCATATTTAGTGATTACAATCGCGGTATCCCCCAGTTTCATACCAGCTGGCGCTGTATTCAGGTTATTGCAATACCATACCTGTTTGAAGGTAGCGGCATAACGGGCATCAGCATTTTCGTTGAACAGGTTCAGCAGGAAGAGCGATGGCATATACCTGTTGAAAGGACGGCCATTGGTTACATCGCGCTGCATACCGGGCAGGTCATCGTACTTCATGATGAACATGAGGTGACCATTGTTGGCACCGCGGGAATGGCCGTTGGGATAAAGGGTGGCATCAACCCGGTCATCGTAGACCAGGTTTTTCATATAGTTCACAGCCCACACCACTTCCTTATTCTGCAGGTTGCTCATGCTCCAAAGGTCGGCATATTTTGCCTGTAAGCTATATCCATAATTGTTAATAACAGAGTCTGCGAGTACAGCTGCTCTTTCGTTGAGATTGCGGGTCAGGCACATCCTGGCCAGAAAAGCCTGGGCTACAGGTTTGGTAGCACGGCCATAGTCCGTGGTAGTGAGTGGCAGGTCGTTGACAGCGACATCCAGGTCACGGAATATCCGGGCGTAAAAGGTATCTACGGGAGTACGATTAGCTGTCGTCTGGACACCTGTGGTTTCATCCACCGTAAAGTGTACGCCGCCCCACATTTCTACGATGTGCCAGTAGTAGAATGCACGCATAAAGTGGAGTTCTGCGTTGCGCTTCTTTTTGACATCGTCGGTATAACCTGCTTTGCCGATGCGGCCAATGCCGGTATTGCACAGGTTGATGGCGGCATAGAGTTGTTTCCAGAGTCCACTCATCACGGTATTGCTGGCCTGTAAATTTATGTATTGGGTGATGTCTGGGTATTTATCACCGGTACCGCTGGTCCAGAGGTCGGTCCCCATTTCAGAGATGCTGTACCCTTCTTCTTTGCCGTACCACCAGCGATTGTAGGTGTAGACGGCATTTACCAGGGTTTCAAAACCTTCGGGGGTACTGAATACCTGATCGGTAGTGAGGCCCGATGGATTGTATTCTTCCAGCTGCTTGTTACAAGCGAAGCCGGTTAATAATATGAGGAGGAAATAGTAGCGTTTCATGGTTTACTTTTTTAGGATCAGAATTCTACGTTTAAGCCAGCGACATACATTTTGGTGAGCGGGTTGCTGAGGTCCCCGCCTCTTTCCGGATCGTAGTCTTTCACCTTGCTGAAGGTGAAGAGGTTCTTGCCGGTGACGTACACTCTTACACTGCTGAGGTGTACCGTCTTCAATGCGCCTGCTGGCAAGGTATATCCCAGTGAGATATTCCTGATCTTTACAAAAGAGCCTTCCTGATAACCCAATGTTTTGATGAATGGCGTACCATCTTTTGACACGCTGGCATTGGGTCTTGGATAAGCATTGGTAGCATGGTCCGGCGTCCAGTAGTCCAAAGGAGCACTGTTTTCCAGACCCTGTGGATCGAATTTGGCAGCATATTCAGAGTAGATGTACTGACCGATACGTGCGAATACATAGACGTTCAGATCGAAATTAGCGTAGCGGATATCGTTGTTAAAACCACCGCTCCAGGTAGGTACCTGTCTGCCCAGTACTACTCTGT
>Ga0316604_10000885_pt1 | contig 30899 bp, 28 predicted proteins | sample OWC_soil_day20_C_FD_207650 | JGI IMG/M metagenome (GOLD analysis project Ga0316604, IMG submission 207650) | Wetland soil microbial communities from Old Woman Creek delta, Ohio, United States - OWC_soil_day20_CT | ecosystem: Environmental > Terrestrial > Soil > Wetlands | place: USA: Ohio... | reverse complement strand
GACAGCATCTTCAGCCCTTGCCACTCACGCCTGATCCTGCAGGACCCCGTCGCGCAAGCCCAACACGCGTGCCGCACGCCGCGCCAGTTCTGGATCGTGGGTCACGATGATCAGCGCAGTCCCCAAACGGCGGTTCAGATCCAGCATCAGATCAAAAACGGTCGCTGCGGTCTGGCGATCAAGATTGCCGGTCGGTTCATCCGCCAGCAGTACGCGCGGCTCGGTCACCAGTGCGCGGGCAATGGCTGCGCGCTGACGCTCCCCGCCGGACAATTCACCCGGCGTATGTTCGACCCGGTGTCCCAGCCCTACCGCATCCAGCATCTTGACCGCACGCGCATGCGCTTGCGCTGCCGGCATGCCCCGAATGATCAGTGGCATGGCCACGTTTTCTGCCGCGGTGAATTCCGGCAAAAGATGATGGAACTGATAGACGAAGCCCATCGCCTGATTGCGCATGCGGCCACGCTCGGCTTCGCCCATCCTGGTCAGTGGGCGCCCGAGCAGTTCGACGCTGCCAGCACTTGGCACATCCAGACCACCGAGCAGATGCAGCAAAGTGCTCTTGCCCGAACCCGAGGAGCCCACGATGGACAAGGTCTCACCGACGCCAACACTCAGGCTGACATCCTGCAACACCCGCACTGCGGTCGCGCCGCTGCCATAGGTTTTGGACAGCCCGTCCGCCTGCAACACAAAATCCACTTCTTCAGCATTACTCATAGCGCAGGGCCTCCGCCGGATTGATGCGCGAAGCGCGCCAGCTCGGGTAAAGCGTAGCCACCACGGTCAGTACAAAAGCCACGCCAAGCACACCGATGACATCCCCCCACAGCAACTGAGAGGGCAGATCCGAGATGTAATACACATCCTTGGCCAGGAATTGCACGTGGAAAGTCCGTTCTATCCATGGCACCACGGTACTGATGTTCTTGGCCAGCAGCACGCCGCCCAGACTGCCAGCCCCGAGCCCGATCAAGCCCATGGTCGCGCCCTGGATCACAAAAATTCCCATGATCGACGCCGGACTCGCCCCCAGCGTGCGCAGGATTGCGATATCCGCCCGTTTGTCCTGCACCGCCATGACCAGTGCCGAGACGATGTTGAAGGCCGCCACCGCCACAATCAGCGACAGGATGATGAACATCACGGTCTTTTCCATCTGCACCGCACGGAAGAAATTCGCGTGGCTCTGGGTCCAGTCGCTGACATAAACCTCTGGAGGGAGCAGCGAGGACAGCTCGCTGGCCACCCGGCGAGCCTGGAACAGTTCCTTCAGGCGCAAACGGACGCCGGACACCCCATCCCCCATCTGATAGAGCACTTGCGCATCCTTGATATGAATCAGCGCCAGCCCCGAATCGTATTCAAACATGCCGGCTTCGAAGATGCCGACCACAACGAACTGCTTCACGCGTGGCAGCACCGCAGCAGGCGTCACCAGCCCTTGCGGCGCAATCAGGGTCACCTTGTCGCCCTTGCGCACGCCCAGCGCGCCCGCCAGTTCCTTGCCCAGGATCACGCCAAACCCACCCGGCTGAAGATCAGCAAGCTCGCCGGCCTTCATGAACTTCGCGAAATCCGCAACCTTGTCTTCCAGCGCCGGATCGATGCCGCGAATCACGCTGCCGCGCACCGTCTGATCCATCGAGAACATGGCCTGCTGCTGTACGAAAGGCGCGGCGGCCAGCACATCGGGGCGTTTGCCGGCCTCGGTCGCGTAGGCCTGCCAGTTCTGCAGATCACCGTCAAAAGCCTGGATCTGCGCGTGGGCCGCGACCCCCAGGATGCGGTTGCGCAGTTCTTCCTGGAAGCCGTTCATGACCGACAGCACCACGATCAGCGCCATCACGCCCAGCGCGATACCCGCCATCGAAGCAAAGGAAATGAAGGATATGAAGCCGCCGCCGGAGGCATTGCGACGCTTGGCCCGGACATAACGCAGGCCGACTAGGAGAGGAAATTTCATGGCGCGGCAATGCTACACTGCCCCGGCCTCAGACGCACCCCACGCCGCCAATTTCAAGCAAGAATCTCGTGAGCTTCCACCCGTCCATGGGCCCGCGCGCCCAGCCCCGCCAGGTTTGTCAGGTCACCTGCGTCCTGCCCGGTCTGACCTGGCCCGGCCACGGCATCACGGCTGCGCTGGGCGAATTGAAACTGCCCGGTCTGGCCGCTCTTCTCGGGCGCGGGCAACGCCTGCAACAAGCCGGCATCCCGTTGATGAGCTGGTTGGCCGCGCAATTTGGCGCACAAGATCCGTCCTGGGGCGCCCTGCGCGCAGCCGGCGAGGCGGATTTCCCGGCGGTTCCGGCGAACGCAAGCATCCTTTGCGCCGACCCGGTCTCACTGGCTTTTTCGCGCGATGCGCTACTCCTGCGCGGGCCCGACGAGCTGGCCCTGCAAGCCGATGAAGTCGCTGCACTGATCGCCAGCCTGAACACCGAATTTGCCGAACTGGGCCAGTTTCATGCGGTGGATCCGCAGCGCTGGTATCTGCTCGCCCGTGCGCAGGTTGCCGCCCGCTTTCATCCACTGGGCGACGTGCGGGGTCGGCCCGTCTCGCTCTTCCCGCCAGAAGGCGAAGCCGCCTCCGAATGGAACCGCATCGCCAATGCGATCCAGATCCTGCTCTACAACCATCCCGTCAATCAGGCGCGCAGCGAACGTGGCCAGCTCGGCGCCAACGGCCTGTGGTTCTGGGGCCAGGCAGGAACACAAAACAGCGCCTTGCACGCGCCGGCCCGGCGTATCGTCAGTGAGGATCCGCTGGTTCGCGGGCTGGCGGCAGCAGCTGGCGCACAAGCCCTCACGCCGGGGACTGCCGGCACACCAGCGCAAGGCGTTTCCGGCCACACCTGGTGGGTAGACCTGCGTCTGCAAGAAGCTGCGCTGGCGGGGGACTTCACCGGCTGGCTGCGTGCCTTGCAAAGTCTCGACACCGAACTCATCCAGCCGCTCTATACCGCCTGGCAGCGCCGGCGTATCCATGCACTCACACTTCTGGCACCTTCCGACAAGTGCCTGCTGAGCGCAGCCTTGACGGCCCGGACACGCTACAGCTTCTGGCGCCAGCCACTCACCCAGAATCTGCTGACGCCGTATTTGCAAGCCGCGCCACTCAATTCCCCCGAAACCACCCGATGACCCACCTGATCCAGCGTTCCGCCGCACCAGCCATTGTCCGTCGCCTCAGTGAAACCGGCCTGCATCCACTGCTCGCCCGTCTGTACGCCGCACGCGGCATCACTTCGGTCGCAGAGCTGAAAACGGATCTTTCCACCCTGCTGCCGCCCGAAGGACTCAAGGGTATCCACGAAGCCGCGCAATTGCTGGCAGACGGCATCGAAGCCAACGCACGCATGGTCATTGTTGCCGATTACGATTGTGACGGTGCCACCGCCTGCGCCGTCGGCGTGCGCGCGCTGTGCATGCTCGGCGCACGTGACGTACATTACTTCGTGCCGGACCGCGTGGTGCATGGCTACGGACTTTCGCCCAGCGTGGTGGCCGAAGTCGCCAGACTCGAAGCCGACATCCTGATCACGGTGGACAACGGCATCGCCAGCGTCGAAGGCGTGGCCGCCGCGCAGGCACTGGGCATGACCGTACTGGTCACCGACCACCATCTGGCCGGTGACACGCTGCCCACTGCCGAAGTCATCGTCAATCCAAACCAGCCCGGCTGCAGTTTTGAGAGTAAACATCTGGCCGGCGTCGGCGTGATGTTCTATGTAGCACTCGCCCTGCGCGCCGAACTGCGCCGCCGCAACTGGTTTACGGCAGAGCGTGCCGAACCCAATCTTGCCACACTGCTCGATCTGGTCGCGCTGGGCACGGTTGCCGACGTCGTCAAGCTTGATCCCAACAATCGCCTGCTGGTCCGCCAGGGCATTGCCCGCATGCGGGCCGGACGCATGCACGCGGGCATCCGTGCGCTGTTCGGCGCGGCCGGGCGCGACCCGGCACGCGCCTCGACCTTCGACATGGGCTTTGCCTTGGGCCCGCGCCTGAATGCCGCCGGACGCCTGTCGGACATGAGGCTGGGCATCGAATGTCTGCTGACCGATGATTACGCCCGCGCCTTCAATATCGCCCAGGAACTCGACAAGCTCAACCGCGAGCGGCGCGAAATCGAAACCGAGATGCGCGATGCCGCACTCGCCACGCTGGATGCTACCCACATCGATGAAGGCCCGGCGATTTCGCTGTTCGAACCCGAATGGCATCAGGGCGTGGTCGGCATCGTTGCCGGGCGCATCAAGGATCAGGCCCATCGCCCAACGATAGCCTTCGCACGCGCCAGAGAAAATGACAACGACAATCTCGGCACAGGCGAAATCAAGGGTTCCGGTCGCAGCATCCCCGCGCTGCATCTGCGCGACGCGCTGGACCTCATCACCAAGCGCCATCCGGATCTGATCCTGAAATTTGGCGGTCATGCCATGGCCGCCGGGCTGACCATCCGCGAACGCGATTTCGCGCGTTTTCGCCAGATCTTCGCCGACACCGTGGCCGAACTGCTCACACCAGCTGACCTGCAGCGCAGCCTGGAAACCGATGGCACGCTGGAGACCGGCTACATGAATCTGGACATGGCACGTCTGCTCGAAGCCGAAATCTGGGGTCAGGGTTTCGCCGCGCCGCTGTTCGAAGATGTGTTCCAGGTCGACAAGCAACGCCTGCTCAAGGACCGCCACCTCAAACTCACCTTGTCGAAACCGGGGGCGGTTTTCGAGGCAATCCGCTTCAACTGTGCTGAAAGTGTGCCGCCGCGCATCCGCGCAGCCTATCGTCTCTCTTCCAACGAATATCAGGGCGTTGCCAGCGTGCAGTTGATGCTCGAATACTTCGAACCGGCCTGAAGACCGGTTCCCCCTTCAGCGAGAAGCGCGTGATCAGGCGAGCATCTCGTGGATCATCGGCAAGGCGTGTTCGGCTGCGCGCATGCCCTCGGCAATCGATACCGCGCCGCGGTGAAAATCCGTTGCCGCAATACCGGACAGCCGCGGACGGATCAACGCATCGGCAGGCTCGCCAGCTAGCCGGCTCTGGGTGATGCGTACCTGCATGATGTTCAGGCTGGTCGTCAGCACTTCAAGCATGGAAGGCACCGCCGGACTTGACTCTCCCGACTCGGCAGCAGTTCCCTTTACAGCACGGAAGCGCGCCAGAAAATTGTCGAACAGGCCGTTTCCAAGCAGCGCAGGTATCGGCTGCGGCGCATCCGGTATCCGGTAGCGACGCCCGACCAGATCCCAGTTCAGATCCACCGCGATGACGATATCTGCCCCCATGGCCCGGCACAGAGACACCGGTACAGGATTGACCAGGCCGCCATCCACCAGCAGCAAGCCCTCGCGCAGCGATGGCGTGAACACGCCCGGCAAAGCAATCGAAGCACGTACGGAATCCACGACCGGACCTTCACGCAACCAGATCTCGCGACCAGAGCTCAGATCGGTCGCCACACAGCCGAAAGCTTTCGGCAGGTTTTCAATGCCGCAATCATCAAACCGCGAGCGGAAGAATTCCACGAGTTTGCCACCGCCCATGAGCCCGCCGCCCATTTTTAGATCCAGAAAACCCACTACGGCCGGCCAGCTCAGCTGACGGACCCAGGTTTCAAAGCGATCCAGCTCACCTGCTGCATAGGCTGCTCCGACAATTGCGCCGACCGAGGTCCCGCACACGATATCGGGCGCAATTCCGGCCTGTTCCAGTGCCCGGATCACCCCGATGTGCGACCAGCCACGGGCCGAACCGCTTCCCAACGCAAGACCGATACGAGAACGGTGTTTCAAGACATGACTCCTGTGCTCAGACACGCTGCACAGACAATACCATCGGGATGTGCCATATGGCGTGGCGCCGCAAGCGCTTCACGGGTTGAGAGACTGTGTGCGCCAGCGCACCGACACAAAAACAAGCACTCAACGAGAATTTCACTGCACAGACTGTTGTTGCGCAGTGGCGCATCCCAGCACTCATCAATCACCCAGGAACAACAAATGAATACCCTGCGCTGGATTGGCGTCATCGTCCTCGTGTTCGGCCTGCTCGGCTTGGGCTATGACAGCTTCAGTTTCACCAAAGCAACACGCGCGGCAAAAATAGGTCCGCTGGAACTCTCCCTACAGGAAAAGCAAACCTTTAGCGTACCGGTCTGGGCCAGTGGCGCAGCAATCGCCATCGGACTCGTACTGTTAGTGATCGGCGGCGGCACGAAACGTTGAACAGCCACAGCCTGCTCCAGGCCTGTCCGCCGTGGAACTGCTTTTTGCGGGATCAACACTTTCTGAAGATAGTAGCCTTTAAGGCGTTTGCGAAACTCCGTCTTTCTGGAAACAAACAAAACTACATTTTCACCAATCCTGTCTTGTACTGACTGGCTGCATGCAAATTTACGCAAACAAATATGTTACCGAAAACAACAACTTAGCCGGAAAAATCCAGCCAGAAGGGGCACCGGTAACAAGGCGGCGTGAGTTTGTTCAGCAAAAGAACAAAAATTCAATTCAATCATCTACTTAAGATAGAAAAATTGAATAGCTCTTTTCTTGAAATCAAGCGATTAGTTGATACACTAGCTCCACGGATGGCATGTTGATATATAGATATTGCGGCTAACATGCCGTAAGACTTTTTCTTACACGCCTCCTGTTAGGGAAACACAAAGTTTCCCAACCATAACGTAGTTAAGATCATTTGGAGACATCTATGTATAGCAAGCTTCTGTTGGGCCTCGTACTCGTAGTTTCTGCATTTGCTTCGTCTGCCACCACCACCATCTCCGGCACCAAGGATTACGGTGGCGCCACGGTTGGCACCTCCTGTGATGGTCAATCCGAAAGCCAGTCGCCCGTTTTCTATCTGAAAGATGGCGCTACGCTGAAGAACGTTGTTCTGAAGGCTGGTGCTGCTGCTGACGGCGTGCACTGTGCGGGCTCCTGCACCCTGTCCAACGTGAAATGGCCTGACGTCTGCGAAGACGCGGCCACCATGAAGGGCGGCTCAGGCAAAACCATGACGGTGACCGGCGGCTCCGCTGCGAATGCTGCCGACAAGGTCTTCCAGCACAATGGCATCGGTTCTACAGTCAAGATCTCCGGCTTCACCGCTACCAGCATCGGCAAGCTGTATCGCTCCTGCGGCAACTGCTCGAGCAACGGTGGCCCGCGTAAGGTCACGATCAGCAGCACCACCATCACCAACAAGCCGTCTTCGGGTACCGTTCTGGGGATCAACAGCAACTTCGGTGACGTGGCTACGGTCAGCTCCATCACTGTTCCGACCGGCACCAAGGTTTGCGTGACCTACAAGGGCGTGCAAAAAGGTTCCGAGTCGCCGAAGATTGGCGAAGAATGGAACACTACCAACTGCAAGCTCACCAAGTCGAACGTGACCTACAAGTAAGACCTGCAGCGCTGCAACAGAAACCCCTTTCTCTTATGGAGAAAGGGGTTTTTCAGTTCACAACGTCGTGAAACGTACAACGCCCCGAACGCATCCTGTTTCTCCGTCATGAAGAAAAGTTCAACCAGCAACAAAGCCAACGCCCTTGCAGCGCAATGGCATGCCCAGGCCCTTGTCCGCCACAGAGCAGGCCAACTTGATGCTGCCGAGCCGCTTTACAGACAAGCGCTGAAACAGGCGCCTCATTTCGCTGACAGTTTGCACATGCTGGGTGTATTGCATGCCCAGCGCGGGCAGCCCGCCGAAGCTGCGGAACTGATCGAACGCGCCTTGCAGCAGCGGCCTGGTGACCTGATCGCCCTGAACAATCTGGGAGGTGCGCTCAACCAGTTGCAGCGCTATGACGAAGCGCTTGCCTGCTTCGGACAACTTTGCGCACGGCAAGCTGGCAACGCAGAAGCCCACACCAGCCGCGCTGACGCGCTACGCGGTCTGGGGCGTTTTGAAGAATCACTCGCTGCCTGCGACAAGGCACTGCAAATAAATCCGGCTTTAAGACGGGCACAGATTGCCCGTGCCAATGCCTTGCGCCGCCTGAACCGCTTTGAAGAAGCCCTTGCTGTGCTCGATGCCGTATTGGCGCAAGCGCCATCATCACCTGAAGCACTCAATGACCGAGGCAACGTACTTTTTGATCAGCGTCGTTTCGATGAAGCACTGACCAGTTTCGATCAGGCACTGAGCCTTCGACCTACCTACATCGATGCCTTGTTCAATCGCGCCAACACCTTGCGCGCCCTGCATCGTTTCGATGATGCCCTCGCTGCTTATGATGCCCTGGTACAGACCAGTCCGGGACATGCCGAAGGCTGGAACAATCGTGGCGCGGCATTGGAGATGCAAGGCCGTCATGCCGAAGCACTGGCGAGCTATGCATCTGCCCGTGCGGCCAATCCGAAACATGTGATGGCTCATCTAAATGCTGCACTGTGCCATCTGCTGCTGGGTGACTTCGAACAGGGTTGGCCACTCTACCGCTGGCGTGAGCAAGCCGAAGAAGCGCGCCTGAATGACCGTCCCCTGCCCGCTCCGCGCTGGGATGGCCAAACATCGCTGGCGGGCAAGCGCCTGCTGCTGCTTTCGGAACAAGGCCTGGGCGACACGCTGCAGTTCTGCCGCTACGCCAACATGCTCGCCGCACAGGGAGCTGAAGTTCTGCTGGAGTCCTGGCCCGCCTTGCACAGCCTGCTCGCACGGGTGGAAGGGATCAGCCAGATCGTGCTGCGTGGCGATGTACCACCGGCGACGGATTTCTGCGTGCCCTTGCTGGACTTGCCCGGCCTGCTTGGCACCCGGCTCGACACAATCCCGGCGGCAATGCCTTACCTGCATGCGCAAGCGGATCGGCTGGCGTACTGGCAGACACAACTGGCCGAACGTTGCACGGCCGGCCAACGCCGGATCGGTCTGGTCTGGTCCGGCAACCCGCGCCACAGCAATGACCACAAGCGCAGCATTCCCCTTGAACGCCTGAATCCCTTGCTGGACTGCAAGGTACAGTTTGTCAGCCTGCAAACTGAAGTCCGCGAGAGCGACCTGCCGGCATTGGCAAGCCACCCGGCACTGCTGGATCTGCGCGACGGAATCCGGGATTTTGAAGACACAGCCGCACTGATCGAACAGCTTGATCTGGTCATCAGTGTCGACACCTCGGTGGCCCATCTGGCAGGCGCGCTGGGCAAACCGACCTGGCTATTGCTGCCCGCCAAGCCGGACTGGCGGTGGTTGCTGGCACGCCCGGACAGCCCGTGGTATCCAGGCATGTGCCTGTTCCGTCAGCCCCGGCACGACGACTGGGACAGCGTCATCGCAAACCTCGTGCAGGCGCTCGACGAAAGCGGAACAGCGCCCTGAAGTTTGCATATATCCCGCCAGAGACTACCCGGCATCAGGGCGCCGGATCCAGTCGGACCAGACGGTCACCGTGTGCAAACAAGCTCTTGCTGCCCGGATCGATGAAGACCCGCTTGAAGCGTGCCGTGCTGTGTGTATCCACCTGCGTCCAGCTCAGGCCATCATCAACCGAACGCAGCACCACACCGCCACGGCCGGCAATCAGCAATGCCCCGCTGGCGGGATCCAGCACCGGTGCTCGCAAGCTTTCCCGGGTGCCGCTGGCAATGGTCTGCCAGGTCGCGCCCGCATCCGTCGAGCGCAAGATCACGCCGGCAGAGCCGACGGTGATCAGCACATCCCCTTTGGCGCTCGCCGCAATGCCGCGCAGCGCCTGGGTCGTACCGCTACTGGCGACTTGCCAGCTTTTGCCCGCATCTGCGGAACGCAGGATGGCTCCACCATCGCCGAGCACGATGAGCAGTTTGCCTGTTGCATCGCTATAGCCCGAAAAGAGCTTGGCATCCCCTTCATGCGTCGAGACCTGCCAGCTCTTGCCGACATCTTCTGTACTGGCCAGCATCCCGTTTTCGCCAAAAACCCAGATACGCCCAGCGCCATCGCACATGCCGCCAAACAGGGTCTTGTCGGTGAAAGGCGCAAGTTGCTGCGCGTCTGCATCCACCGTATCGAGACGCCCCAGCGCGCCCTGGTCACCAAAGAACAGCACCGCCCCGCTGCGCCGATCCACCACCAGGCCTTGATAGGAATCACCCAGTTGGCTTGATGAACGCCAGTTCAAGCCACCATCTTTCGAAACGATGACCGAACGCTGCCCGCCTGCCGCCACCAGCGCCCCGCTTTTCGGTTCAAACTGGATATCGAACAGATAGGCGGGTTCAACCAGCTGCGTCAGGGTATGCGCCTGCCAGCTGCGCCCGCCATCGGTCGAGCGTGAGACCGACCGGTTTGCACCCAAGGTAACCAGCGCACCACTTTTCGGATCACGCACCATGGCATGCACATACTCGGATGTCGCCTGCTGACGGACTTGCCAGCTCTGACCGGCATCCGTCGAAGCCAGAACCTGCGCACCCGGCGATACCGCCAGCAAGGTATTGCTCTTCGGTTCAAGAATCATGGTTTCGGTATTGAGACTGGACGGCGCGGCGATCTGGCGCCATGTCTTGCCGTTATCCTCCGATCTCAGGAAAAGCCCCCGATCCCCCGCCGCAACGACCACCCCCGGTGCTTTCGGCACGAAGGCAATGCTGGAAATGTACTGGGTGCTCGGCGTCTTCACCGGATGCCAGTGTTTGCCACCATCCTCCGAGCGCATCGTGCTGCCAATCGCGCTCACGGCAATCAGGAGCGCCGAGTCAGGGGCCTGAACGATGCGTGTCAGGTACTCCGCCTTGCGGCCGGAATGGCTCACTTGCCAATGTCGGCCACCATCCGTCGAGCGCAGGATCTTGCCGTCAGAAGTTGTCGCCAGCAATGCCGAACGATCCGACAGCAGCAACAGGCGCGTGATTGCAGCCGTCGTGCGGTAGCTGGCGGCATTCCAGCTTGCCGCATTGTCATCGGACCACCCCAGCAAGCCGCCCTCTCCAGCCAGCACCCAGGTCTTGTGCAAAGGATCAAACAGGACGGCACCGATACCGACCTGCACGCCAAGATCAATCGTCTGCCAGCTCTCACCAGCGTCGGCGGAATGGGTAACGGCACCCTGTGTACCTACCGCCAGCAAATTTTTGCCCGTATCGTCTATCCCCAGGCTGAGGAGATTCTCCGTCACGGTACTGGTACGTGCCTGCCAGTTCAGACCCTTGTCGTCAGACACCAGGATGCTGCCCTCTTCACCCGCTGCAAACACGCGTTTGGCATCAGGGCTGACAGCCATGGCAAAGAGACTGCCCGTCATCGGCACGTTCGCAGGGGTCCAGCTCCCGCCCATATCCGTGCTGCGCAAGATCACGCCATCGCTGCCACCTGCAAGAACAGCACCGTCCTGCGGTTCGAGAGCCAGGGTCATCAAGGTCGGGTTGATCACCCGGGCTTGATAACGCAGTGCACTTGCCGCGACACCGCTTTGTTCGACATGCGCCGGCTCGGTCTCTTTGTTGCACCCCACCAGCACAAAAGCCAGCGCCGCCAGGCAGCCAAGTGCCAAGCGCTTCCGTGTGTTCATCTGCATTCTGTCTCCTCATCTGGCACAGACGTGCCAGAATGCTTTCGTTTTTGTTCTGTACTATCCATGTGGCATTCCACATGACTTTGATTGTAACGCGCGCTGGCCTGCTTGACTGAGCCTGAGCGTGATCGGAATACAAATGTACAAATACCTGCGCATCGGAATCCTGCTGTTCATTCTCCTGACTGTCGCCGTCTCGGCCTGGCAGACACAGACCAAGCTCAGAGGCTGGAAAAGCACGCTGCAGGTTGCGGTCTTTCCGATCAATGCCGACGGCAGCCCGGCCAGTCAGCGCTACATTGCAGCATTGGACGCCTCACGCGTTGAAGCCATCGGCGACTATCTCGGAGAGCAGGCGAAACACCATGGACTCGCCATGCTCTATCCGGTACGCATCAGCCTCGGCCCCAGCATTCTGCGCTTGCCGCCTCCTCAACCGTATGGAGGCGGCATACTGAATGCCATGCGCTGGAGCCTGGAGATGCGCTGGTGGGCCTGGCGCAACACGCCCGCTACCGCCATCCGGCCAGACGTACGCCTGTATCTGCTCTATTACGATCCCGCCACGAGAGCCGTGGTACCTGATTCCGCAGGGCTTGCCAAAGGCCAGCTTGGCATAGCCCATCTGTTCGCCTCACCCCGGCAACATGGCAGCAACCTCGTCGTCGCCACTCACGAGCTGCTCCACACCCTCGGAGCGACGGACAAATATGATCAGGGCAACCAGCAGCCACGTTTTCCGGAAGGCTATGCCGAGCCCGAACGCAAGCCGCGATGGCCACAACAGATGGCTGAAATCATGGCGGGGCGGATACCTGTCGATGAAACCCACGCAAACATTCCCGAAAACCTTGATGAAACCCTGATCGGGCCGCAAACCGCGCGTGAAATCGGCTGGCTCAAGAACTAGCCGGCGAAGACATGAAAAAGGGGCCTCAGCCCCTTTTCCTTATTTACCCGATTCCTGCATCAACTGACGCTGGATCTCATCGGCCAGTGGATCCGCGCTGGCAGGTACCTCGCGCGGGGCGGATTGCGCATCCCCGTGCAGCTCGCGCTGCAACGTATCGTCCGGCGCGGACTGTTCCCCCATCGGAATATCGATCTGCACCTGGTCAACATCGACTTTCTTATTATCGCTGATGCCCACACTCACCAGTTGCGGGAACACGATCACCAGACCGACCATGATCATCTGGATCAATACGAACGGCACAGCGCCCCAATAGATATCGATCGTGCGGACCGTGCTCGGCGCCACCGAACGCAGGAAGAACAAAGCAAACCCGAACGGCGGATGCATGAACGAAGTCTGCATGTTGATCGCCAGCAGGACACCAAACCAGATCAGATCAATGCCCAGTTTCTCGGCAACGGGCGCCAGCAAAGGAATGATGATGAAGGCCAGCTCGAAATAATCGAGGAAGAAAGCCAGCGCAAACACCAGCAGGTTCACCACGATCAGGAAACCGATCTGGCCACCAGGCAGACCACCGAGCAAATGCTCAACCCACAAGTGGCCATTGACTCCGTAGAAAACCAAACTGAATACGCGCGAACCGACAAGGATGAACACCGCGAACGAAGTCAGCCGCGCAGTCGAGGTCATCGCCTGCTTGAGCAGCCCCAGATTCAGGCGTTTGCGCAACAAGGCCATGACCAGCGCGGCCGTGGCACCCATCGCGCCACCCTCGGTCGGCGTGGCAATTCCCAGGAAGATGGTTCCCAGCACAAGGAAAATCAGCCCCAGCGGCGGCACCAGGACAAAGGTGAATTGCTCGCTCATGCGTGAAAGCAGGTGCAAGCCCAACAGCCGGTGCAGCCCCGCCACACAGAATGCGGCAACCATCCAGGCACACAGACTCAGCACGATCAGGGCATCCAGCGCCACCTCGGTCACCGAGCCTTTGCTGAGCGCCACAATCAGGTGGAGCGGCCAGGAGCTTGTTGCAAAGGCCCAGGTTGCCAGGCCGGCCAGCGCCGAGAGCACAAGCAAGGAAACGATACCGCTGCGGCCATTGGCTTCGCGGAAGATCCGGGCTTCAAGCGGAATGGCCGGTGCCCAGGCCGGCTTGAACATGGCAATCGCTGCAACATAAAGCATGTACAGACCGGTCAGGACCATCCCCGGCACGAACGCAGCACGGTACATGTCGCCTACCGGGCGCCCGAGCTGGTCGGCCAGCACGATCAACACCAGCGAAGGAGGAATGATTTGCGCCAGGGTTCCGGAAGCCGCAATCACCCCGCTCGCGAGTTGCTTGTTATAGCCATAACGCAACATGATCGGTAACGAGATCAGGCCCATCGAGATGACCGAAGCCGCCACCACCCCGGTGGTCGCCGCCAGCATCGCGCCGACGAAAATGACCGCGAAGGCCAAACCGCCGCGCACCGGACCAAACAGCTGCCCGATCGTTTCCAGCAACTCCTCGGCCATGCCGCTGCGTTCGAGGATCAATCCCATGAAAGTGAAGAACGGCAGGGCGAGCATGGTGTCGTTGCTCATCACCCCCCAGATCCGGTCCGGCAAGGCCCCGAACAAGGCCGCCGGGATCACGCCCGTGGCAATCCCGATCAGACCGAATGTCACACCACAGGCTGCCAGCGCAAACGCAACCGGATAACCCACCAGCAGGAACAGCACCATTGAAGCGAACATCAAGGGCGCCATGTTTTCAATCAGAAACCCGATCATTGCGCAGCCTCCCCATTGGCTTCGCGCTGACGGCGAATGGCATTCGCCAGTTCTTCTTCAGCAGACATCTGCTTATCGACCCCCAGCGGATCGGGACCACATCCAGCCAGGAAAGCGACACGCTTGATCATTTCCGCCAAGCCCTGCAGCAACAGCAGGCCGAAACCGGCGGGGACCAGCACACGCGCCGGCCACAACAACAAACCGCCCGCACTGCTGGAGACTTCGCCGGAACTGAACGAATCCGCAAAAACGCCCCAGGACAACCAGATCACCAGAACACAGACCGGCAACAGGAAAAACAGGGTTCCCAGGATGTCGATCACGGCCTGCGTGCGGCGACTGAAACGGCTGGCCAGCACATCGATGCGCACGTGTGCATTTTTCTGCAAGGCATGTCCGGCCCCCAGCAGGAAGATCGCCGAAAACAGATACCAGCGGATCTCCAGAAAGGCATTCGAACCAACATCGAGCACTTTCAGCACGATGGAACTCGCTGCTGTTTCCAGCGTCACGATCAACACCAGCCAGATCGAAATCCTGGCAACGATGTCATTGAGCGCATCGATTCTGCGCGCCAGCCCCAACAGAACTTTCATTCAACCCCCGGAAAAACAAAAGCCAATGCGGCCATGCAGCTGCATTGGTCAAAGAAATGCCTGGCCAGTAGAATAAGGGAAAACACGAAATCATGGCGGCCAGACACAGCCGTCTCTGCGGACCATCAACAAACTTCCCCATGCCCAGCACCCGGATTTGCCTCGTTCGCCACGGCGAAACAGCCTGGAACGCCGAACAACGCCTGCAAGGGCACGAAGACATCGCACTGAATGCCAAGGGGTTAGCCCAGGCGCAGGCGATAGCAGCGGCACTGGCCTCCTGTGAATTCTCGGCCATCTATCACTCAGACCTGCAGCGGGCTACCGCAACGGCCAGAACCATTGCCAGCCAGCGACCGGCCCCCCTGATCGCCGAAGCGGCACTACGCGAGCGCCATTTCGGCATTCTCCAGGGCATCACCCGAGAGCAGGCCGAGCAGCGTTACCCTGGGCTCTACGCAGCCTTGCGTACCCACAACCCGGCAATGACGCCTCCCGGAGAAGGCGAATCGCTCAATGCCTTCGCCACGCGCATCCATGATGCCTTGCATGCAATTGCAGCGCGCCATCTGGGTGAAACCATTCTGATCGTCAGTCACGGCGGCTGCATGGACATCATGTACCGGATCGTGACGGGCAAAGCGCTGACCGAAGTGCGGGACTTCCGGCTCGGCAACGCCACCCTGAACTGGATCGAACGCGTCGGTTCGGGCTGGAAAATGCAGGTTTGGGACGAAAAAGCCCACTTACTGGATTGTTTTGACGAGATTTCAGCCTGATCCCAGCTGCGGCCGGGGCACCGTCCGGGTTATCATTCCGCACCCTTGTTCTTTCCTCCTCTGCTACCGCCAAGACCATGTTTTCCAGAAAAGACACCCTCTCCCGCATCGACCCTGAGTTGTTCGCCGCCATCTCTGACGAGAACCAACGTCAGGAAGATCACATCGAACTGATCGCCTCCGAAAACTACGTCAGCTGTGCCGTCATGGAAGCCCAGGGCTCGCAACTGACCAACAAGTACGCCGAAGGCTACCCGGGCAAGCGCTACTACGGCGGCTGTGAGTATGTGGATGTGGCCGAGCAGATCGCCATCGACCGCCTCAAGGCCCTGTTCGGAGCCGAATGCGCCAACGTCCAGCCGAATTCCGGTTCGCAAGCCAATCAGGCCGTGCTGATGGCCTTTGCCAAACCTGGCGACACCATCATGGGGATGAGCCTGGCCGAAGGCGGCCACCTCACCCATGGCATGGCACTGAACATGTCCGGCAAGTGGTTCAACGTTGTCGCTTATGGTCTCAACGAAAAAGAAGAGATCGACTACGACAAGATGGAAGCCCTGGCCCGCGAGCACAAGCCCAAGATCATCATCGCCGGCGCTTCGGCCTATTCGCTGCGCATCGATTTTGAACGTTTCGCCAAGATCGCCAAGGAAGTCGGCGCGATCTTCTGGGTCGACATGGCGCACTACGCCGGCCTGATTGCTGCGGGCTACTACCCGAATCCCGTCCCGCATGCTGACGTGGTGACCACGACCACCCACAAGACCTTGCGCGGTCCGCGCGGTGGCGTGATCCTGATGAAGGCCGAACACGAAAAGGCCATCAATTCGGCGATTTTCCCCGGCCTGCAAGGCGGCCCGCTGATGCACGTGATTGCCGCCAAGGCTGTCGCCTTCAAGGAAGCGGCCAGCCCCGAGTTCCGTCGCTATCAGGAACAAGTCGTGGCAAACGCCCGCGTCATGGCACGCGTGCTGGGTGAAGAACGCGGCCTGCGCATCGTGTCCGGCCGTACCGAAAGCCACGTTTTCCTGGTCGATCTGCGCAACAAGCAGATCACCGGCAAGGCTGCCGAAGCCCTGTTGGGCAAGGCTCATATCACGGTCAACAAGAACGGCATCCCGAACGATCCGGAAAAGCCCTTTGTGACCAGCGGGATCCGCATCGGCAGCCCGGCGATGACCACGCGTGGCTTCACCGAAATCGAAGCCGAGCGTGTTGCGCATTTGATCGCCGACGTGCTGGACGCGCCGAATGATGAAGCGGTGCTGGAACGCGTGCGTGCAGAAGTCTCTGTGCTCTGCAAGAAGTTCCCGGTGTACGGCGCGTAATCCCGACGAGATAGACCAGTGCAAAACCCGACGCGGCCGAAGTCTGACAAGGAACATTTCCGGACAGACCGGCCGCGTTTTTCTTTGGCAGCCCCAATCACGCAGATTCAGGAGCATGCACAATGAAATGTCCGTTTTGCGGCACCCCTTCCACCCAGGTCACCGATACCCGGGAAAATGACGAGGGTGACATCATCCGTCGCCGTCGCCGCTGCAATGAGTGTGACAAGCGCTTCACCACTTATGAACGCATCGAATTGAAGATGCCCCTGGTGGTGAAAAAGAATGGCAGCCGCGCCGAGTTCGAACGTGAGAAATTGCTCGCCAGCATGAAGCTCTCGCTGCGCAAACGCCCCGTGACGGCCGAAAGTGTTGAAGCCGCGCTGGACCGGATCGAAGGACGCCTGCTTTCTCTGGGCGAACGCGAGATTCCCAGCGAAAAACTCGGCGAACTGGTGATGCGGGAACTCAAACGCCTCGACAAGGTGGCCTACATCCGCTTTGCTTCGGTGTATCGGAATTTCGAAGATGCAGAAGAGTTTTCCGAAGCCATCCGCGAAGTCACCACCCATCCGCGCCTCAAACCGCGTCCACGCAGCTAAGACCCCGCATGTTCTATCCGTTTGACGAGCCCTATATGAGCCGTGCCCTGGCTCTGGCCGCACAAGGCTTGAACACGACCATGCCCAACCCGCGCGTGGGCTGTGTCATCGTCAATGCCGAAGAAGTCGTGGGCGAAGGCTGGCACCAGCGCGCTGGCGAAGCACACGCCGAAGTACACGCCTTGCGTGCGGCGGGCGCCAGAGCCCAGGGCGCCACGGCCTACGTCACGCTGGAACCCTGTTCGCATTTCGGGCGCACCCCGCCTTGCTGCGATGCCTTGATCAAGGCCGGCATCCGGCGCGTAGTCTGTGCCATGCAAGACCCGAATCCGCTGGTCGCCGGGCGTGGCCTGGCCCGCCTGCGCGAGGCTGGCGTCACCGTTGTCAGCGGCTTGCTTGAAGTGCAGGCGCGCAACCTGAACGAAGGTTTCATCTCGCGCATGGAACGCGGTCGTCCCTGGCTGCGTGTCAAATCGGCCGCCTCGCTGGATGGCCGTACAGCGTTGGCCAACGGCCAGAGCCAATGGATTACCTGCGACGAAGCCCGCGCGGATGCCCAGCACTGGCGAGCCCGGTCCTGCGCGATCCTGACCGGGATAGGCACGGTCCTGGCCGACAACCCTCGGCTCACGATCCGTGGCATTGCATGCGGGCGCCAGCCACTGCGGATCATCGTGGACAGCCAGTTACGCACGCCGCTGGACGCCGCCGTGCTGGCTGAAGGACATGCGCTGATTGCCACCGCCGTCAAGGATCCACAGCGCTTCGCGCCGTATCAGGAATTAGGGGTGACCGTCATCAGCTTGCCCGCCGGGGATGGGCGGGTAGATCTGCCCGGGCTGATGAAGGAACTCGGTCAGCGTGGTCTCAACGAAGTGCTCACTGAAGCCGGCCCGGTTCTGAATGGCGCGCTGATCGCCGCCGGCTGCGCCGATGCCCTGCTGCTTTATCTCGCCCCCAGCCTGCTTGGCAACCAAGCAAGGGGTATGTTCGGGTTGCCCGGTATGGATAGCCTGACTCAACGCCAGTCACTGCACATCCAGGATGTCACACGGATCGGCAGCGATCTGCGCATCCTCGCGCAATTTACGCCACATTGAGTGCCGGATCCGGTGTGCCGCACACGGCACAGTGAGGATCCTGGCCGTAGCGCATCTCGCGCCAGCACATTGCCAGACCATCCAGAATCAACAACCGGCCGACCAAGCGTTCACCACAGCCGGCAATGAGCTTGAGCGCTTCGGCCGCCTGCATGGCCCCGACGATACCGGTCAGAGGTGCAAAGATCCCCGTCACGGCACAGCGCAATTCGGCCACATCTTCGCCTTCCGGAAACAGGCAGTGATAGCAGGGATTGCCAGGATGGCGCAGATCGAATACCGAGATCTGCCCGTCGAAACGCACCGCCGCACCAGAGACCAGCGGTTTTTGATGCCGGCAACACGCGCGATTGATCGCATGGCGGGTCGCGAAGTTGTCCGTGCAGTCCAGCACCAGATCGACGCTGGCAATCAATGCAGCCAATTCTTCGCCCGCCAGACGCTGCTCGACCGTCGTCACCCGAACCAGCGGATTCACCCGCGCCAGTGTCCCCCGTCCCGAAACCGCCTTGTTATGGCCGACTGTTTCAAGCGAATGCAGGATCTGGCGTTGCAGATTGGTCAGATCCACCGTATCACCATCGCACAGCACGATCTCACCCACGCCTGCCGCGGCAAGATACATGGCTGCTGGCGAGCCCAGGCCCCCGGCACCCACCACCATGACCTTGCTGGCAGCAATGGCCTCCTGCCCCTCCACACCGATTTCGGGCAACAGAATGTGGCGGGAATACCGCAGGAGTTGGTCGTCGTTCATGGCGGACAGCGCAAGACAGAGGAAAGACGCAAGTGTACCTGCTGGACAAGAAAAAACCCGCGCGGCGCGAGCCGGCGGGCTAATTTCCAGACAGACCCAGAGTTGTAGCTCAGAGGGAGACCGTCGTACTGTCGCTTGCCTTGCGGCGACGCGCCGGTTTGCGCCTCACGGCACCAGGATCGAATTCTCCATCCAGAGACTTGAGTGCATCCTTGCGGGCTTTGAGCGCCATCTTGAATGCGCCTTCCTCGCCATATTTCTTGACGGAGAATTTCACCCGTTTGCGCCGGCCATCAGGCAAGGGCCAGGAAGCAACCCAGAACCAGCGCTGCTTTTCTTCGGGCAGATCCCGAGTTTCAGACGCGCAATAACGACACACGCCCACCACACCGGAACGATTGTTCTTCTTGACGATATTGGAATACTCACGCATCGAGAAGGGTGGATATTTAGCGATCACCTCATCCCGGAAGGACTTGGCAGCAAGGAAGGATTTCTGCTTGCTGCCGTGAACGCCATCACTGAAATGCTTGCGGAAGATCACGCCGCGCCGTTGAACGGTAACGAGCCAGCCATGGGTGCGACTGACTTCATTATCTACACGACTGATTCCGTAGACACTGCCTCGGCTCACTTCAATCCTCCATCATGCTGTCGGGTGTAACGGCGGCGATAAGAGGAATTTCGGCGCGATCCGCTCAAACTTTAGAAAATCATGGCATTGTTCGGTCCCCTGCTCTTTTGGCCCTTGCTCCATCTGGCTTGCGGCCAGGAGCGCGGAACGCCAATTGACGGCAGATCCGTAATTCGTGTTCAATCCGGGGCGCGCAACGGAGACGTACAATAGGGCAGGACAAGCGGGATTTGCAGTGGACAATGGCTTGAACTCACGACTGGGTATGACCGAAACCGAATGGCTGCGGCATGAGCGTGAGCATTTCCGCATCCTTGTCGAAGTCACCAATGCGGTGATCTCGCGCCAGAACCCGGCAGAATTGATCGCGGAAATCGCCGGCACGATCCGCGAGTTTTTCGGCGTGGATTATCTGAGCCTCGATCTGCTCGATCCTGCCAGCCCGCAGTTGCGTTCTCACGCAGTCCATTTCCTGGCTGGCGGCAGCCAGCGCAGCAATACCCAGATTCCCCGGCATGCCTCCCTCGCTGACCAGGTCTTCCGCAGCAAAAACATGTTGCTGGCTGGCCGCCAGGAGCTGGAACGGCTGGCTCAGGAATCGGGACAAGCCTCACAGCTCGCGACACGCGGATTCCAGGCCACCTGTACCCTGCCCCTGATTGCCGGGCAGCGCGTGCTGGGTGCCCTGAATCTTGCCCACAACCATCCGGACGCCTTTTCCCGGTACAACCTGAGCCTGCTGCAGGAAATAGCTGCGCGCATTGCGATCGGCATGGAAAACGCACTGGCATATGAAGAAATCTCGCGCCTCAAGGACAGGCTTGCCAGCGAAAACCTGTATCTGAACGAGGAGATCCGCAACTTCGGCTCCTTCGGCGAGATCATCGGCGAAAGCGCGGCCATGCGCGCCGTCCTTGAACAGGTCGAAATGGTCGCCAGCAGCGACTGTACGGTACTGATCCTGGGCGAAACCGGCACCGGCAAGGAGCTGATTGCGCGCGCGATCCACAAGATGAGTGCCCGCAAGACCAGTACCATGGTCAAGGTCAATTGCGCAGCAATCCCTGCCGGCCTGCTGGAAAGCGATCTGTTCGGGCATGAAAAAGGGGCATTCACCGGAGCAAGCAGCCAGCGACTGGGACGTTTCGAACTGGCCGACAAGGGCACCTTGTTCCTGGATGAAGTGGGCGACATCCCGCTGGAACTGCAGCCCAAACTGCTTCGGGCTTTGCAGGAACGCGAAATCGAACGCCTGGGCAGCCACCGTGTGATCCCGGTCGATGCCCGCCTGATTGCCGCAACCAACCGCAATCTGATGCAGATGGTGGCGCAGCGCGAATATCGCAGCGACCTGTACTACCGGCTGAACGTTTTCCCGATTGTCATTCCGCCACTACGGGATCGGCCGGAAGACATCCCTCTGCTGGCCAGCTACTTTGCCCAGAAAATCGCACGGCGCATGAATCGTCAGATCGACAGCATTCCGGCCGATACCCTGCAGCATCTGGCCGGTTTGCAATGGCCAGGGAATGTGCGCGAGCTGGAAAACGTGATCGAAAGAGCGGTGATCCTGTCACGCGGGCCGGTACTCCACCTGCCGGTCAACGAGCTGCAACTGCATCTTGCTCCCACGGCCTGGAAAAGCGCAGCGTCCCCACACGCAGCCCCCTCCGAGCTGCCGCAGCTTGCCGACGCTTCGGAAGCCGAACGCCAGAAAATCATCAAGGTCCTGCGCGAAACCAACGGCATCGTCGCCGGTCCGCGCGGGGCTGCAGCCCGCCTCGGGCTCAAGCGCACGACGCTGCTCTCGCGCATGCAACGTCTGGGAATCTCCTCGCACGACATTTCCTTGCGCGCTGGCGACGAATGAGGCGGCGCCTCCGCGGCGAGCTTCAGGCCGCGGGCGCTTCTGCCACCAGAGGATATTCGACGAAACCGCCCGGCCGGCAAAAGCTCAGGAGCCGGATGCCGGCATGCTGGGCGATCCGGATGGCCAGGGCTGTGGGCGCCGAAATCGTGGCAAGCACCGGAACATTCATCCGCGCAGCCTTGCGAACCAGCTCGTAGCTGGCACGGCTGGTCAGAAACACCAGACCAGTACCGGAATCGATACCCTGCCCGGCCATCCAGCCCAGAAGCTTGTCGAGGGCATTGTGGCGCCCCACATCTTCAAAGACGCGCAGGATCTCGCCTTGCGCCGAGCACCAGGCCGCCGCGTGCGCGCACCCCGTTGCCTGAGTGAGCGGCTGATGTTGCGGCAACTCGGCCAGAATCCGCTGAATGCTTGTGTGATCAATCGCACCGGCATGCACGGCATTAACCTTTTCCGGCTGCAAATCAAGCAAGGCCAGACTTTCCGTTCCACACACGCCGCACCCGGTACGCCCCGTCAGGGTCCGGCGGTGTTCTTTCAGGCGCAGGAAAGCGGCCTGTGCAATCGTGAGATGGACTTCCACGCTGTCAGAATGGCAGATCAGCTCCAGATCGTGGATCTCGCGCCGATTGGTGACAATGCCTTCCGACAACGCAAAACCCAGCGCGAACGCTTCCAGATCGGCCGGAGTGGCCATCATCACGGCATGCGAAATCCCGTTGAAGACCAGTGCCACCGGGCATTCCTCGGCCACCACGTCGTCACTGGGCTTTGACTGGTCCAGACGATGACGCACGACGCCCAGCGTCTGCATGCATGCGGGGGCTTCTTCGGACACCGGGCATGCGTCGGAATCTGTCTGCGCCATGCTGGCCTAGCCTCCGGTTTGCGACATGAAACGCATGATGCGCTGCGGTGCACTGGTGAATTCATGCCGGTGTGGTTTCAGATCGACGGCAGCCCGCAATACGTCCTCCAGCTCGCCATCACTGATGCCTGCGCGCAGTAGCGGGCGTAGTTCGACGCGCGCTTCCTGCCCCAGGCAAAGGTAGAGCGTACCATCCACGGCCAGCCGGACGCGATTGCAGCTTGCGCAGAAATGTTGCGTGATCGGCGTGATGAAGCCGATCTGGCTTTGCGCATCAGGCGTCTGCCAGTAACGGGCCGGGCCACCACCCAGCTCCGCAGAGCATGGCACCAGGCCAAATTTTTCGACGAGACGGCTGCGAACCGCATCCAGCGGCAAGAACCCCGTTTTGCGCCCGGCGTCGCCCACCGGCATGGCCTCGATCAAACGCAGGATGAAGCCATGCTCGATGCAGAACGCCGCCATGCGTTCGATCTCGTGATCGTTCACGCCCAGCATCGCCACCATGTTCAGCTTGATCGGCAAAAGCCCGGCCGCCTTGGCCGCCATGATGCCGGCCAGGGTCGCGTCCAGACTGTCCCGCCCGCAAACCCGGGTAATGCAATCGCGATCCAGCGAATCAAGGCTGACATTGATGCGCGCCAGCCCTGCCGATTTGAGCGCCACGGCATGCTTGTCCAGCTGCGTCGCATTGGTGGACAGGGACAGATCGTGCACGCCAGCCAGACCAGCCAGCGAACCAACGAGTTCGACCAGATGGCGCCGCAATAAAGGCTCGCCGCCCGTCAGACGGACCCGCCCTACCCCCATGCGCGCGAAAGCCGCCACGACACGTTGGATTTCCGCAAAGCTCAGCCAGTCAGCCGGCTCGGCGTAGCCATCGAAATCCTTGGGGCGGCAATAGCTGCAGCGCAGGTCGCAACGATCCGTGACCGATACGCGCAAATAATCGATGCGTCGGCCAAAACGGTCCTGCAAGTCGGAAGCGGGAAGCGGTGAGGTGCGCAAGAGCAGTTTTCCTGCCTGTCCGTTGAATCAAGCCAAGCATGCCCCAACCGAAGTCGGGACATGCTGCCAACACACCTCAGGCCAGTGCAGCCTTGCGCATGTCGGATTTCATCTTGCCGTAGACCTCTACCACATGGTTTTCGGCCCAGACCTGATCCGCAATGGCTTCGACCTTGACGGCACTGTACTTGTATTCCGGCGTCTTCGAAATCGGGTCCAGGTGATCCACAGTCAGCTCATTACAGGCACCGATCCACCATTGATAGGTCATGTAAACCGCACCGGCATTGACCCGGTCATTGACATTGGCACGCGTGATGACCTTGCCGCGCCGCGAAGAGACCCAGACCAGCGACTGGTCGGCGATCCCGAACTTCCTGGCGTCATCCGGATGGATCTGCACGAAGCCGGGTTCGTCGGCCAGGGTTTGCAGCGCGCTGCAATTCCCGGTCATCGAACGGCACGAGTAGTGCCCGACTTCACGCACTGTGCACAAGCCCAGTGGGTAGTCAGCATCGACCTTTTCCAGCGGCGCACGCCACTCGGCGGCAAACAGCAATGCCTTACCGCTGGGCGTATCGAACTTGTTGCCCTTGTACAACCACGGCGTGCCGGGATCCTCTTCGGTTTCGCAAGGCCATTGCACATAGCCCAGACCCGCCATTTTCTCGTAGGTGGCACCGGCGTACAGATGGCACAGGCCGCGAAGCTCGTCCCAGATTTCCTGGGCATTGTTGTAGTGCATCGGGTAGCCCATGGCCGTGGCCATCAGGCTGTGGATTTCCCAGTCGTGCTTGACGTCGTAATCGGCGGGCGGATCGATGGCCTTGTAGCAGCGCTGGAAGCCGCGGTCGGCACTGGAGAAGACGTTTTCATGCTCGCCCCAGGAGGTTGCCGGGAAGATCACGTCGGCAACCATTGCGGTCTTGGTCATGAAGATGTCCTGCACGATGATGAGTTCGAGCTTCTCGAACTCACGGCGCATCATGCCCAGATCCGGTTCGGTCTGCAGCGGATCTTCACCGAAGATGTAGTTGGCCTTGAGCTTGCCTTCATGAATCTTGTGCGGCACATCGGTCAGGCCATAACCCTTTTCGGCGGGAATGCTCGGCACGCCCCAGGCCTTGGCGAATTTTTCGCGCGCAGCGGCGTCAGTCACGTAGTAATAGCCCGGCAAGGTATTAGGCAGTGCGCCCATGTCGCAGGCGCCCTGCACATTGTTCTGGCCGCGCACCGGGCCGACGCCCACATTCGGCCGAGCCAGGTTGCCGGTAATGGTGGCCAGGCTCGACAAGCCCTTGACGACGTCGACGGCCTGTCCCCACTGGGTCACGCCCATGCCCCACAGGATCGTGGCGGACGGCGCGGCGGCATACATACGGATTGCTTCGCGCACCAGCTGCGGATCCAGCCCGGTGATCTCGGCGGTGTATTCCGGGGTGTACTTGGCGACCATCGCCTTGTACTCCTCGAAACCTTCGGCGTAGTTCGCCACGAAGTCCGGCTTGTACAGGTTTTCGTTGATCAGCACATTGGCAAAGGCATTGACCAGTGCCATGTTCGAGCCGTTCTTGAGCGGCAGATACAGGTCGGCGATGCGCGCGGTCTCAATGATGCGGGGGTCGCACACGATGATCTTGGCCCCCTTTTCCTTGGCCTTGAGGATGCGCCGTGCCACGATCGGATGCGAATCGGCCGCGTTGTAGCCGAAAACCAGAATGCATTTGGTATCTTCGATCTCGCAGATCGAATTGCTCATCGCGCCATTGCCCAGCGTGACCATCAGCCCTGCTACGGACGGGCCGTGACAGACCCGCGCACAGCAGTCGATGTTGTTGGTGCCGATCACCGCACGGGCGAACTTCTGCGCCACGTAGTTCGATTCATTGCCAGTACCGCGCGAGGAGCCGGTCAGCATGATCGAATCCGGGCCGTACTTTTCCTTGATCGCTTTCAGGCGCGAGGCAGCAAAGTCGATGGCTTCGTCCCAGGACACGGCTTCGAGTTCCGCGCCGCGCTGGCGACGGATCATCGGCCGCTTCAGACGCGGCGTCAGCAACTTGGTGTCATTGAGAAAATCCCAGCCGTAATAGCCTTTCAGGCACAGCTCGCCCTGATTGGTGACGCCGTTCGCGCCTTCCGCCCCGACGACCTTGCCGTTCTTGACCAGCAGGTTGATCTTGCAGCCAGAGCCACAGTACGGGCAAACCGTAATAACCTTTTCCATGTTTGCAACTCTCTTTCAGGATGATTCGGTGTCAATCAGAGTGACGGAGTGCCTGCAGCCTCAAGGGCTGCACGCTCCTGGCGACGCCGCAAGGTCAGATCCATGGCGGCACGGTCAAATACATGCAGGGCTTTGGTCGGGCAAACCGAGATACAGGCCGGTCCCAGCTCGCGTTCGGCGCACAGGTCGCACTTGTGCGCCTCGGCCTTCAGACCGTGCGTGAGCGTCACGCCGGCATAAGTTTTCGTGGCCGGGACGTTGATCACATCCATTGCGCCGAAAGGACAAGCCATCACGCAGGTCTTGCAGCCCACGCAGCGATCCTGCAACACCTGTACGCTGTTGTTGCGATACACGATGGCCGCGTTCGGACAGGCATTGACACAGGGCGCATCCTCGCAGTGACGACAGGTCACGGGCACGCTGATTTCCTGACTTTTTACGACCCGCAAACGCGGCGCAAAGCTCGCTGAAGACAGGGCTTCGACACCCGCCGCCCCTGAGTGCGACAGTACGCAGGCGACTTCGCAAGTACGACAGCCAATGCATTTACTGGGTTCTGCAAAAATAAACCGGTTCATTCTGTTGTCTCCTTATCCCTACGCCAAGCATTCATGCCAATTCACCGTGCAGGCAGCTGACTCACGCGGCCACCATACACTCTAGACCGTCCAGTTCCTGCCCGGATTGAAGCCGCGAAAACAAAGCCTCGACGGCCTGTTTCACGACATCCATCATCGGAAAGGAATACGCCACGACAGCAGGCTGGATGCCGATGAAGACCACTTCCTCGACCTGCTCGCGCAAACGCTCGATCAGGAAACTGATCGGCAGGTTATGGGTCGTCATGAAAAACATTTCCGCAATGCAACGCTCATCGACGATGCGCATTTCACCGGGCGCCAAGCCCATGTCCGCAGCATCGACAATCACCACGCGACGCGGTGCCAGCGCCAGCACTTCATGCGCATGATTTTCCGGTGCAGAACCCCCATCGATGACGGCCCAGCCAGCCAGTGGCTGTTGCAGCAGCATCTCGGCCAGCAAAGGACCGGCGCCATCGTCGCCCATCATGCTGTTGCCGACAGCCAGCAAAACGTTCTCAATCATCACGCCGCCTCACCATCAGATACATCGCCGGTTCGGCTTCAATGGCCGCCATCGCCTGCATCAGCGTGTCTTGCCAGACCAGCGCTTCCGGCGCGAGCGTCGCGCGGAGACCATCAAGGGCTGCACCCAGCATCCGGATATGGCTCGAATCGATGCTGATCTCGCCAAAGCGCAACACTCCTTCCAGCTTGCGCCGGGCTTCACCCTCGGGGAGAAGTCCGATCCAGTTCGAGAAGCCTTCAAGCGGGCATTCCAGCACGGTCTTGAGGCAGTCAATCACGCCGATGTGATGCCCGACCGCCAGGGTGTAATACATCACCTGTTTGGCCTGCGCGGGCATATCCTCTTCACGCTCGAGGAACTTCTGGCTCAGCGCGTAAAAAACAATCTTGCTCATCAGCCAAGTGCCGCCGAACTGATGGCATGCAGACGCGAGAAGATTTCGGTCAGCCGAGGATCACTTTCCTGCGCCAGATACTGTTGAATCCGGGCATTGAGTTCCTGGGGCGTCTTCAGATCAAGCAACGCCAGATATTTTTCAGCGATCTGCCGCCCATGCAGGTAGCCTGCCATGCGCCGCGCTTCACGTTCGATCTGCACCCGCACATCCAGCGGAATGCCGGGGAAAATCGGCGCCACGCGCTCATCTTCGCCTTCGACGTGATGCGTACCCTTGAGCTTCTGATCCAGCAAGCCCAGCGCTACGGCAAACCCGTAGATGGTTGCTGCCGGCGTCGGCGGGCAGCCGGGGATGTACACATCCACCGGCACGATCTTGTCCGTACCGCCCCACACGCAGTACAGGTCATGAAAGATGCCGCCACTGCAACCGCACGCGCCATATGACACGACAATCTTCGGATCCGGCGCCGCATTGAAGGCCCGCAAGGCCGGAATCCGCATGGAGCGGGTCACCGCGCCGGTAAACAACAGGATGTCCGCATGGCGCGGCGAAGCCACCACCTTGATGCCGAAACGCTCGGCATCGAAGATCGGCGTGATGGCCGCGAAGATCTCGATTTCGCAACCATTACAGCCACCGCAATCGACCCGATAGACATAGGCCGAACGCTGGATATCCTTCAGCAAGGTCTTCTTGAGTTTCGCGACCTGCTCATCCACCTTCAGTGGAACCGGCATGCTACCTGGCACGAACAGGTTGGAGGGTTTGTCGATGGCATTCATTTTGGCATCCCCTTGTTCATATGCTGACCCAGGGGCAGTTTTACCGGGCTCAGGACATTTTTCTTGCGCTTGCATTCCGGGCAGGTTTCGAAGTTCGAGCGCTGCGCCTCGACCTCGGCTTCCGGCGTCCCCGCCTGCACCAGCAAGGCCATCGCGTAATTGACCTCTTTGGTCGGCGCAAACGGACGGGCGCACACCGCGCAGTTCTGCAGGCTGAATGTGGCTTCCTGATACAGATCCTGCTTGTTGCCGACAGCCAGTTCGAACTCTGGCGTCAAGCCGATGGCATGGGTCGGGCAAACTTCCTCGCAGCGTCCGCAAAAGATGCAGCGGCCAAGAAACAGGCTCCAGGTACGGGTTCCTGCCGCTTCATCCGTCTTTATGCTCAGAGCATTGGCCGGACAAGCCACCATGCAGGCCGCACAGGCGATGCAACGCTCGGCATCCAGCTCCGGCTTGCCACGGAAACCGGGGCTCACCGGGAACGGCGCAAACGGATACTTGGTCGTCGCTTCGCCAGCTTTGAAAATGGTCTTGAATAACTTGAGCATCGACAGCCCCTTATTTCAGCGGCGAGTTCTTGCGCTCGCGGCCATAGCGTTCGATTTCCTTGTACGGCACGGTGGTCGACTTCTGCTTGCGCACATCCACCAGCGTCACCCGGTCGGTACAGGAGTAACAAGGATCGATACTCGCCACGATCAGCGGTGCATCGGACACGGTATTGCCACGCAGCATGTAACGCAGCGGTGGCCAGTTGGCATAGGTCGGCGCACGACAGCGCCAGCGATACAGCTTCTGGTTGTCACCCGTCATGCTCCAGTGGATGTCTTCGCCGCGCGGTGCTTCGGCAAAGCCGAGTGCAAACTTGTGCGGCTGATAGGCGAAGCCCTCGATCAGGATCGGACCTTCCGGCAGATTGGCCAGTGCATGCTCGATCATGGCGATGGAATCGAAGAACTCCTTGGCACGGATCATCACGCGCGACAGCACGTCACAGCCATCCATCACATGCAGCCCCATCGGCAGATCCGCATAGCCGGCATACGGGTGATCGACGCGGATGTCGCGCTTGAAGCCACTGCCACGCACCAGCGGGCCCACCGGGCTGAAGTCGCGTGCCACCTTCGGATCCAGCCGGCCAACCCCGGCTGTCCGCTGGGCCAGATTCGGCGTTTCGAGCAGCATCTCGACGAGCTGGCCGACTTCGGTGCGCAATTCGCCACACAGCTTGATGGTCTGTTCGCGTTGCGCCTTGAGGATGTCGCGGCGCACCCCGCCGATCAGGTTCATGCCATAGGTCTTGCGCGAACCGGTCAGCAACTCGGCCATGGTCATGGACTTCTCGCGCACCCGGAAGAACTGCATGAAGCCGGTGTCAAAGCCCACAAAGTGGCAGGCCAGCCCCAGATTCAGCAGATGGCTGTGCAGCCGCTCGACTTCCAGGAAAACACTGCGGATGGCTTGCGCACGCCGTGGTGCCTTGATGCCCAATGCATTTTCAACGGAACTGGTGTACGCCACGCTGTGGGTGAAACCGCAAATTCCGCAGACCCGGTCGGACAGGAAGGTCACTTCGTCGTAACCCATGCGCGTTTCCGCGAGTTTTTCCATGCCGCGATGCACGTAGAACATGCGGTAATCGGCATCGACGATATCTTCGCCATCGACGAACAGGCGGAAGTGCCCCGGCTCATCGGAAGTAATGTGCAGCGGTCCCAGCGGAACTTCGGTACTTGCCGTCGCCGCAGACGGGCCGTCATTGACGAACTTGTAGGTTTCGTCATCGGTGGTCGGCGCCGGGCGCTCGCGGTAGCCCATCGAATCCTTGCGTAGCGGATGCAGGCCATCGGGCCAGTCATCGGGCAATACCAGGCGGCGCTCGTCGGGCAAGCCGACCGCACGCAAACCATACATGTCGAAGACTTCGCGCTCGCCCCACACGGCAGCCGGCACGCGTGGCGTGACTGACGGATATTCCTGCGAAACCGGATCAACCAGCACACGCACGACGACCCAGCTCTTGACGATGCCTTCCATCGAGAGCACGTAATACACCGCGAAGTTGCCATTGATCGGGCGTTCGTCATTGCCGAACAACACCGAGAGCCAACCGCCCTGGTCGTAATACAGCCACTCCACCACTTCGGGCAGAGAATTGGTCTTGACCGTGACCGTCACCTGATCCTCGGTTTGCCACTCTTCCTCAAGCACCACGGAAGGAAATTTCTGGCGCAAACCATCGACATAGTTACGGCCAATCTTGATCTCACCTGATACAGACATTTGCTTCAATCTCCTCGCTGGGCCGTTCAGTTGAGAACCTGCGCCCCGGGGGCTACTGCAGGGGACTCGGCTGCTGCCGGAATGCTATCGCTCTTTTGCCAGGGCAACTTGAGACTGGACTCAAGCTCTGCACGGGGAACATCCATCACGATGGCGGCTGCGCGCTCAACCAGTTCGATCACCGGCTTCGGCATGCAGATCCCGAACAAGAGCATCAGTGCAAGCAAAACTGCCATCGGAGCCAGGGTCAACGCACCTGTATCCCCCTTGGCCACCACTTCCGGACTGGGCCCGAACAGGCTGCCTGCCAGCATGCGCACCAGCCCTGCCAGCACAATGGTC
>Ga0316604_10000884_pt1 | contig 30922 bp, 31 predicted proteins | sample OWC_soil_day20_C_FD_207650 | JGI IMG/M metagenome (GOLD analysis project Ga0316604, IMG submission 207650) | Wetland soil microbial communities from Old Woman Creek delta, Ohio, United States - OWC_soil_day20_CT | ecosystem: Environmental > Terrestrial > Soil > Wetlands | place: USA: Ohio... | reverse complement strand
TTTAAGGCTTCGATAGCTACTTTCGCTTTAAAGGCTGCATTGAACTTTCTTCTTCCCTTGTTCATATTGTAAATTTAAGATGTTTTTCCACTTAAACTTACTGTCCGTTTTTAGGGGAGTATTATAGACATATCAACTATTTTGATGCTAGGCTTTTTTATTTGGGGATTTGTATTAAACAAAATCAAGATCAAACAACGAGTATTGAAAATTCTTAAAATGACATTTTTACTAACTCCTCTTTTTACATTTTGCTTTTTGAGTATTCATTATCCTGTTTCAGAAAAACTAGTATTCTATTTTTTACAAATTACCGTTTTTCCCGCCTGTGCTATCTTAAGGATTTTCAATAAGCATGGAATTACTTATCAGATAAGCAAAATAGGTCTAGTCATAACTACTATAATTGTAGCAGCAACACTTTTTGGATCATTTATAATCGGTAAAATCCCAGCACAGTATTGGAGGGGAAATGCGTACATGAAATACTTATTATTTTAATGAGGCGCAGATTAATGAAATTAAGATGACAGTATTAAAACCTTTTATTAAAGATTCCAATACGATTTCCTTGAGGAAATTTATGATACTCCGGAGAAGTATTATTTAAAAATATCTAAAAGTAAAATTGTCTCCATTCCCAAGTCATACATTAGTATTGAAGAGATAAATGTTCCTCCTGGTTATCATAATTAAAGGAACCATATATGAGATTAGTCAGATTGATAAAAGGATTCCCAGAACTATTTTAAAAGCAAGAATCTTAAAAAGATGCTATTTTAGTAAAATCCTCTATAATTATTCAAAATTGTATATGTCCCATTTACTGTTTATTTGTATATTAGAGGATGTAAATTAAACAATGTCAAAGGCTAAGGCTAATTTCAGATTCCTAATTCAACTTAATTTACACTCTCCTTTAACATTTAATCACATTAATTTTCTATATATAATTGGTAGAATGATCAACTTCTCTTAAAATGGAAACTAGAAAATTAAGCCCTACTAAAAAAACATCATCAGAATTGAAAAAAATAAAAGTCAATAACACTTTTGACTCTAAATTTATGATGATTTTCATTCCCTTTCTTTGCTCAATTATAGTAATCTTATTTGTCCCTTACTTGCTTACCCAATATAATGTTTTCAACTGGGGTTTTTCTGAGAAGGATGGGGTAATCGGTGACACTATAGGCGGAACTATGGGGCCTTTTATTGCTATTGGGGCAGCAATTCTTACGTTCCTTGCTTTCTGGGTGCAATATAAAGCCAATGAGCAGCAAAAGAAAGATTTAAAGATTGAACGTTTTGAGAACAAATTCTATGAACTTCTAAGATTACATAAAGCCAATTTAGAAGAGATGCATATTGGGAATAGCTTACAGGGCCGAAGATGCTTTGTTCCAATGTTTTACGAGCTTAAGTGTTGTTACAATACCTGTAAAAGTTTTTTGGATAGCATAAACATTATGGATAAAGCACGCTATGAATATGACAAGTTCGACTTAATGGATTTCGTATATACTATTTTCTTTTTTGGTATTGGTATTAATTCAGAGAAACATTTTATTCATAAACTGACTAAGGCAGAAAAACATTTATTTGAACTTGTCAAACCATTCTTAGAATCAATACAGAATAAAGCTTCCAATCATTTTCTAAGTGATTCTAAAATACCCTATTATATTTTTAATCTCCCATTAAGTGGGATTTATGATGAACATACCGTAGAATTTTATTACGTTCCTTTTGACGGACATCTTCATCGACTAGGTCATTATTACAGACATTTATTTCAAACAGCCAAATATGTTATCACACAAGACCACGATATGATTGACCCAAAAGAACAATACGAATATATTAAAACTCTTAGAGCACAATTATCGGATTTTGAACAGTTGCTATTATATTATAATGCACTTGCTTGGTTTGATACAGATTGGAGAATATTATTTACTAGATATCGGCTAATTAAAAACATGCCTGTTGCATTGGCGACTATGGACCAGTCTCCACTAATACACTTTGCAGATGAAATTAGAGAATTAAAAAAAGAAAATATTAATATTTTTGACTGATCTCTTCATATTAAGTTACCTTTTTTACAAAAACAGACAAATCAGCATTTGTCTCCCTCTCGGTATAATCTAAAGATAAAGTGCTAATTATTTTCTCATCAGAAATAAGAAAGAATGTAGATATTCTTTTCTTTTGTACAGAGTCATAAATCCCGTTCATTGTATATACTGTACAATTCACCATCATATCTAAACGTTATATCTTGCGCGGAATCTTCCTTATATAATCCAGTACATTCACCTCATTTTTCCAATATCTTCAATTTAAAAGATGATTAGCCATGATGACACCCGCAAGCTACCTCCCTACCTCCCTGACTATCTACGCATACGCATACATATAGATGAATCTTTGAAGGATATAAGCAATCTTAATCCGTAATTTAATCCTATTTGACGTAGTTATATCTCGTAAACACCTTATACAGAATAGATCATCCGGGAATCTTCCTCCTACCAGCGTTGCCAGCTTTTTCTTTAGCAGCTGGTGATCAATATTATCAAAATACCCCTTAATATCCAGCGCAATAATAGAACAGCCCCCTGCTACCCACTTGGTCAAATGCTTCCCGTACAACCTGCATATTGCATTTGCCCAGATCTGAACGTTATGCGGGTACGATATCGTCAAAAGCATGCCGGCGAATATAATTTCCGTACATCCTATCTTGCTGGCAATCCTAACTCATTCACGCAACCCATGTCAGTGTCATAACGTCAATTTTGTCACCCCTGCCTTTCCTCCACCAACTCCATAAACTCCTTCACAGTCATCAACCACTCCCGCTGCCCTCCTTTATACGTCCCATGAATCCCCTCCGGTACCACCAGCTGCAATCCATGCGCCTGCATCTCCGCTGTCTGATCCTCACTAATCCCCGGTTCCAGCGTAATCAGATGCTTAAAAGGTATCCTATCTGCCTCATTCAGTACCTGTCTCCATCTATCCTTACAGGTTGTCTTTGCTCCTGCCATTGTCAGCTTCTCCGCAGGAAAATCTTTATCCCTGTACGCCGCCACCCCTGGAAACAAAAAGTCAGGCTTTGATTTATTCTCTGTAACCGCCGTCCGCTGATATTGAATAGCATTCGCCTTAAAGATCTCTTCCAGATGTAGCTCCAGCGCAAACCCCGCTCTCGACTTTCTCCTGTTATGTACTGATAGGGAAAATGCGATAAAATCATCTACATCCATTTCACCATTCACTGACATAAACCCCTTCTCCAGCTTTTCCTTTATAATATTCCGCTCCAGACGTCTGAACAGCTTCTCCTCAAACTCCATCCATGCTATCAGTGCTCCATCAGGATCATTCACCGGATCCACCTTCACAGGCAGCTGCTTCCTTGCGAATTCAGAGAATATGATTGTCTTAGGGAACTTACCACCGAACTTCTCCAGCAGTTTATCCAGCTGGTCATCCTCCGGTTCTTCAATGGCAATTCCCAACTCCTCCATGATCAACCCTGCCACCAGGTCTACCTGTTTATCATCCGCCTTTTCTATAACATGTGCCACAAATGATTTCCCATCCTGCACATTGACTCCAAATAACCACAGTAACTGATTTTCTGTTGTACTGCCTTGTGGTGTAATAATACACAATATGGAACCATCCGGTTTCTGGGCTAGAATCAGCAGATCTCCTACCTGGGCCTTTTCCGATACGTCTGTAGTGGGGAAATATAACCTCCATTCCGCAGCTCTTGCTTTATTATTATATCTGGAATCATACCACGACAACGTACCATCTGCAGTGACAGTCTCGCGGTCATCACCCATCCACATCATTTTTACCGGAAAATTATACGTCTTCCCCTCATCATTGGTACCCAAAAGATTTTTCAGGGCCGTAGATCCATTAAATTCATGCTGATTGGAAGTTTTCTTATCGACTTCCACCTGAGATAGTCTTTTGGCAGCTACACCACTAAAATATTGTGATAAATGTCCCTTCTCCATGGTTATATATGGGTATAACGATTTCGCAATGAAATATTCAATACGAATATATTAAAATAAGATCTATAACTATCCGACTATTCTAAAGCCTCGATCCTTCCTGTTATACTCCCAGTATTCCAGAGACATCTCAACCCTTGCACTTACCCGTTTGAAATATGCAAACTCCTCCCGGCCCAATCTGCCAGGTGCGACAATCACCAATTTCCGGATATGTAAACCTGGATACCAACAAGCATAATCGAGTAACTGGCCTAAGGCTTCCCTGATGTTCCTCCGCACATTACCAGATGTTTTTACCTCCAATATTGATATATCTTTTTTACCATGGGCTACTACAACGTCAGCCCGGTTTATACCAAACCGTGTCTTATCCACAGAAACAGCTCCCTGCAAAGCAGACTGTCCTGAACGTATAAACTGCTTCAATTGCCCAATAATTTCATCATGGAGTCTGGCAATAGTAATAGAAGCGCTGGTCGTCTTTCTTTCAAAAGTCTGCTTTGTCCGGGCATCTCCTTCATTAAAACGAAAGATATCCTCCGAAGCTAGCTTCTCAAGGTCAGCCGCATTAACCTGGCATCATCAATATCCTTGTGATATATCAGGTCATCCTCTTTTATAAAGACTTTATCCTTGTATCCGGCACCGGAAACTCTGTGGATTACATCTGTAGAAGTCAGTGGTTCATCGCTGTTTCTATCAATATGTATCTTCTCAGAGGTTATCACATCAAAAATTTCGCTGATAGTAAGGCCCTTATTACCTCTCTTCTGTAATATTTGAATAACAGCTTCATGGATGAGCATATCTTAACAATTAATGATTCGCAACTTTTGTCAAATTTTAAAATTTATCCCCACTTGCACAGTAACGATTTCAACCTTTATTAACATTACATAAATTTAAACGAAAAAATTATTTGCCTTTTGGGGCACATATCTTTTCTACAATGAACCTCATGCATTCAGAATAAATAGCGGAATATCAAATCAGCATGAAAAATATCAAATGAAAATTAGCTATTTCATATACACATAAATAGCAATACACACTGGTCTCAAATCAACCCGACATTCGGACTTTTAATTTTATTTTTCGATAGATAAAGGGCTTTAAAAAACCTTCATTGTCTGGTCATAAATACAAACAAAAATTATTCGCTAACAGAACTCATCACATTCACAGGAGTAGATGCCATTCATCAGATAGATGACATAACCAGAAACGGATGTATGAAAACTACTTCAATAAATCCCGAGGAGCGCTTCAATAGTTTTATGACCTGAGCCAAAGCAGGATTCTTGATGAGCATAAGCCGTAAAAGGTTATATAACCGCCAGCTAAAAAAACAGCCTTTCTTCGGCAAATATAATGATGGATCGCCTACAATACATCTCCTCATGACAATCTAAAAAACATATTGTAAAAATGAATATCATTTATAAATTTCCCATCCCAATTCAGTTGATCTTTATCAAAAAGCTGAATGATTGTTCCTAAAATATTTAACCTTTTTGAAAAGCCTGGTATCAAAGGGAATTATTATATACCGGGTTTGTAATAAATATCCTCAATCCCTGAATTCCACTCCCAAAATCAGATTTAAAATTTCAGTTCCTCCATTCATCCTTTTTCCCCCTCAGCTTTGTCTTACTATAAACCGCCTAAACCATTAAAAGCCCGCACTAATGCCAGCTTTTGCGATATACTTGTTGTTAGTCCTCATTGCCGGTACCCCAAAGGATACCGGAATCATTCTCCTGGATGACAGCCACACTATTTGCTGTTATAAAGGAAACAAATATGTCATCACCCAAAACAGGGTCAACGAACGGGAGTTCTTCTGGAACAAACCTGAACCGGCAGCCCTTTATCTCATCAGCCTTGAAACCGGAGAACGCAGGAAGATAGCAGAATCCAAAAATGGCCTGTTACTGCATGCCACCCTGTCGCCCGAAGAGAATTTCGCCATCTGGTACGATCAGGCAAAGGCTCGTTTTTGTATATATCAGATCAGCATAGCGGTCACCCGTCAGTTGCCAGGCAGCATTATTGCAATCCCCCGGTGGCTGGCTGGTGATCAATTACTCATTGCATATGATGAGTATGATATCTGGAAATTTAACCCGGTCACATTACAGTCAACATGTATCACCGAAAAATACGGCAGAAAGCATAAAACCATTTTTCGCCTGCTAACAGACAGCATGCTGATTGCTTTTAATACTAAAAGCAAAAAAAATGGTTTCTGGCAGATGAGTTCTTCCACACCACGATGCCTCACCATGGATGACTGCCTGTACTATTTTCCTGTTCACCCATTAGATGAATACCAACCGCTAAAAGCAAAAAACGCCAATACATGGCTGCTTTACCGCCAATACGCCGATTCACCTCCAATTCTATATACAACAACCGATTTCAGGGAATTCCGCCCGCTTTCCACCCCCTCACAAACAAATGGCTCCGCTACTTTATTACATTTCAAAGGGATCACCGGCATATTATATAAACCTGTCCCCTTCAAGCCTCAAAATAAATACCCACTTATTCTCACAGCATATGGGAAGTACAGTGACAATCTACACCATTATATTCCCCTTCAGCATAGTGACGGTACCCTCAATATTCCATGGTATACCACCAATGGCTACCTTGTATTCGTACCCGATATCACAACAAAAAAAGGAAACCCTGGTCCAGGCATAGCCCGTACCATCATAAAATCAGTCCATCATCTAAAGAAATATCCATTTGTAGACGGCAGCAGGATCGGTATTCAGGGGCACAGCTTTGGTGGCTGGATTACAAACTACATTATCACGCACACAAACCTGTTTGCCGCTGCACAGGAATCAGCAGGTCCGACTGATTTCATAAGTGGATACGGCAGTATAAGAAAACAAACAGGCGCCACCCTGCAACCTGTTTATGAAACAGGGCAGAACAATATGGGACATCCACCATGGGAAAAGACCCGGAAATATGTTAAAAACTCTCCGGTGCTGAGAGCTGATCATATCACAACTCCCCTGCTAATGCTGCATAACGAAGATGATAATGCGGTACCATTCTCACAGGCAGTCGAGTTATTCACAGCCCTTAGAAGACTGCAGCAACCAGTATGGTTGTTAAAATATAGGAATGAGGGACATCAGTTACAATCATTCAGTGCCCGCCTGGATTTTACCAGGAAACAACAGGAATTTTTTGATCATTACCTGAAAGGAAAACCGGCACCGGAATGGATGCAAAATTTACAGGAGCAGCCTGATTCTATCAATGGTCCTCCTTAGTATATGCTTTACGCCCCATGGTTTCAGACCTAACTCAATGGCTATTTCTGATATGGTTTTTCGCTCCATAAAAAACAACCTGAACATATTAACCAGCCGTTCCGGAAGATACACTTCCGCCAGCGCATACAACCCCTGGAGATATTCATTGTACCCCAGCGTAGCAGTACCATCTAAAGAGAACATAAATACAGAAAGCCCCCCTGTAAAATAAAGCGTGTCCGGCTGGGACTTACTGTAATCAGTCACCTTTTTGCTAAGATAGCTTATCAGTGTGTCTTCAGGTGCCGGGTCATTCAGCTTCTTACGTTCATTCCATAAGATGTTGATGACTTCCTGTACAGCCAGTGTGGCCCTTTCATCATTCAAAAAAATTTTATAAGCCCGCAGGTTAAGAAGCATTTCATAACGATGGATTACTTCTCTTAATGCTGATTTATCGCCATTCTTAAAACGTAGAAAAAGACTTAATTCTTCTTTGTTCATGCTGAAAAAATTTTAACGTTTATGAACTCAGTAGCTTCTCCCCTGACAACTTGTAACTGTATCGGGACTATTATACAGACAGTTGCTTCATAAACAATTGCTTAACCATGGAATAAATAACATAATTAGTTGTCCCTCTAATATCAAAATAAAATTATGACTAAGAAAATGATAAACACGGATTCTCAATAACAGCATTCAGATAGTCAACAATATTTGAGACAATCAAAATAACATTTCAGAAATCAGGATACCTGACACCATTGACTGCTATAAAAGGTGACAGGTATCCCTGATTGTTACTGATCTTCATCAGCATACACTTCCAGGGGAGACCATGAGGATCCTACAACTATCCAGTAAGTGTAAGCGCCCCCTCCAAAAACAGTGATCGTCCACGTTATATTCGAATACAACGCCGATGATACAGATACAGTTGGCTGCGTAAGCGCAGTCGGAAATGTTCTGTAAGGAACCAGTGATGCATAAGACAGCAAACGGGTGACACCATTATTGGTAAAAATACCGGTCGTGGAAATGTACAAATTGCTGAGTCCCCTTCTGTTGATATTAAACGCAAAAATGCCGTTTAGTACCACCGCCAGGGCAATCATGCTGAGGATAATTCTTGCTTTTTTCATAACCCTGATCGTTTAGTTATTAAAGGTAGATATTCATCTATGGATCAGGGGTAGGAATACCAGTCATTAATTAGGACTTGCAATATTTATACAACCACCTCCTGCACAGCATCTCAGCACATTCAATAGCCCGGATTCTGCGTCAGATTTTTATCTGTATTTAAATCATATTCCGGTAAAGGAAACAGTGCTTTCCACGGTTTCCAGTACCCTCCCTTTTCTGCTGTTACCTTATCCATTACATCGTTTATCCTGCCTGTGCGGATCAGATCAAACCAACGGTGTCCCCACTCCGCGAACAATTCCCGCTGCCGCTCAACCTGAATCGAATCCATCAGCGCAGAAACTGAAATATCTTTTATATCCGGCAACCCGGCACGTGTTCTGATTACATTCAGATATGCCACTGCATTTGTGAGATCACCCAATTCCAGAGAAGCTTCAGCCCTGATCAGGTATAATTCACCTAACCGGAACATCATCTGGTATTCCAGTGTATCCTTTCCCGGATTGTTGTACCTGTATTTACATGGATAACAGACGCTGCCATCTTTCAATAACCAGGAGGTTCTCCGCTTATCTCTGGCATCCAGCTTCTCCAATAAATATTGACTTATACAAACTGGCTTATCCTTCATAAACGTATACCCATCCAGCGAATAATTGACATTGACCGGCTGCAGTTGCCAGATTGCTTCCCGGCTGTTTTTTAAGAATACATCCTTCAGGGATGTCAGTTCATATAATTCCCTGTGCCCGATAACAGTATCTGCTGCCTCAATCGCTTCCCTGAATTGATGTAGGTATAAGTATACTCTCGCCTGCAAAGCCATCGCTGCAAATCTTACAGGACGCACCCGATCTGTTGTTGTCTTCGTGGTTGCACCATCAGGATATTCAGCCCACAGTAATTGTCGTGCTGAATCAAGATCAGAAAGAATCTGCCCGTAGACAATCGTGGACGGTGTGCGTGATGCGTTTTTATTGATCTGTGCATCAGTAGTGAGTACCAACGGTACATCACCAAACATATTCACCAGGTAAAAATAGCAGAACGCTCTCATGAAAAATGCTTCCCCCAATAGCTGGCGCCTTATTGCGGGTGTTATCTGAGGAGCATTTTTCAATCCTTCCAGTGCACCATTTGCCGAGAATATATAACGATACAACTCTCCCCATGCCGGCATATAACCAGCGGACAATTCATTATGATAAGCATCCTGATAATGCTCATCTGCTGACAGCAGTTCTGATTCATCAGCCAGCAATACACCGGTTACCGACATACTTTCCTTTCCCACTATTATCCCCCCGGCATTCATTGATAAATAAATACCTGTCAGCACACCTGTTGCCTTCTGGTCACTGGAAAACACCTCCTCAGTGCTGTTAATACCGGTAGGAACCGGCAGCTCTGTTACATCCTTACAGGCATTTGCTAAAACTATTATAATCATTAACCATAATACCCGCATAGACTAGTTTACAGTTTTTAAAAAACCAAACGCAATCCTGTTCTAATACTTCTTAATGGCGGCAGCGCTCTTCTGATCGTTGACTCAGGATCCAATCCTGTATAAGGCGTAATCGTAAACAGGTTCTGCCCCTGCAGGAATAAGCTGAACTCTTTGACATGTTTAATATTCAGTTTTTTAATATCAACATTATAAGTAAGCGAAACGGTCTTCAGTTTTAAATAAAACCCGTCTCCATAAACGAAATCGCTATTCTGTAATGCACTATACCCATCCCGTAATGTACCCTTCTGCGTATATCGCTGGAAACGGCTTTCATCTCCGGCTTTTCTCCACCGGTCCTTCACGGCTGCAGGCTGATTCATCTGATAACCTGGCATATAACCAGAGGTTACTTCTTCAGTCATAATTTTTCTCTTTACAAAAGTGGCCATTGTCATCAGTTCAAACCGCTTATAACAAATGGTATTCTCCAACCCACCAAACCATTTCGGAGCCAGATTTTCAGAAACAATTAGTTTTATTCCTCCCGAAGCTGCCACAGCATCCCCCATCCCATTATCAAACCGATAACTGCCATCATCCCTGTTCACTCCTCTGCTTTTGTAGACATTCACCTCAGTAACCGACTGATTAACCCTTCCGGAACCGGCAACCGGATAACTGACTATTTTATTTTCCGGAAGCGTGAGATTAAACATGCTATTCCAGCTGAACTGCTTCCTTTTGATCCATTGTATATTCATCAGCAGCTCAAGTCCTCTGTTTCTGATTTTAGCCTTTGTATTTGTGAGCATACTGTTAGTGCCTGTTATTTCAGGAATATCCTCATACATCAGCAGCCTGGTGGAATGGTTCAAATAGTAGCTGGCACTGATAAACATTCTTTGCCTGACATCTGCTGCTTCCAGACCAATTTCCCTTTTAGTCGTCCTTTCCCATGACAGAAGATTATTGGTTACGCTGACAGGCTGCCAGCCCTGTACATTCTGATACGCCCCATTCATTGGCTTATATCGGGTCATATACATATAGTCTCCGATCTGATCATTCCCTGTAGTTCCAACGCTGAATCTCAGTTTACCAAAGCTGAAGGCCTTTTTCAGAAAAGCGAGTCCGGGTTCTTCAGTGAATATCCAGCTGGCACCACCGGCAATAAAGAATGCATTCCGCTTATCCTGTCCAAACCTGCTGCTCTGATCCTGCCGTACACTGATCTGCAGTTTGTATCTGCTCCCATACATATAGGATAATCTGGCAAACAGAGAACCATATTTGTAATTACTGATACTTAACGTATCGATTACACTGGTTGCACTGTCAGCAATTTTCAGATAATCATCATTTTTATAACCGGATGCATACATGACATGCCTGGTTTCACTGCGCCCCTGAATGGTGAATCCTGCCAGTGCTTCCATATTTCCTTTAAGTGCTTTTCCTGCCCAGTCAACCTGAGGTTCTATTATTAACGATTTGGCAGCATATGTTGCAAACTGTGATGTCCCTTCTCCGTCAGCCCGCTGATCGGCAGGCAATGCACTGATTGGTTTTGTTGACACTGACGTTCCATCCAGCAGATAGTAGCCTGCATTCGTGCTGAACTTCAGGTTCTTTAAAATATAACTGACATTCAGGGCACCCAGGGTATTGTTGACAGATGCTTCAAATATGTTGCTCCGCAGACTTTGCAGCGGGTTATTATAACTGAAATCCGGCTCCATGCCTGTGCTGTCATATAATGGTGCATTTGGTGGTGCCTGTATATATGCTGTAAGATCTGTTCCGGGCATACATGCCTGTTCAGAATAAACGCTGCCTGTAAATGTTGCCTTAAAACGTTTATTCGTGGAAGTACCGGCCAGGCTACAATGAAGTCCACCCTTCCGGTTACTGAAATCACCCATATATACCAGCCGGTTCCACTGATAGCCGGCTCCCAGCAATATATTAAAGTTGTCTGTGCCCTCTGTTACAGATGCATGTGCAGCATACATCGGAGCAACATGCCCTATCAGCTTCTTTTGCCATTGCTGATCGACAGTAGTATCCCATACCTTTAAATCTTTTGCATTATTACGGTTTGCTGTTACCTGATCATTAGTAAATGCCTCTCTTCTCATGTCCAGATATTCAGAGGTATTCAGCAATTTCATGTTATGACCAACTGCCTCCCATCCCCTGCTAACATTTACAATAACTTCAGGCGGCCCTGCCTTTCCCTTCCTGGTAGTGATCAATATCGCACCATTTGCACCTTTTGCCCCATAAATAGCTGTAGCATCAGCATCCTTTGAGATATCCATTCTTTCCACATCATATGGATTAATGATACCGGTTGCCGAAGCGTTATCAGACCATATCAGCGATTTCAGACCACCATACATAACCGGAAGTATAGGTACTCCATCCATTACATAAAGGGGATCCATTCCTGACATCAGACTATTTCTACCTCCGACTATTACCTCTACAGGGGTTCCCGGCACTCCTGACGACTGGCTGACCAGCATGCCCGGTACCCGGCCCGCCATAGCAGCTGTCACATCATTGACCGGCTGCTTCCAGATAGACGCCCCCTGAATTACATCCACATTTCCAGTGTTATTTCTTCTTGTTGTTTTACCATAGCCAACCGACACCACCTCATTCAGGAAATGAACGATATCCATTTTGGTTGTTTCTTCCCTGGCAGCAGCTGTTTCAGGTTTAACAGCATTCTTAGCTTTGCTGACTTCAGGCGGCAATACCTTCGGTTTCTCAGCCATGGTAAGAATAATAATATTACCCTGCAGTTGCCAGTTCAGGCCCCATATAGCTGAAATATCATCCAGCACATTTTTCAAAGAAACATTATTATATTCTTTTGTAAGCTTAACTGTGGAATCAACCTTACTATAAGCGTATGTCACGCTATATTTTGGCTTTATCTTCTTATTAACCTCACTGAGTACTTCCGTTATGATTGCTTTGTTTACTGTCAGAGAGATCTTTTTTTTGGGAACCTGTCCGGCCGCTTTCCCATGTATCAGCAGGATCAAAGAGCACAGGAACAAACAGGTAATCACATGCCTGTTAGTATGGGGATTTTTCATATATTATTTTGGTTGACAAAAAAGATCCTGTCTGCTGATAGAAGCAGAAGTAGTTAATTACCCTCTTTATCGTATTTAAAGATAATCAGGTACTCATCCTGATTCGTCCATTATTATGTAGTAGTCAATGGAAAAACATACTTATATCAGATGCTGTTTTTTTTCAGTTGGCTGCGAAGGAACTTCAGCGCTCTGGAAATGTTGTTTCTGACTGATTGGACATTGATATTCATTTCTATCGCGATTTCTCTATGGTTTTTCTTTTCCAGATATGATTTAATAAAGGCTTCTTTGCTTGCAGGAGAAATCATATTGATTAACAGATGAAGCTCTTCTCCCAACTCTTTTATCTCAATCGGAATTGAGACACTTACCTGCTCACAGGAATGGGAATATAATTGTTCACGTTTCCTTCTTGCCGACTCACTGCGCATCAGGTCAGCACTTCTGTTTGTCACCATCTTATAGAGATATGCATGGATATTGGTTATTTCCCCAAGCTGGTCCCGGTGTTCCCAGATCCAAAACAGGATATCCTGAACTACATCTTTGGCTTCTTCTTCATTGCGTAACTTTTTTATTGCACTATTCAATAGCATATCACAAACTTTCTGACAAAATACAGCATAGGCGGCTGTATCTCCGTTTTGTACAAATGGAATTAGCTGGTCCAGTGTATAATGGTTAAAATTAGAATTCATGGTAATATTGGATAGAGATTACTAAACTACGAATTAAGCCGCCGGTGTCAGTTAACCGGATGTTAATGAGTCAAAAAATAAATTGTTAATGCGATGAGTACTTTTTCATTTCGGTAACTACTACATTAGAGAAACATGATAAAGAAGCATTTTGATACTTTGATTCCAAACAGCAGTAAACATTAAATGTAGTTATGCCGGTAAATCCCGATCATATAGAACAACTGGTGTTGGAAAAAATATCAGGAATTATTTCTCCTGAAAACGACGCCGCCCTCGAAAAACTATTAAAGGAAGAGCCGGAAGCGATGGCTATCTGGCAGGAAACCATTGCAATTTTCCCACCTGAATACCTGAAAAAACTCAGGCAGGATGTAGCATCATCAAAACTGGTGGAAAAAATCGTCATGGCAGCTATAACAGAAGAGAAAAGGCGAAAGAAAGCAAAAGCAGTCCGGAATTTCTCAATTCCGGCAGGAATTGCAGCAATTGCCCTCATTGTCTTCTTTTTCCATGCCCATGAACAAAGTCAGACCTTGCTCTTAAAAGAACAGGACTCTCTGATGCAATCGGAATTTGTGACATTCATCAGGCCGAAACGGGATCCGGTTTATATTAAAGATTTCCAGGAGGAGGTAAAGCAAAATATCAGCCATGGCATTGCGGTATCCTCCAATCTGGAAAACCGTCCACAGCTGCAGACAGCACCTGAAAGAAAGAGCATTTATGTGGATCAGGACGGCTTTAATCTTTATATGGTGAACGGACATCTGGAATGGGATGGTGGTAGCGGGGAAGAAACGGTGATTTTGAAAACCCCCATCGGGAAACGTTGTAAAATCCGCCTCCCGGATGGTACATTCATAATGCTGAATGCCGGCACCAAAATACAGATGCCCCTGGCCTTCCACCAGTCAACCCGGAATATTACAATAAATGGAGAGGCTTTTCTGAGGGTAGCACATGATCCTGCCCATCCTTTTATTATCAAAGTTCCGGAAGCAGATATCAGGGTACTGGGTACATCACTGAATGTAAAAAGCTACGATAGTTCGTTTATGCAGGTTGCATTGACCGAGGGGATGGTAAACTTTAAAAATGCATCAGCAGAAATCAACCTCAAACCAGGTCATGCCATTAACTTCGGATTGCACAAAAAAGCTGAACTGGAGCCATTTGACAGTGCAGAAGTACTGGGATGGCAAACCGGAAAATATCAGTTCAACGGTACACCACTGCCACAGGTAATGGCTGTCATACAACGTGAATATGGCCTCCTGGTCATATTCGATAACCAGGAGGTCACCCAAAATAACCTGCTTGCATATCTTGATATCCATCAGCCCCTGAAGGAATTTATGGAGAATATAAGGATAGCTGGTGTATGCAGGTTCTATTTTAAAGGCACAGGCAAAAAGCAGGAGCTTCACATATTTTGATATCAGAAAGGCATAGGCCAACCAACCGTAAAAAATAGTTGTCATATGAATTCTACGACGTACAAAGCTGGTAAACTACTCCTGATTGAGAAAAAACATCAGCAATACAAACCTCCCGGTTATATCCCGGAAGAATTTAAAAGATTATTACTCCCCCAGGCAGAAATCAGTTTCAGGCAGGATAATGACTGTGCTATTCTGACCCAAACCATCAACGCCGGTCCTTTCACCCTTTGGATGCACGATATATTCACCAGAGAAGATATCGTACTGTTACCCTGGACACCCAGGCACGTACTTATAATAAATTATATGTTTGAAGACAGCCTCAGGGCTGAATCCAGGCAATCAGACACTTTTCCGCTGGAAGAAAGAGAATGTAATCTTTTAAATCTCCATGCCGGAATTCACAAAGTGCCTATGTCCGGCGATAAAAAAATTCTATCCGTACACATCAATATTGATCCGGCATTAATGCCTTCACTGATGCAGAAATACCCGGTACTGGCTGCTCTGAACACATCGTTCCTATCTGCCATCAGCGGCCCTGTTAATAAAGGCCCTCATCATATTAATCTTTTCAGTGATTTTCTGATCCAGAAACTGATCAGCTGCCGGTATACCGGTACCCGTGCCCACTACTTCATTCAGCGCTGCTGTACAGACCTGATGCTCACCTTTGCCCAACAGGAAACAGATGTGGATCATCCAATCCTGTTCACCAACGTATTGCATATGGATACATTCCATCAGCTGTTCAATTATCTGATTGATAACGCAGGTAAAATATACAGCGTATCAGAGCTGGCATATTCATTTTACCTCTCTCCGGATCAGCTGTCCCATGGGTTCAGACAGCACTTTTCCATCACCGTGGAAGATTGTATGTATATGCTCAGGATGATGACTGCATACAACCTGTTACATAAAAAATATCTTTCCCTCTCTGATGTGGCCTATACTTCCGGATTTACCAGCGTATCAGAAATGATTATGCATCTGGAGCGCTATTATAACTGCAAAATTGATGAGATGAGAACGTGAGAATGTTGATGAATAAATGAGAAACAGCATGTTATAAATTGAGTATACCGGCAATTATAATACGAAAAAGACCTTCATCCCACTGTTGAGACTGACTATTCTATGAAAACCACCGCGTCCTGCCTCCCCCGTCAGGACGCGGATTTTTTTAAGACTCCACTTACCTGTATGTCCCATTTGAAGTGCATTGTAAATCAGCACTATTATATTTTTTTGATCATTAACACAAGGTTAACCATCAATTTCAGTCATTTTCTTAGCTTAGAGTAACAATAATTTAAAGGGAGAATACATTACCAGGATATTTCAAAAAGCTATATATTGTGGACCATCGTATATCGCGTCATGTGAATACATATCCTGGCAACATTACTAATCAAGGCTGAAAACTTAATTACCGTTATGCATAGTTTTACCGGCTATAGCGACGTGCAACTATTTCTGTTACTACAGGCAGGTAGCGAAGAAGCTTTCAACACACTTTTTGAACGTTACCGTAAGCGGCTTTTTCTGGAAGCATTCACCAGACTTCAAAACGAAGAAGAAGCGAACGACATCGTTCAGGAAGTATTCATGTGGCTCTGGAATAAAAGAGCTACACTGGATATAGGGGACTGTCTGAAACCTTATCTTGTAAGGGTAGTACGGAATAAAGTAGTGGATCACATCCGTAAAAGCACCAGTGCAAAAAACCATCGTGACTATTACACGTGGGCAGCAGACACACATACCACAGACAGCTCTTTCGAGACCAAAGAACTGGGAAAGCAGCTCGCCGAAGCTATCAATAGTATCACTCCCGCCAGCCGCCTGGCATTCGAACAGCTATACCTGCAGGATAAAAGTCTCCGGGAAATAGCCGTTGAAATGGATATCAATGTGCAATCTGTGAAAAATCATATTCACCGTGCACTGAAGGTACTTCGAAAAAATCTGAAACATAACTTATCTTAATTAAGTACCTTTTCTCATTTATTACGATTTTAGGGTAATATGGCTGTAAATCCGGAATATATTGAACAGTTGGTGTTGGACGAAATTGCAGGGATCATAACACCGGAAGACAGTGCTACCCTCAAAGAACTCCTCGCGCAGGAACCGGAAGCGCTTGTCATCCGTGATGATCTGTATGCACAATACGGCAATCACCCCGCACTCGATAATCTTGCTGATACACTTCCCGTTGAAAAAGTATGGGATGGCATCCGTAAGAAAAAGAGTAGCTCTTTACTCATTAAAACTATCAGCAGTATCGCCGCTGTAGCACTATTGCTCATCGGCTCTTATATATTATTTTCGCCGGGCAGACAACAGCCCGCATTCGTCCAGGAAATATCCCCAAAAAATGTTGAGCTGCAGTTGCCCAATGGCCAGATGGTTAACCTGGGCAACACGCAGCAACAGATCAGACTAAATAATCTCACACTCAGTAACCAGCAAAAGAAATTATCATGGGATGCGCCCACAGGCAGTGATAACCGGATGGCCACACTAATAGTACCTCCCGGTAAGGATTACTCCATTACCCTGCCGGATGGCACAGAAATCCAGTTAAACGCAGCTACCCGTATACAGTTCCCATTCTCCTTTTCCGGCAACACCCGGGATGTAACTATTAACGGGGAAGCGTATCTGAAAGTAGTTAAAGATCCTTCAAGACCATTCCGCGTTCACCTGCCTCACAGCACTATCCAGGTACTGGGTACGGAATTCAACGTTAACACTTACGACAGTGGCCATGTGAATGTTTCACTGGTAAGTGGCGCAGTAAAATTACACACCACAGCGGATTCTATTCTGCTGCATCCTGGTTTCGCAGTTAACTTCCAGGCCGGTAAAGCACTGGATGAAACGCCTTTCGATGCAGACGATGTCCTCTCCTGGAGACAGGGTATTTACGTATTTCATAACGCAACCCTCGCAGAAATGTCTGGCGTCATCAACCGCTGGTTTGGCATAGCCGTTATTATTGACAATCCGGCTACCGCCCAACGCCGTTTCAGAGGATTTATTGACCGTAAACAATCAGTGCGCCCATTTCTGGAAGGATTAAAATTTACCGGGCAGTTTGATTACTATTTCGACAAGGACAGCACTTTGCACATGAAGTAAATCTACAGACAGCGTTTTGAAATTACTGTACACCTGACCTCCCGTATCAGCCCCGAAAAACCCCGATTTAAAGAATCATGCATTCCACCTTATTTAACGTGAACAAAAGTTTACCAATAGAAAGAAATAAACCGGGTTATTTACCTGCTGAGAATATTCCCTCAGAATACCGTGACCTGCTCATTCCTGCTGCAGGACTATATTTCCGCCAGGATGCGGAATGTGATATCCTCTCCCAGCACCTGGTACTGGATCCCTACTCTGTATGGCTTCATGATATTCTGGCAAAGGACAATATTCTTCTCCGTACCCATACTCCCCTGCCGGTATTCATTTTGCAGTTCATGTTCGAAGACAGTCTGCCACTGCCCCGTGCAGGTTTCACGCTCGAAGAGCGGGAGTGTAGCTGCTTCTACCTGCACCCAGGCCCGCTGCATCGGATCCCCATGAGTAGTGATAAGAAAATATTCTCCTTTCATATCAATATTCAGCCAATGGCAATGGCCAATCTGGTGCGCCAATATCCAGCTTTACAATGCCTTATGACAGGCGTTCACCCCAATGTCACCTCCCGCATTAATACACGGCCGTATCACATCAATGCAGTCAGTGATATGCTGATACGAAAAATTATGACCTGCCGCTATACCGGCAATAATGCTAAAGTATTCCTTCGCCGCTGTGTAACAGATATCATGCTGAACTTCGCCAGTCAGCATACAGATTCCCGGCAGCCATTTTTGTTCTCCAGCATGGTACATGCTGCAACCCTCAATAATATCTTCTCCTTTCTGGCAGACCATCCCCATAAAACTCATTCTCTGCCTGAACTGGCGTATATGTACGACCTGCCACTGGACGAATTCCATCATGGGTTTAGACAACACTTCGCGATGCCTGTTCCGGAATACATGCATATGCTGAAAATGATGATGATATGGCACCTGGTACAAACGAACTCTTTCCCGATAAAAGATGTGGTGGTGGTAACGGGATACAAAAGTCAGGAGGATATGCTGGCTGACCTGGAAAACTACTACGGAACATTACCGGAATAACACCTTTGGGCAACAAAATGTATATGTTTAAACACCGATAAATTCTTTGAGGAGAGAATGTTATACTCATACAAATACTGCAATTAAAAAATCAATATCTGACTGGCATTAGAATTATAGAATGATCAGGTTAATTCCTCTATTAAAAATAACCAACGCCCAAATCCTCAAAACTATGTTAACACAAAATGCAGGAAAAACAGAGAAATTGTTTTATATCGAAAGAGGAAAAGCTGACTATGATGAAGTCGCCACAATTCCGGAAGAGTATCTCCCCTTTATAATGCCTTATGCCGGCGTTTATTTTCAAAATGACAACGAATGTGAAATTATTTCCCAGCACCGGAAGGTGGGGCCTTTTTCCATATGGGTACAGGAAGTACTGGCACGGGAAGATCTGATCCTTTGTCCATATACGCCTGAACCCATCTGGGCACTCCATTTCATGTATGAAACCAGTGTGGATGTAGAATTATACAAGGGCAATAACTTTGCCCTCGATGAGCGGGAATGCAATCTGTTCAATCTGGAACCGGTTATCCACAGGGTACCCATGACCAAAGGTCAGCGGTTGCTCTCCTGTCATATCAACATACTACCCAAAGACCTGAAAAAGCTGGCAGCAAAATATCCTGCCCTCAGGTGTCTGGCCGACAAAAAATCGGCTGGCGTTACCGCACCACTGAATACACATCCTTATCATACGAACTCGGTATGCAGTTACCTGTTGCAGAACATGCTTTTATGCAGGCATATTGAGGTACCGGCCGATCATTTTCTATATCGTATCTGTCTGGATCTTTTCCTGAACTTTGCAAGGCAGGACCAGCAGCTTCCTATGCGGTTCCTGGACCTGCTGCACAATGACGAACTGAATTTACTCTTCAGGGTGGTCACAGAAGCCCCGCATCACAATTTCAGTCTTGACCAGCTTTGTGAGCTGGCAGCATTATCCCCCAAAGTGTTGCAGGATGGATTTGACCGGAATTACTCCATTGCAGTGGAGGATTTTACCCTGATGGTAAAAATGATCATGGTATTTGAGCTGCTTACCAAAAAAGACACCCCACTCTCTGCCATTGCAATGGCAGCAGGGTACAAAAACTGGCAGTCCCTGAACAGGGCTTTTAAAAAGTATTATGGGTGTGAACTGGAAGAACTGAGGCGCGCTATGTGAACACGGCGGGACAACCAGATAGCCAGAATAGCCAGCACAATAAATGCACAATTGAATACCAGATGCTCTCTCCAGGACATCAGTTCAATGACACCTCCACAACTACATGGGATATGTTCACTAAAGTTGAGGATGATAATGATGTAAATGGTAAAGCCAAGCATTAGTGCCAGAGACGCATATAAACCTTTCAGGCGCTGGGATGGGATTAACAACAAAGCAGATACAATTAGTTCTACACCTGGGACAAGATATGCCGCCGTACCGGCTACCGGTTTCAAAACCGGAGAGCTGGCTATCTGCTCCCTGAATACAGAAAAGTCCATGAATTTACTGATGGCTGTATATACAAACAGGATTACAAACAATGTAGAGATGATCTCTATGAGGATACTCTTTTTCATGTTGGGAATACTTACATCACTAAGGTAGCAATGCAGGAGAAAAGTGTAATTAGGACAACCGGTTGAAAATTTGGAGATACAGATAGTAAAAGGGCGCTCCGCTTTCTACAGCGGAACGCCCTTGTTTTAAGATCTCTAAAGATCTATTCTACCACCATTTCCGCCACCGTCTCATTCGCCGGCAGATCCTTCGCACTGGCTCTCACCACACTTCCCTGTACCTCATCATTCAGCACAGTAGCAGTATATAACCAATCCAGCCCATTCGCCTGGATCACCGCATCTCCCTGCTCTACCACCACTCCCGCAGCAGTCGTGATCTTCACTCTTACAGTCGCCACTTTGAAATCATCAATCGCTCTCACAGTAATCATACTACCCACTTCACCTGTATACAGGTCAGTATCAATATGACTGATCTCAGGTGCCTTAAAGGCATCTCTCACTGCCACATTAAAAGCCGATTGATCCTTCCTGGCAGCAGCTTCATACTGCGCCTTCAAAGCCGGGTCATTCAACATAGCACGACCATACACAATCGCCATCTTGAATTTACTCTGTACGCCCAGCTGCTTTTCGGTAGCCGGGATGGTATTTGCCCCCCGATGCTTACCCAGCTGAATCGTACCGGATTTCTTCTTTGTGATGGTCATGATCTTACCCATCGATCCTGAAGATTCCTTCAGCAACAAATTATCTGATTTAGCCATAAAAATTCATTTTAAGTTGATTAGATACACCCGCTTCGAATGTTGTATACTCTTTGTATACTTGCTGTATACTCGTTGTATACTCATTGCATACTCGTTCTATACTTCTTCTTTAGGTGTTGTATACTTGTTGTTCGCTGCTAGTTCGGTGCTAGTTCGCTCATTGTTCGCTTAAAAGTCATGCAGTGAAATGAAAGGTGCCTCTCTTTCATTTCGGGCACAGCCTGCATAACCAATCTCACGACAGCAATATTAACACGACAATAAAAATCAACATAAAAAATTCGTTGGCGAACCGATAAGTGCAGGTTGGTGAAGCGATAAGTGGGGGATGAATGGAGGGAGGAACTACAGAATAATATTCAGACGACTAAACAATTTCTCAGCATAAGATCTTGACAGGGGAATATCCCTGTCAAGAATTCTTACTGAATGAGCAGTGATACTGCTGATGTGCTCTAATGCCGCTATGTAAGTACGACTTACCCGGCAAAAGAGTGCCACGGGTAATTGTTCCTCCAGCTGGCTGAGTGTAGTGCTTACCAGAAATACACCCTCCTTTGTAATGATCTTAGACCATCCGCCACTGGCCTCGACCAGTATGACGACTCGGCTATCAACGCGCGTGAATAGCCCTTCATTTTTTCGAATGTACAAACTGTCATTCATAGTTAAACATTGGGGTTATTTCCCTTTTTTCAACTTCCAGAAACGGTAAATGAGCACATCCCTGTCAATTCTTTTGTATTGATCAAGGAACTGAGGAAACCTCAACAAACAACCATGAGGCTTATTAAGGTTCCTACATGCTCTCTTCCAGAACCTGTAAATTGTACTAAGAGATTGTTCAGTAATATCGGACATTTCCTTGGCTGTAATGTCCAGTTTAAATAGGAAGGCGAATTTGTCATTTTTCCCAAATTCACCGTTTTGGCCACTTATCAAGTTTAATTGTTTTTCATGGTTAACTTTAAATTATTGAAATTTTACGTGGCACTACGAATATAAAAAATTATTCTCTTATCACGATCAATTTACATCAAACAAATTTCGCATTACTTATGAAAACAAAACGTAAACGCTTGCTCTGCAAGCGTAAGAGAAAAAACATGTCTTTACATTCCAAAAGAAAAATCAATCCTGAACTCATTCAGGCAGCACGTGCAGCGAAGCTAATAAGGACAATATGTTGCTGTGGTCCCATCATCATGCAACGTGATCGCAGTCGCTTCCGGCACTTGTCTAAATTTATCTTACAACATGTTATCAAATCAGACAAATTCAACAAGGCAGGACAACGACGATTGCTGAATGGGAAACTACATTTGTTAGAACGATATGAGTTAGATCCGGATGCGCTATTCTCACAACATGTAAGAGCATCGCACACTTCGCGCATTGATTGGGGAAGCGGGAAAATGAGTGTTTACTTCCCTTCTTTTGTACCATCCCTGCAAATCAACGGCCCGGAAAATGCCACACATTGCAGGATCATTGCAGTGGCAGCAGCATTAAACTTCAATTATTACAATGCAACTATTGATGCCGCCACCTCGCCGATCATTCCGATCACCAAAAAACCTGTTCCTGCATTCACGCTGAACCTGCAGGTGCCACCCAAAGACGGACAGGCATTGCTGCTAATCATGGGAATTACCTACTTCAATAAGCAGACAACTTATTGTAACAAGCCGCCTATCTGCCCGGCAGTACAAATCGTGCTTGTTGGTTATGACCCTGAGACGAAATTGTATATCCCAAAATCAAAAAAGATGCACATCATGAATTTTGATGAGGCACGCGCTTAATTAAACTTAAAAACACTTACAAAATGACAGCACCATCATACCCACTCATGAACCTCCGTAGTTTCGTTCAGGACTTTCTTGACGACCCGGAAGAGTCCACTGGCAGACTATATGACGGCGCAAATTTTCACATCTATGAAATGGAAAATTTGATTGCAGACTATATGTTATCTACCAAAAGTAATGACATTCTCAAAAGATACATGCTCACCCTGCAGGAACAATTAAGGGTGATATTCGATCAGATTCCCATATCCTGGACAGAGGGAGTAGATATTTATGCGCCGGAATATGATTACGATGATCCGGCAAGCCGTAAGAGTAATATATGCTATGAAGCTTTTCGGTTACTAAAAGAAATTCAGGTGACATATCCTGCGTATTTCGATAAAGAACGTTGTCCTCCACTATTTTATATAGCCCTGGAGAACGCCCAGTATTATCCAAAATATCTACTCGTCTCGGAATGGATCAGTCAAAAAAGTGAACAGTTCAGAGAAGTATGGCAGATGATTGAAAAATATATAAAACGGCAATTCGAGCCGGGGATATACAGGCCATCTTATCATGAAATCGATTACTTCCGGAACCTTATCGATCAGGTCATAGCCAGTCAACAGGGATTGGGTGATAAATTTGAAATCAAATCGCTCTATTCTCTGCTGATCTACATCAATTTTAATGACATCACATTCTTAAACCACTTCACGACTACTATCGAGGCAGAAGTCGATTCCATTGTATTGGATTTTGAAAAGGTCAACCTGTTGAAACAAATACTACAGGAGCTGGACACCACACTGGCAAGAAACGATACATTCCTTGATCCGGGCAATCCTCCAATGAAGGATATGCTTGCGCAATGGATTCATGCAGCGCTGAACACGATCCAGTCTTAGTGACAAAAAACACCTCATATGAATTACATCAAACATTTAAATGCCTTTTTAAAAAGGGCTACAACGGAGCCGTGGGTGACAGCAAACCACTACGCACTGTATATGACACTCTTTCATTGGTGGAATAGAACAGGGTTTCAAAAGGTAATTCCTATCAAAAGAGGAGATTTGATAAAAGCTTCCAGAGTTAAATCCAAAACAACCTATTACCGTTGTTTAAAAGAACTGGCGGAGGCAAAACTTTTAATCTACTATCCCTCAAAATCCAGGTTTATTACTGCTGAAATGGAACTGTTACCACTTGTCAATGAAACACTACAGGTACCTGAGGAGGGACTAAATAAACAAACTAATAAAAATTATGCTAAAAGTAAGTCAAATGGTCCCAGTCTGGATGATGTATTGAAGCTATTTATTGCTCATCAATGTAATACAGAAGAAGGCGTAAAATTCTGGTACCAGTACGAAGCGACTGACTGGATGCTTGGGATAAATCCCATAGTCAACTGGGAAGCACTGGCGCATAAATGGATATTACGTGTTAATCATTTTAACCCATCATCTAATGTCAGCAATGATCAGGATTACGACGAGCCTTTTTGACTATAAGCAGATAGTACCCATGTTGGCAGAAAAAGGCAGAGAATTATTTGGACAGCATTTTAAGATCTATCCGGAAGATCTGAAGACGATAATTCCCATTATCGCATGGATGTTACGTGATGAAGAAGTAGCCAGACAATTTGATATAGACCTGCACAAGGGAATTTTTCTGGGTGGACCAGTAGGATCTGGGAAAACAAGGATCATGCAGCTGATGCGTCATATTGTTCCAGGTCCGATGGATTATGAGATTAGGCACTGTGACCGCATCAGTGCAGAATATACACAGAAAGGCCCCGCTATGCTATACAACTATATAGGTGGAGAAAATGATGACAAATACAACCACCGCATCTGGTGCTTTGATGATCTGGGATCAGAAGATATCGCTCATCATTACCGCAGTAACTGCCAGGTAATGAAAAAGATCCTGTCAGGAAGATATGAGTTGTTCACACAGTATGGAACAGTCACACATGTAACCTCCAGTTTAACCTCCATAACAATAGAACAAAAGTATGGAACGGAAGTAAGGAGCAGGATGAGGGAGATGTTTAACAGGATTAGATTTGATAAAAATGGGAAAGATAAAAGAGGAATAGTTACAGACAACTAAGATGGACAAAAGAAAAATACCGGGCGCGGCACTGTTCATATTCAAGAATTATTTATTTTCATAGCAGGCAATTTCGAAAGGAATAATTAGGAAGGGATTCGATTTTATCATCTGATAATGATCGGATCCCTTTTCTATTAATTGATATTATTTTAAATGAGAACATTCATTAAAAAGGGAATTCACCACCGGGGAATGAAAACCATTTTCAAAGAAAAAGCCCTGGGATATCAAATAATTTCCCCCATGGCAATGTGACTATTTTATATCAATTATGGGAAGAATTAGTAGGAATTTTATTACCTGCTCCGGTTCGATTTTCAACTACACTTTTATCAACAGACACGAACTGTTTCTTACAATCCCTATTTCTTTAGCGAGAGCCGCAGTATTATCCTTACCGGCATCACTGATCACCGGGAAGGATTATCCCGATATCCTATAATTTAGTCCCTATGTATAAAATTTAAGCACCCAAAAAACTAAAAGTATAGCCCGCCAGCTATTGATATTTCAATAAAAATAAATATATCCAGACCTCCTCAGCCCCGATTTCATCAAATGACATTGTTACAAACGATACTTTCCGTCTAAAAATGATAACTACAATATGTATAATGATAACGAAATTATTAAATAGATAATAATCTGTAAATCAACAAAATAAATTGCCACATTTTGTTTTTTATTCAAAAAATAGTTGAATATTTACATCCTGATCCCTTAATCGATTCATAGGGATCTGGTTTTAATTGAATTAGCATGGCAGGAAAATATTTCTATATTTCCCTGCCTTTTTTTGCTTCAGATTTTGCTTCAAAAAAAAATTGAACTTTTTTTTCCTTCCACTCATACTTTTTTAAAAACAGGATTGTCTTACTTATACCCTCTAAAATGAACCAGGTTGATATTCATGTCAGCCATGCTCTTTGCTTTCCCTTTTTAACCTCAAAGACACCTGGCATTATATAAAAACCAGGAGTCACGTATGCGGAAAAGCTGCATACAGCTATATACCTCATTATTAACCAGTTGTCTTACCATAAGAAGACAACGAACCAAAAAGTTGTTTGAATTCATTACCCATGTCACCCATTCAGCCACCGCAAAGGAATTCCTTTGGACCGGTGGCTGATCAGTGATATCCTCCTGGGTTCCTTCCCATCATCTCTCAAAGGATAAAATTGATATAAGCCTTTTCCAATAAATCTCCTCCCGTTCAATATAATACACACTTTTCGTAATTTGCCTGTAAATCAGATGCCGCATTATACGAACTGTACAATGAAAAAAACGCTAAAAACGGAGCAATCAAAATTGACAACAAAAGCCCCATACCCCGAGGATTACATCCAAAGCTGCAGAGAACATTTTGGGACGATCATTCGAAAAAGACGAGAAGAGAAAGGCTATAGCCAGGAAGAACTCGCCAGTATTATGGATGCGCAACGTTCTACTATTTCTAAAATTGAACATGGAAAATTGGGCATCTCGATAGATTATATTGTAAAGTTCGCATGGTACCTGGATTTTGATATTGAATTATTGCCGAAGGAATCGTACAAGGAAAAATGACAATAGACACACCTCAATAAAACATAAATTTCAATGACCCCCCAATTGAAAATGATCAAACTAGTAAACAGGTTAATGCTGCGCAGCTTAACTCCTGGCAAACAAAATTATTACCCTGGGTATTATCCCTGGTGACTGCTTATAAACATCCAATAACCTATACAACAACCCTCCTCACAAATTTATCCCATCGTTCATTCAGTGCCTCCCTATCGGGTCTTTGACCGTCATTCCTGGTTCTTACTACCACTCCGTCTAATGCCTCATACTCACTACCTATTAAGTGGTCGCTAATATGTACTTCCAGTGTATCAGGGTCGATCGCGATCAACCCCGCATCAAACAGATCATGTACATCAGCACGCATTAATAGCCCATTGCTAGAATGATTATTTCCTCTCAAATAATGAGGTTCAATATGGCAGGCTTTTAATACTTGCATCACCCCACAACCGGTAATACAACATTGTCCATCGTAAACATCTAATTGCTTTTTCTTTAGCCTGTTCTGACCATTTCTGGACCGCTTATATATAATGGCTGCTTTTCGTTCCTTATCGTCTGGGGCTTCTGGGCCAGATACTGTATTAATGATGACGCTGACTTCTTCCTCCAGCATCTCCAGCTCTATGTCCCACCAGACTTTCACGGGGCTTTCATCTGTATTATTATAAGCATATCCCGACCCTTCATACACAAAAGGATCTCGATCTTTCGTCCTGGTAAAAATAAGCACAGGGTAATCTCCGCTTAACATTTCATCGATGATCGGTTGTCCTTTCCGAGAGTTAGTTTTCCCATACCAGACTAATCGATCCCCTTCCCAATGATTATCATAATCATGCCCAGTTCTGCCGGCGCCGCCTATATTTGCAAACACAAAAAAACGGTCTTTGTACTTTATATAACCTGTTTGCCAATTGCCGATTTTTCTATCTTCTTCAGAAACTCCAAGAATGTCAAATAATTCTCTTGTGGTAAGCTTTTTTGGGTATTAGCATAATTTCGCAGTATAAAATTGACTACCAAATATACAAATTCGAACACCCTATTCTCAAATCCGAACACCATCTAAATATTTATAATATCTAATACTTAATATTATAAATACTTAAAAAGTGGCCATCTTTTTGTGTCCTGCCTAACAGCCAAAATCCAACCCATGTTCAGAAATTATATCAAAATCGCATTCCGCAATATTATCCGGCATAAGTCCTATACCACGATCAATGTATTGGGCCTTGCAGTCGGTATGGCCTCCAGCATTTTGATATTGCTATGGGTACAGCATGAAAAAAGCTATGACCGGTTTCATAAAAACGCTGATCAGACCTACAGGGTGATTGTCAACGCCAGTGACTTTATAGCAGCGGTAAATCCTGCCGGGATGCCTGCAGGATTAAAAGAAGCGATCCCCCAGATAAAGAATACAGTAAGGTTGAGCCATTTAGAACAACACCTCTTCCAGGTCAATGAACTTAAATTCGAAGAGAAAAGGGTATTCTATGCGGATCCGAGTTTTTTGGAGATATTCAACTTTGCCTTGGTAAAGGGAGATACAAAAACGGCACTTGATAGAGTAGATGGGGTGCTCATCACCCAGAATATGGCTAAAAAGTACTTCGGTACGGAGAATGCGATTGGGAAAACGCTCAAAATAGATAATGGAAGCTCAATAACAGTAACTGGGGTATTGGCTAACATCCCTTCTAACTCCCACCTGCAATTTGATTTCATTTTGCCAATGTCTGCAATAGCGAATATCAGTTCAGACCTAATCAACAACACCTGGACCAGCTTTAATTTCTATACCTATATACAATTGGATAAAAGCTTTATCCCTACACCAGCAGCCTTATCCAAACTAAACGCAGACATTACCCGGGTATTTAAACAACATGTACCCACCATGAAAGCCGAATACATGGCACAACCCATAACCAGCATTCACCTATCGCCCGCTGCGCAGATAGATTTGCCCGGTCATGGGAATGTACAATATGTAAATATCTTCTTTATAGTAGCAATATTCATATTGATAGTCGCCTGTATTAACTTCATGAACCTCGCTACAGCCCGTTCTGCCAGAAGAGCAAAAGAAGTGGGATTACGCAAGGTAATAGGTGCGCTAAGAGGTCAATTGATCAGACAGTTTTTGGCTGAGTCATTATTAATATCCTTCTTCTCATTGATACTGGCTTTAATAATTGTCTGCTTATTCCTCCCTCTATTCAATCTACTGGCGGATAAAGATCTAACCCTCCATTTAAAGGATGTAGGTATCCTATCAGGTATCGCACTCTTCACTGGCCTGCTGTCTGGCATATACCCCGCACTTATTCTTTCAGGCTTCCAACCTATCAAAGTGTTGAAAGGGAATAACAACCTCCCAGGCGGGAATTTAATCTTCCGCAATGGGCTGGTGATCGTACAATTTGTGGTATCTATTGTACTTCTAATAGGAACAGTAGTCGTGTATAAACAACTCCAATACATCAGAAACAGTAACCTTGGGTTTGACAAATCTAACCTGGTCTATATACCCATCAACGGTGAATTGTCAGACAAAACAAAGGCATTACAAACTGCATTAGAACAAAATCCACATACAGCTAATTATACGATCATATCAGAATTGCCTATCAATATCATCAGTGGGAATATGAATGTAATGTGGGAAGGGAGAGATCCTAATTTGCAGGTAGTCATCCCCAGCATGGGCGTAAGTGAAAACTTTACAAAGGTCTTTCAAATAAACGTGTTGAGAGGGAGAAGCTTCTCTACCGCATTTAATGACTCAAGCAATTTTGTGATCAATGAAACGGCTGTGAAACTAATGGGGATGACAGTCGATAACGCCTTAGGCAAACCACTATCATTAAATGGTACTAATGGCAAAATCATAGGAGTGATAAAAGATTTCAATTTCAAACCTATACAACAGGTCATTGAACCACTCATCTTAGGGCTTAATAAATATGGCGGGTATGCAGTAGTCAAAAGCCAACCAGGTAGTACAGAAGCGACCATCAAAGCCTTAGAAAAAATAAACACAGACCTGAACCCTTCCTACCCTTTCACGTATAGCTTCCTGGATCAGGACCTGGCTAATCAATACAAAGGAGAGCAGCAGATGAGCAAGATCTTCAATCTATTCTCTATCCTGGCGATCTTCATTTCCAGCCTGGGATTATATGGTCTCTCTGCCTTCCTGGCCCAACAAAGGACGAAAGAAATTGGTGTAAGAAAGGTATTAGGGGCTTCTATCCTAAACATCATTTACCTGCTGACAACTGGTTTCACGAGATTAGTACTCATAGCTGTCGTTATCGCTATACCTATTTCAATATTAGGAATCAATCGCTGGCTGGAGACGTTTGCCTACCATGTACAAATCGGCTGGGGGGTATTTGTAATAGCGCCATTAACAGCGTTAGTCATCGCATGGATGACGGTGGGATTTGAGATATTAAAAGCAGCGATGGTGAATCCGGTGATTAGTTTGAAAAGGGATTGATGATGATCATTTGGCTGTTACAATAGCATGGATTAAATCGCTGAATGTCCTTGCTTTCAGGCGAAGTTGCGCCGGGCGTTGCGCACCTTTGGCGCTAATATTGGCGGAGTTACTGCGGTTGGCAAAGGTTGAATTGGGTTGTTGACGCTGTTTGGGCATGCTGGAGGTTTAACAATAAAAAGATACGAAATTTTATTGATCAGCCTTCATCATCACCCTG
>Ga0316604_10000881_pt1 | contig 31002 bp, 35 predicted proteins | sample OWC_soil_day20_C_FD_207650 | JGI IMG/M metagenome (GOLD analysis project Ga0316604, IMG submission 207650) | Wetland soil microbial communities from Old Woman Creek delta, Ohio, United States - OWC_soil_day20_CT | ecosystem: Environmental > Terrestrial > Soil > Wetlands | place: USA: Ohio... | reverse complement strand
GATAAATTTATTAAAGAAGCGGAAGAAACAAATTAGTAGGGAGAGGTGAACAGCTTGAAAAAACGAGTTGTTGTTACAGGACTCGGAGCAATTACCCCGATCGGTATTGGCAAGCAAGAGTTTTGGCAAGCTTTGCTGGAAGGTAAATCCGGTATAGCGAAAATAACCCGGTTTGATCCAACAGATTATGTGACCAAAATTGCTGGTGAAGTAAAGAACTTTGATGCGACGCAATATATAGATAAAAAAGAAGCAAAACGGATGGACCGTTTTACTCAGTTTGCAATTGCTGCTGCCAAAATGGCTTCGGAAGATGCTGGATTGGATTTAGCGACTGAAGATTTGCAACGGATTGGTACGGTGATTGGAACTGGTATTGGCGGAATTGATACCCTGAATGACCAGTATAAGGTGTTATTCGATAAAGGGCCAAATCGGATCAGCCCATTTTTTGTGCCTATGATGATTGCTAACATGGCAGCTGGGCAAGTTTCGATTGCGATGGGATTACAAGGTCCATGCAGTTGCGTAATTACAGCTTGTGCCACTGGCACGAATTCAATTGGGGATGCTTTCCGGATTATTCAACGTGGCGATGCTGATGTGATGTTGGCCGGCGGGACCGAAGCTGCGGTATCACCTGCAGCAATGGCTGGCTTTTGTGCTATGAAAGCAATGTCAACGTATAACGAGGAACCGGAAAAAGCCTCCAGACCGTTTGATAAAAAACGGGATGGTTTTGTTATGGGTGAAGGAGCTGGCGTTGTGGTTCTGGAATCGTTGGAACATGCGTTGGCTAGAGGGGCTACAATTTATGCTGAAGTGGGCGGTTATGGGTCGAACGCTGATGCGTATCATATTACTGCGCCTGCGCCGGAAGGTGTTCAAGCTGCCAAATGTATGGAATTGGCAATTAAAGATGCGGGCATGCAACCTGTTGACGTAAATTATATTAATGCGCATGGTACTTCTACTCCGTTAAATGACAAAAATGAAACGCTGGCGATCAAGTCTTTATTCGGGGATCACGCGTCAAAATTAGCGGTCAGCTCAATTAAATCAATGACAGGACATTTGTTGGGAGCTTCTGGCGGAGTTGAATTTATTGCCTCGGTATTAACGGTTCTCAATGACATGATACCACCGACAATCAATTATGAAGACCCGGATCCGGAATTAGATTTGGATTATGTACCGAATACGGCCCGTAAACAGGTTGTGAATGTTGCAATTTCCAATAATTTTGGATTTGGCGGACATAATGCAACTTTGCTGGTGAAAAAATATCAGGCATAGATTTTAGTATGAGCGCAAAGATTAGTCAAAAACGAAAATCGACTTTAATTCTTTTTTGCAAAAGCCTAGGAATTATACCTTCTAATATTGCTCTTTTTCATCAAGCACTTACACACACTTCGTATTCCAATGAAGCAAAAGGAATGATTGTCGAACATAATGAACGGCTTGAATTTCTTGGTGATGCCGTTTTGGACACCATCATCAGTGACTATCTGTTTCGAACATTTCCGCAAATGCCGGAAGGAAATTTAACAAAAGCCCGGTCTCATGTTGTTTGCGAGCATGCGTTGGCGCGCCTGGCAAAAAATCTGAATTTGGGAGATTATTTGTTACTCGGAAAAGGCGAGGATCTTTCCGGCGGCCGCAAACGCAACTCGATTTTGGCTGATGCAATGGAAGCTATGATCGGTGCACTTTATCTTGACCAGGGGATGGAAGCGGCAAGTGAGTTTGTTTTAACTTTATTTCGTAGTGATTTAGAGATACTTGCCGGCGGCGATTATGGCCGTGACTATAAAACCTGGCTGCAAGAAGTGGTTCAAAGGGATACTGATACCCGAATCGGATACGAAGTCGTTGGTGAAGAAGGACCGGACCATAGTAAAGTATTTCATGTTGCGGTTTTTGTGAATGGCGTATTGTATGGAACCGGCGATGGAAAAAATAAGAAGGAAGCGGAGCAGCAGGCTGCTCGTCAAGCTTTAGTGAAATTGAATATCATTCAGTAACAAATACAAAGGCGGCCGAAGGGTCGCTTTTGTCTAATGAGGCCATTATGAAACCATATATTATTCCCATTTTCATCCCCCATTATGGTTGCCGGCATGAGTGTGTGTTTTGCAACCAACGGAGGATCACCGGTATGAACGCTGTCGTGGGGCCGGGATTGGTCAAAGAGGTTCTAAACCAACATATTAACAAGATTAAACAACCCAGAATGATTGAAGTCGCTTTTTATGGAGGAAGTTTTACAGCAATTTCGCAAACGCTGCAACGTTCTTTGTTGCAGCCCGTTTTCCAATTGCTGTCGAATGGGATTATACATGCGATTCGTGTATCAACCCGCCCTGATGCAATTGATGCAGATGCGATTGGATTATTGAAAGAATATGGGGTGTCGACTGTTGAACTAGGAGTCCAATCTATGGATGCCAAAGTTTTAAAAGCTGCCGGACGCGGACATGGTGTTGAGGAAGTGTTACAGGCAGTAAAAATCGTTAAGAACTCAGGTTTTTCGTGTGGAATCCAGTTGATGCCCGGATTGCCCCAAGAAGATTGGCAAAGTTTGATTTTAACCGCTTTGCGGTCAACTCGGTTGAACGCCGATTTTGCCCGTATTTATCCAACGGTTGTGATTGCTGATACACGATTGGCAGATATGTACTTGCAAGGCACTTATCAGCCACTTTCGTTAGATGAAGCAATCCGCCGCGCTGCCTTTCTAAAACTTATGCTGCAACGTAAAGAAATAAAGGTAATTCGTACAGGACTACAGGCAACTGAGGAATTGTCACTGCCCGGTATTGTTTTAGACGGGCCGTACCACCCTGCTTTTGGCGAATTAACGGATTCTTATTTGTTTTATGTCATGGGTATGGTTTATTTTGAACAGCGTTATTCTGGTGAACAGAATGTGGTAATTCATCATCATTCGTTGGATCATTCAAAAGTCCGCGGGCAGGCAAACCGTAATTTGCGCCAGTGGCAACATAAATACGGACCAGTTGATATAAAATTCCTTGCTGACGGCGATTGTCGGGGCGAATTGCGAATTACGTCGTCGAAAAGGGAGTTTTTGATTAATACAGAGATGCTGTTGGATCTCTAGTGGGCAGGAATTTTAGGAAATAAGCAGAAATAATCTAAACGATATTTTCTACAGTCAACTAAGATTTTTTTGCAAATAGTGATCGCTGAAACGTGTTGATTGAACGATTTGATACTATCGATGTTTCAAATCGAATAAGCGGAATAGACGAGGGTGATATTTTTTGTTGTTACGCCGGTTAGAAGCTTATGGTTTTAAATCGTTTGCCGACAAAACATGGATCGAATTTGGGCCGGGAGTTACTGCCATCGTAGGTCCGAATGGCAGCGGAAAAAGCAACATTGCTGATGCTATCCGTTGGGCATTGGGAGAACAAAGCATACGAAGTTTACGCGGGACAAAGTCGGAAGATGTTATATTTTCCGGTAGTTCTACCAGACGAGCACTAGGTGTTGCGGAAATTTCCCTGGTATTTGATAATAGTGACGGCGTACTGCCCGTTGATTTTCTTGAAGTTGTTATTACAAGAAGAGTTTTCCGGTCCGGCGATAGCGAGTATTATATCAATAAAGTCCCTTGCCGATTAAAAGATATTCATGACCTTTTGGCGGATACCGGTTTAGGCCGTGAATCAATGACGGTGATCAGCCAGAATAAAATTGATGAGGTTTTGAATAATCGGCCGGAAGAACGGCGTCTTTTGTTTGAAGAAGCTGCTGAGATTACGAAATATAAGCAACGAAAAAAAGAGGCGTTGCGTAAAATAGAAGATACGGCGCAAAATTTACAGCGGGTGCAGGATATTTTAGCGGAAATCAGCGCGCAACTTGTTCCGTTAGCGGAAAGTGCGGAACGGACTGCAAAGTACAACACTTTGTACAAACGTTTGGTATCTTGTCAGGTTACCCTCATTTTGGATCGGCTGCGGAAGGCAGAAACAATGTTAGATAGCGTGCAATTACAGCAACAAACTCTTACAGACCAAGATGTGGCAATTAACACGCAAATTATTCAGTTGGAAGTGGTTAAAGAACAATCTGCGGCTGAGTTGACAACTGCAGAACGGCAACTTGCTGATTGGGAGCGGGACTTACAAAAAATAAACACGGATTTGGAACGGCTTGATGGCAGAACTGCCGTTCTCCAGGAAAGAACGAAACAAAGTAAAACAGCATGGGAAAAATTGACTAATGAGATCAATAGCCAAGATACATTGAAATGTTCTTTGCTGGAAAAGATAAGTAGTTTGAACGCTGAAATTGTTAACTATCAGGAAGAAGAGCAGAAAATTAAAACCTCTTTTGCGATCGATAAAAAAGAGCTTGATGAGGTTACAGCGGCTGTTTTGGATCGAGAACGCCAGATCCAGGGCGCCAATGAAAAATCCTTCGATTTTCTGCAAAAGCTTGTTACCCACCGGAACGCTGTGAAAATTCTGGAGCGTGACGAACAAGATCTGCATGGACGATATGTCGGCTTGAGAAAAGAATATGATCAATATTGCCAGCAACTCGCGGAAAATGAAGCACAGTTTGTCGAGTATAAAAACAGTGAAGCGAATTGTAAGGAAATGATTCAAAGCCTGCAAAATGCAGTTTGTGCCGCACGAACACGAATAGACGAACAGAATAAAATTTCTTTGCAGCTTCAAGAACAAGAAAAGAGATATACAGCCGAGTTTAACCAACTCAATTCACGGCAAAAAGTTCTTTCTGCGATGCAGCGGGAATACGAGGGGTTTGGCCGCGGGATTAAAAGTATTTTAAAAAGTGACTTGCCTTGGCGTTCTGGAATTTGCGGCGCAGTAGCCGAGCTAATTACAGTTGAAGAGCAGTATGTTGTAGCGATTGAAGTGGCTCTTGGCAATTCTATGCAGCATATTGTATCGGATAACGACCAAGTTGCTAAAGCCGCCATTGCTTTTTTAAAAAATAAAAATTTGGGCCGCGCGACATTTTTGCCATTGAGTACAATTCAAGTGATGCAGCCTAGACCGTTTGAAAAGAAAGCAGCTGAACTTACGGGCTCGCTTGGTTTTGCCGCATCATTGGTTCAATGTGAGCCTCGTTACCGCCGGGTGGTTGATTTTTTACTAGGGCGAACGGTGGTAGCTGCTACGATTGAAGAAGCGTTGGCTATTGCGAAACAAAGTTCGTATGCGGTTCGAATTGTTACGCTCGACGGTGAAATTATTCATCCTGGCGGCAGTCTCACCGGCGGTAGTACACATCGGCGGGAGACTAGTTTTCTCAGTCGGGCGAACGAGATACATTTGTTGCAAGAAAAAAGTAACGATTTGCATAGAAAAATTGAAGAAGTGCGGTTACAAACCATTCGGGCTCATGAAGAGATAAAAAGGCTGGGCGAACAGGCTGTGGATTTAGAGCAGCAACGAAATGATTATGATATCAAGCTCGCACAGTTGGCTATTCATCTAGAAAAATTAACAACTGACAAAAAACGGCTTCTTTTGTCAGTTGAAACGTTACAGACCGATATTTCATCTGAAGAAGCAGAAAAAAAACAGGTTGCACAGCACCTTTTTGCCAAGAAGGAAGAATTAACCGCTTTGGAAAATGAAGGAGAAGAACAAAAGCTCCAAACCGGATTATGGCAAGAAGAATTAAAGGCATTGCAGCAAAATAAGGAACGTTTACAAAACTGTGTAACGGAACAAAAAATACAACTAAATTCTGTTCAGCAACAAATGAACGTGACTTTTAAACAGCTGGAGCAGTTCAATGAGGATGTTTCGTCGGTTGTCTTGAAACTGCAAAAAATGAGTGAGGAGAGAATTGCGCTTGAGCAGCAGCTAAGTCAAACTAATTTGGAACTCATTGAAACTGCGAGCCAAAGAGAAGTCTTGCAAAATGAACTGCTGTGCAAACGGCAAGAACAGGATGTCCTGGTAAAAAATAAAATATCATTGCTGGTCGCAATGCAAAAAGATGAAAAAGAATTAAAAGATTTGCGGCGCAAACGCAGTGAAATACAAGGACATTTAAATGACAGCCAACTACGGTTTACCAAATGTACCTTTGATCGGGAAAATTGTGTTGAGCAGCTCAGGGAGCGTTTTCATATCGCAAGAGATGAAGCAGAAGCATTATTTCTTGCAGAATCGGTTGAACAGCTGCGGCTGGAACAACAAGATTTGGAACGCAGCATTGCTTTGCTAGGGGCAATTAACTCCCAGGCAATTGAAGAATACGGCAAGTTACAAGAAAGACATCAATTTTTGCAAGTACAATACAACGATCTTACAGAAGCGCGCACTTCTTTGTTTAAGATCATCGGTGATATTGACCAAACAATGGGCAAACAATTTCAAACGGCATTTAAAATGATTAATGAGCTGTTTGGTGATATTTTTGCTCGTTTGTTTGGCGGCGGGCAAGCTCATTTGGAGTTAGCCGGATCAAATGATTTATTAACGGCCGGGATTGAAATTATCGTCCAGCCGCCTGGGAAAAAACAGCAAAATCTGACTTTGTTGTCAGGCGGTGAGCGAGCTTTGACTGTTATTGCGCTGTTATTCGCGTTTCTTGCCTACCGTCCGGCCCCTTTTTGTGTGGTGGACGAAATTGATGCCGCTCTTGACGAAGCGAATGTTCAGCGATTTAGCGAATTTTTGCGTGGTTATGCGCGGAATACGCAATTCATTGTTGTTACCCACCGCAAAGGTACAATGGAGGTTGCGGATGTGATGCATGGGATTACAATGGAAGAAGCGGGGGTAACACGGTTGGTTTCGGTCAAATTTATGGATCAAGCTGGCTGATTTTAGAAGGGATGGAGATTGTGAATGGGCTTTTTTGATCGTTTAAAATCTGGTTTAGAAAAAACTCGGAAAAATTTCACGGACAAGATTGATCAATTGATATCGGGATATGCTACAATAGACAATGAATTTTTAGAAGATTTGGAAGCCGTATTATTGTCTGCTGATATCGGGGTGCAGACTACTGATAAATTGATGGCGGCGGTTCAGACAGGCATTCGGGCAAAAGAAATCAATACTCCGGATGACCTCCGACCTTACTTGAAAACGAAAATAGAAGAAATGCTAATGCGGAATGTGTCAGAAGTGCATGTTCCTGCCGAACCACCTCGCGTGATTTTAGTTATTGGTGTCAATGGTGTCGGTAAAACGACAACAATAGGCAAATTAGGAAACTATTATCGTGAAAAAGGGGAAAAGGTATTATTGGCAGCCGGAGATACTTTCCGTGCAGCGGCAATTGAACAAATAGAAATCTGGGGAAGCCGCATCGGCGTTGATGTGATCAAACAAGCTGCTGGTTCCGATCCTGCAGCGGTTGCCTTTGATGCCGTTCAGGCAGCCCGTGCCCGGAAAATTGATACATTGATCATCGACACTGCCGGAAGGTTGCATACAAAAGCAAATTTGATGGAAGAACTAAAAAAAATCAATCGGGTCATTAACCGTGAAATACCCGGCGCGCCTCATGAAATATTATTGGTATTGGATGCGACAACTGGACAGAATGCTGTCATCCAGGCAAAGTTATTTAGCGCTGTGGCACCTGTCAGTGGTGTTGTTTTGACAAAATTGGACGGAACGGCAAAAGGTGGAGTTGTTGTTTCCATTGGTGTTGAATTGGGCCTGCCTGTCCGATGGGTTGGCGTAGGAGAAGGAATTGATGATTTGCGTCCGTTTGATGCAAAAGAATTTGCGGAAGCTTTATTCGGTGACAAGTAATTATACTTGACAGGGTATGTGAATTTATTTATAATTCATATGTAAAGGGTTTTTACTTGACCAGCCTTTGAATCAGCAAGAAGGTGAAATATTGCTTGCAAAAGTCTTGTATGTTGCATCATTATACGATTTTTACGGACCGTTATTGACGGAGAAACAAAGACAGTGCATTTCTATGCACTATCTTGAGGATATGTCGCTGACTGAGATAGGCGCTGAATTTGGTATTTCTCGCCAAGCTGTACATGATATTTTGCGACGGGCTGAGCAAATCTTGGAAGACTATGAAAATGCGCTGCATCTTGTTAAACGACACGAAGAACAACGGCGTATTGTACAAAATATTTATGATTTGATTGCCGGACTGCCGGCAGAAATATGTGCTAATCCTGCTACGCAGCAAGCGATGCAGCAACTGAAAGTCCTGTTAGATTAAAATCAGGTGGTGGCAGAATGGTTTTTGAAGGTTTAGCGGATAAACTACAACAAACGTTTAAGAAATTACGTGGACGAGGGAAATTATCCGAAAACGATATCAATGAGGCAATGCGTGAAATTCGTGTGGCGTTGTTGGAAGCGGACGTAAATTTTAAAGTTGCGAAAGACTTTATTGCGCAGATCAAAGCCAGAGCAACTGGGCAAGAAATATTGCAAAGTCTTACTCCGGGACAACAAGTGGTTAAAATCGTCAATGAAGAACTTACTGCATTATTGGGCGGCACTCAGAGCCGAATTACGATATCTTCCCGTCCGCCAACTGTTGTTATGTTAGTCGGCTTGCAAGGAGCCGGGAAAACTACTACGGCCGGGAAATTAGCCCTCTCGTTGAAGAAACAAAACAAGCGGCCGTTGTTAGTTGCTGGTGACGTATACCGGCCGGCGGCTATTAAACAATTGCAAGTATTGGGTGAACAACTTCAGATACCGGTTTTTGCCCAAGAAGATAACCGTGATCCCGTTGCGATAGCCAAAGCAGCAGTAGAACATGCGGTATCGTATGCGAATGATATTGTTATTATCGATACAGCCGGACGTCTTCATATTAACGAAGCCTTGATGCAGGAACTGAAATCAATAAAACAAACGGTTAAACCGCATGAAATTATGTTGGTAGTCGATGCAATGACAGGTCAAGATGCAGTTACGGTGGCGGATACTTTCAATCAGGAGCTCGGTATCGATGGGATTATCCTAACTAAATTGGATGGCGATGCCCGGGGTGGTGCGGCATTATCGATCAAGGCGGTTACAGGGCGGCCGATAAAATTCGTTGGGATGGGCGAAAAGTTAGATGCTTTGGAGCCGTTTTATCCTGATCGTATGGCTTCCCGTATTCTTGGGATGGGCGATATCCTCAGTTTGATTGAAAAAGCAGAAACCGCAATTAATTTAGAGCAGGCCAAAGAGTTAGAAAAAAAGCTGCGTCGTCAGGAATTTACATTGGATGATTTTTTGGATCAATTACGGCAAATCCGTAAGATGGGATCCATGGAGCAAATTCTTAGCATGATCCCGGGGATGGGAAGCAATTTGAAAAAATTGCAGGATGCCAAAATTGATGAAAAAGAGCTTGGACGGGTTGAAGCGATTATTTGTTCGATGACCAAAAAAGAACGCCAGGATCCATCGATTATCAATGGAAACCGCCGTAAACGGATTTCACTTGGCAGCGGTACCAAAGTGCAAGATGTAAACCGTTTATTGAAGCAGTTTTCGGATGCTAAAAAGATGATGAAGCGTTTCCAAGATATGAAAAAAACCGGAAAAAAAGGTGGATTTAAGCTGCCTTTTATGTAATAAATCATTTTAAATTTGTATATTCTAAAAAGGAGGTGATATAAGATGGCAGTGAAAATTCGTTTGATGCGCATGGGTGCAAAGAAAAGCCCATTTTATCGCATTGTTGTTGCTGATTCCCGTTTCCCGCGCGACGGTCGTTTCATTGAAATCGTAGGACATTATGATTCTACTACTGAACCGGCAGTTGTAAAAATCGAAGAGGATAAAGCAATTGACTGGCTGCAAAAAGGCGCTCAACCCACTGATACTGTAAAAAACTTGTTGAGCAAAGCAGGCGTTCTGAAAAAGTGGGATGAAATAAAGCGTAATAAGAAAGAAGTGTGATAACTATGAAAGAACTCGTTGCAGTTATCGCCAAAGCATTGGTAAACCATCCGGAGCAAGTCAATGTTACTGAAACTATTGACAGCCATACAACGGTATACGAATTGCATGTAGCCCCAGAAGATATGGGTAAGATTATCGGTAAACAAGGCAGAATCGCAAAAGCGATCCGTACAGTCGTGAAATCGGCTGCGATCCGCGAAAACAAGAAAGTAATGGTTGAAATCATTTAAGAAGGTGATCCGCCATAGAAAACATGACGTTGAAATGTCCTGTGACAATTAAAGCCAAAGTTACTGAAACCCTTAAAAAACAACTGGCGGCTAATATTCAGGAAGAAATAAAAAAATTGGATATGGAATTGCAACAAATTGAATTCCATGCAAAACGACTTATGACCGAGCAGGCAAAACAAGATGCGCAAGGTTTGGTCGCTCTGCGGCAACAAATTGATGCCGAGCGGAATAAACGGTTCGAAATTAAAAACCATTTAACGGAAAAATTGAAGGAAACGGCGCAATTGGAAATTGGAGCAGAAATTGTTCAGGGAACGATGGAAAGGGCCATCACTGTCAGTGTTGGTGATGACTTGCAAAAATTGATGAATGCAGAAATTTTGTTGGAAGACGGCAAAATTATTGCTTTCCGCAGTTAAATCCGATGGTTGATAATTTAATCGCAGTAGGAAAAATTGTTGCCCCGCACGGTGTGCGGGGTGACGTTCGTATTATTCCGCTCACTGATTTTCCTGACCGTTTCCGTCCTTCACTGGTCGTATATCTTTCTGATCGTTCACCGTTAGTGATTACCCAAGTAAAACAAAATAAACAGTTTTTGTTGCTTAAATTTGAAAATTTTGATGATAGAAACGCCATAGAGTCCTTGCGAGGACAGTTGATTCATGTAAAAGAGCAAGATTTAGTGGCTTTATCCAAGGATCAATTTTATATTTTTGAAATTATCGGACTGCAAGTATACGATGAAGCAGACGTTTATTTAGGTGCGGTTACGGATGTTTTGCAAACTGGCAGCAATGATGTTTACGTCATTGAAAAGCCGGGAGAAAAACCGATCCTTATTCCGGCCTTAAAAGAAGTTGTCCGGCATGTTGATATTCCAGGCAAGAAAATGATTGTAAAACTTCAGGAAGAATGGGTTGAATAATGCGTATCGATATACTATCTTTATTTCCTGAAATGTTTGCCGGTCCTTTTGGCTGCAGTATTATGAAGAGGGCACTGGATGCCGGCTTGTTGTCGGCGCAGATTACTAATCCCCGTGATTTTGCCTATGACAAACACCATATTGTTGATGATTATCCTTTTGGCGGAGGATCGGGGATGGTTATGAAACCGGAGCCTTTGTTTTTAGCCGTAGAACATGTGCTGGCAGAAAATCCTGCTTTACGGCGACGTACTATACTTATGGCGCCGGGCGGACAACGTTTTGATCAGGAAAAAGCAAAAGAATTGGCATCATATGAGCAGCTTATTTTAATTTGCGGCCATTATGAAGGTATCGATGAACGAGTGCGGGAACATTTGGTTGACGAAACCATATCGATTGGTGATTATGTTTTAACCGGTGGAGAATTGCCGGCTATGGTCCTTACGGATGCTATTTCCCGTATGATTCCCGGTGTTTTGGGCGCAAATGACGCCGCTGAGCATGATTCTTTCTACAATGGTTTGCTCGAATATCCACAATATACGCGACCGAGGGAGTATCGTGGTTGGCAGGTTCCTGATGTTCTAGTGTCCGGCGACCATGCGAAAATTGCCCGCTGGAGACGAAAACAATCGTTGCACAGTACTTATAAATTGCGACCCGACTTACTTATGGGAAGACGGTTTGGTCCTGAAGATGAAAAATTGTTGGCTGAAATCCGTCTGGAAGAGGATGAAAACTAATATGGGATCAATTTACTTAGGATTATTGCATTATCCGATTTATAACCGGAATGGTGCTGTCATTACGACCGCAGTAACGAATTTTGACATCCATGACATTGCCCGTACATCTCGTACTTATGGCTTAAAAAAATATTTTATTATTAATCCGTTGCCGAACCAAATTGATTTAGCCAAGGAGATTATTGATTATTGGCAAACCGGGGCCGGGGCCCAATACCATGCAGATCGTAGGGAAGCTTTTCAGGTTTTGCAAATTGTATCCGATCTGCAAGAAGCAATCGGCAGTATTACGGAGTTGGAAGGGCAACCGCCGATTATTGTTACCACCGATGCCAGGAATTACGGCAACAGTGTATCTTACCGTGAATTACGGCAAAACATAGAAACAAACAGTAAGCCCTTTTTATTGCTCTTCGGAACTGGTTGGGGAATTGAAAAATCGTTGGTGAGCAGTTTCGATTATTTACTCGATCCAATCTATGGTTGTAGCGACTATAATCACTTGCCTGTACGGGCTGCCGTTGCGATTATTTTGGATCGTCTCTTGGGAGAAACTTGGTGGGAAGTAAGTGCAAAATAAATTGGATAACCTTGAGTTTTTAACTTTTGTATGATATAATTACTGGCGTGTAAAACGGATGGTCCTCTGCTTTAAAAAGGCACGAACGTCTAGTATTAGGGGGAATAATAGATGAATATTATTGATGTATTGGAACAAGAACAGTTGCGTAGTGACATTCCGGTTTTCAAATCCGGTGATACCGTAAAGGTACACGTTAAGGTTGTCGAAGGTACGCGGGAACGGATCCAAATGTTTGAAGGTGTTGTAATTGCCCGTCAAGGCAGCGGTGCCCGGGAAACTTTCACTGTACGCAGAGTGTCTTATGGAATCGGAGTAGAGCGGACATTCCCCGTTCATTCGCCGCGAATTGAAAAAATTGATGTGGTTCGCAGAGGTATAGTACGGCGTGCTAAATTGTACTATCTCCGTAATCTGACTGGTAAAGCAGCACGAATTAAAGAAAAACGCTAAAAGAAGTAAGGGACTGTAAGCAGTCCCTTTTCTTTCTATTTTTAGAGAAAACAGAGTTTTCTGTAGCATATAAGGGGGGCTTGCCTTGAGTCATACAACACTGGGTGAAGAAATCAAAGATTGGGTAGTATCGATTATCATTGCCGTGGTTTTGGCATTTTTCATTCGCTATTTTATTGTCGAATTATATATGGTTGAAGGTCCTTCTATGCGGCCTACCTTGGTTAATGGCGAAAGACTGGTTGTAAACAAATTTATTTATCGTGTAAAACAGCCGGAAAAAGGGGATGTTGTCGTTTTCCGATACCCTCGTGATCCCAGCCGTGATTTTATTAAACGGGTAATTGGCGTTGCCGGCGATACGATTGAGGTAAAAGACGGCAAAGTCTTTTTGAATGGACAACTATTAAACGAGCCTTATATATTAGAAAAAACAAGGGGTTCTTATCCGGTAGCCACAATACCGGAAGGGCATATCTTCGTTATGGGAGATAATCGGAATAATTCCGAGGACAGCCGTTTTCGTGATGTTGGGTTTGTTTCATTGGAGATGTTAAAGGGAAAAGCCGTGATGGTTTTTTGGCCGCTGGACCAAATGAAAACATTACCGTAACCAACATTGTTTTTTATATGGGAGGAATTTATGGATATTCATTGGTATCCTGGGCATATGGCAAAAGCCAGCCGGATGATACGTGAACAATTAAAACTGGTTGACGTGGTAATTGAATTATTAGATGCCAGGATCCCGCTAAGCAGTGCAAATCCTGTGATTGAAGAAATTATTGCCGGTAAACCACGGATCGTAGCGTTGAATAAGGCTGATTTAGCTGATCCGCGCCGTACTGAGTTATGGTTGTCACATTTTCGTAAAAAAGGAATCACAGCGATTGCAGTGAATTCCATCGGTGGTGGAGGCTGTAAAGAACTGATGGCGCAAACAGAAAAAGCTGCACAGCCAAAACTTCAGTCGCTGCTAGCAAAAGGTGTTCGTACACGTGCAATACGTGCGATGATTCTTGGCATACCTAACGTAGGGAAATCTTCGTTGATCAATCGTTTGAAAGGAAGCGCCGTTGCCCGTACTGCGGATAAACCAGGGGTCACGCGTGGCAAACAGTGGATCAAAATTGGGAAAAATTTAGAAATTTTAGATACACCGGGAGTTTTATGGCCGAAATTGGAAGACCAAGATGCAGCGTTTCGGTTAGCGGCTACTGGGGCGATTAATGATGAAGTATTTGACCGTGAAGCAGTGGTAAATAAATTGGTGTTTATTTTACGGACTAACTATTTGCAGCAGTTGGTTTCGCGCTATCAAATCAATACTGATGGTGAACTGTCCGATTTGCAGGTATTGGAACAAATCGGCCGCCGGCGGGGTTGCTTGCGAAGTGGTGGAGTCGTTGATATTGAAAAAGCCGGTCGAATTTTATTAAGCGAATTTCGCGCAGGTTTATTAGGACCAATAACGTTAGATAATTTTGCAAGTGAGCAAGTTTGATGATGGATTTCTCTAAAAAAATGATTAATGAGAGGCCGATAATGATAGAATGTGGTTGCGATGAAGCTGGCAGAGGCAGTGCGATTGCGGAAATTTATGTCGGCGCGGTGATCTTGGATCCAAACCAGCCGATCGAGGGTTTGCGTGATTCGAAAAAATTGACTGTCCGGAAACGTGAAGAATTGGCTGAGAAAATAAAATGCACCGCTCTTAGTTGGTCATTGGCGAAAGCTACGTTAGAAGAGATAGAAGAACTGAATGTGCACCATGCTAATTTATTGGCCATGAAGCGAGCAATAGAAGGATTATCCATAAAACCGGATATGGTATATGTTGATGGATTACATATACCGGCAATCGATATTCCTGCTGAAGCGATTGTCAAAGGCGATGATAAAATCCCTGCGATCAGCGCAGCCTCGATTCTTGCAAAAGTGGCCAGGGACCAGGCTGTATTGGAATATCATAAACTGTATCCTCAATATGGGTTTGATAAACATAAAGGGTATTTAACAAAAAAACATATGGAAAGTCTTCAAGCTTTTGGGCCATGTCCGCTCCATCGAAAGTCATACAAACCGATTAAGGCGTTGCTGGAACAAGGTAAGTCAACTGAAGTTGCAGTGAATGTTTTTAGCAAGGATGAACGATGAGTAACGATAAACCAGAAAAACAATTGGAGGCAGTTGCTCTCCGATACGATATGAAGACGAGCCAAGCTCCGAAGGTTACGGCAAAAGGCAGTGGATTTGTTGCTGAACAGATCATTAAAGTTGCGCAGAAAAATGCAGTGCCTATTTATCAAAATAAAACACTGACCAGTGTTTTGTTGGCGGTGGACTTGGATCGTGAAATTCCTGAAGATTTATACAAAGCAGTGGCGGAAGTTTTAGCTTATGTTTACCGGCTGGATCAAAAAACTGGTTCTAAGGGAAAAAAGAAATGACAAAGACAAATCACCTCCGACTTGGTGAAGACGGGGAACAATTGGCTGCTGATTATCTGCAAAAACAGGGGTATACAATTTTAGCACGTCGCTTTCGAACCAAAGTTGGTGAAATTGATATTATTGCCAAAGAGGACGATTATTTGGTTTTTGTTGAAGTGAAAACCCGGCGCAGCACTATATACGGGTGGCCGTCAGAATCTGTGACCTGGCGTAAACAGCAAAAGATTATCAAAACTGCCTTGTGGTTTATGAAAGATACCGGAAATTTGGAAGCAAAATGCCGGTTTGATGTTGTAGAAATTATCTTTGGACAGAAAATGGCGATACAATATAATCACATTAAGCATGCGTTTGGCGGGTGATAAAAAAAGGAGGTCATCACTTGTTTGCACAAGTGCTTGGAGCTACTACGCTGGGCATTGACGGAATGATGATTACGGTTGAAGTTGACATTGCGAATGGATTGCCAAGTTTTGATGTGGTTGGCTTGCCGGATACTTCGGTTCGCGAGTCACGGGAACGCGTCAGGGCGGCAATTAAAAATTCTGGGTTTACTTTTCCGGGACAGAGAATTATTGTAAATCTTGCGCCGGCTAATTTGAAAAAAGATAGCCCAGGCTTAGATCTCCCTATAGCGCTCGGCATATTAATAGCCAGTGGGCAACTTGCTGGTGAAAAATGTGAAAACGCTGTCTTTATTGGCGAGTTATCCTTAGAAGGAAAGCTGCGTGCGGTAGCGGGAATATTACCGATGACAATTACAGCCGGAAAGAGCGGGACGAATAGTGTCATTGTTGCACCTGAAAATGCACAAGAAGCTGCTATATCTGGCTTAGTGACAGTTTATGCGCCGGCAACATTGGCGGAAACAGTATTGCATTTACAAGAAATTCAGAAATTATCGCCAAGTTTTTTTCAAGCTGCTTCTGAAACCATGAATGATACGGATGTTGATTTTTCTGAAGTGCAAGGGCAGTTGATTGCCAAGAGAGCTTTAGAAATTGCCGCTGCCGGCGGGCATAATGTTATGATGATCGGCGCACCTGGTTCGGGAAAAACAATGTTGGCCCGCCGGTTGCCAACAATTTTACCTGTAATGTCAGCCGAAGAGTCTCTGGAAGTCACACAAATTTGCAGTGTTGCGGGGCTATTGCATGGTCATAATGGGCTAGTTACGCAACGGCCGTTTCGTAGTCCACACCATACAATTTCCGATGCAGGGTTGGTCGGTGGCGGTCGTATTCCGCGTCCAGGAGAAGTGACGTTGAGCCACAATGGGGTGTTATTTCTTGACGAATTGCCGGAATTTCGCCGGTCTGTACTGGAAGTCTTGCGACAGCCCTTGGAAGACGGACAGGTTACTATAGCCAGGGTAAATGCTTCCTTAGCATTCCCCGCAAAATTTATGCTTATTGCCGCTATGAACCCATGTCCTTGCGGATGGGCCGGTGACCCGGACCGCGAGTGCAGTTGTTCGACGCATGATATTCGGCAATATCAAAAGAAAATATCTGGGCCTTTGTTGGATCGTATAGATTTACATGTGCATGTTCCACGGATTAATTATCAGGAGATGGTTGATTATTCAACCACCGAAACTTCTGCCGTTATTCGGCGACGGGTCGAAACTGCTCGGGAACGGCAATGTAACCGATTGAAAAAATATGGTTTGTTTTGTAATGCACAGATGGGACGGAGGCAGTTAAAAGAAACCTGCTTATTATCACTAGAGGCAAAAAATCTTTTAAAGCAGGCGTTTGAGAAAATGAATTTGAGTGCGAGAGGGTACGACCGCATTATAAAAGTTGGCCGGACAATTGCGGATTTAGCCAACGAAGACCAAATTTCCGCTTCTCATATTGCCGAGGCCATTCATTTTCGCAATCAAGGATAAGGACTAGAGAGCAAAAAAAGCGTTAGACCGATAATTTTTGCGGTCTAACGCTTTTTCTTCGCACACCAGAAAGTACATTATTTTATCTGGCATACATAAGTGAAACAATAATGCATGAGAAGTTTGTGAAATATTATTACAAACTTGTTTGTTCCCTTGTTTTTGCATATACTAGTTATGATACAATAGAACCACAAATTGTAGTAATGGGGGGAGGATAAAATGAGCTTCAATCCGCGTATTATAGAAATAACCGATATTGAGCAGGCTAAATACGAACTGAAACGGATTGCCTGTGATCCGACAGGCATTTCTATTATGGCGCCTAAAGCCGTATCGAGGGCTATTAAAGTAGAGTCTGTTCCGATAAAAGCAGCGAACTTGTTAAAGCAAACGTTTCTGGCAAAAGGCGGTGAAGTTGCCGTGTCAAGAGATACCGCTAGCTTTTCGGCCGAAAAAACAGATGTGCTGATTTTAGCTACCCTCAAACAGTATCAGCAAGCTCTTTCGCAATTGCGGCAACAGCCTTGGGGCCTGCCTGATTTAGCAGAAGCGCTGTTACAGGTTTTGGGCCGGCAAAGTCAGCCTATTATAAGGAATTATCAGAATCGGCAGCCGGCTTTTCAAATCAATCCCGGGAAAACGCTTATTATGGGGATTTTAAATATAACCCCGGATTCTTTTTCCGATGGAGGGAAATTTTTTAATATCGATCAAGCTGTTCAACATGCTTTAGAAATGGTTGCCGATGGGGCGGATATCATTGATATTGGAGCGGAATCGACAAGGCCTTATGGATCGCATAAGATTTCGGCGGAGGAAGAACTGGACCGTTTGCTGCCCTTGTTAAGCAAGTTGTTAGCTGTACTTCCGGTTCCAATTTCAATCGACACGTATAAAGCGAGTGTAGCTGAGGAAACCTTGAAACTAGGCGCGCAAATTATCAATGATATTTGGGGCTTGCAAGGAGATCCGGACATGGCTTCTGTGGTTGCCCGGTATGATGTTCCGATTGTTATTATGCATAACCAGGATGGGACCCAATATGATCGGGATATTATGTCTTGTATTAATGATTTTTTACAAAAAAGTATTCAAATTGGTTTAGAGGCAGGAATCCATGCCGATAATTTCATCCTTGACCCAGGTATCGGCTTTGGGAAAACACCACAGCAAAATATTGCTGTTATGGCGCGGTTAGAAGAAATGCGGAGCTTGGGTTGCCCGGTCCTGTTGGGAACTTCCCGCAAACGGTTCATTGGTGAAGTATTGGATTTGCCGGTCGAAGACAGAGTAGAGGGAACCGCTGCTACAGTAGCGGTAGGGATTGCAAAAGGTGTCAATATTGTGCGTGTCCATGATGTTAAGGCGATTGCGCGGATGGCAAAAATGACCGATGCATTGCTGAGAGGAAAAAATAATGAATGATAAAATCTTGCTGCGAAATATGATGTTTTATGGTTTTCATGGCGTTTATGAATATGAACGTACAGTCGGGCAACGATTTTATATCGACGTTGAATATGAAGTAGATACCCAACCGGCCGGGCTATCGGATAATTTAGAGGATACAATTGATTACACAGCCATTTATGCACGGATCAAAGAGATTACAGAGAATAATAAGTTTCAATTATTAGAGGCCTTGGCAGAACATATCGCGACAGGAATATTAGCCTGGAAATCTGTCAAGGGAGTAACGGTTCGTGTACGAAAACCAGCAGTTCCGCTTCCTGGACAAGTCGATTTTATTCAAGTAGAAATTTCACGGAGACAAAAATTATGATTGTATTAGGATTAGGCTCGAATCTTGGTGATCGGGAAGAAAATTTGCGAACTGCTTTACGCTTATTGACAGCAGACAGTAAAGTGCAGGTAGAAAAGGTTTCTTCATTATATGAAACTGATCCGGTAGGTGTGATTGACCAAAATGCTTTTTTAAATGCCGTCGTTGTTGTAAAAACGACATTAACGCCGGAAGAACTAATAGAATATTGTCTGATTGTGGAAGCTCGTATGGGAAGAGTACGAGAGTTGCGCTGGGGGCCCCGTAATATTGATATTGATCTTTTGTGTTATGATGATTTTTCAATTCAGACTGAAACGTTGACGATTCCCCATCCTCGGATGAAAGAACGTAAGTTTGTTTTAATTCCTTTGCTGGAGACAGTGGGTGATATTATGTTATATGGAAGTTCTCGCATCAGTGAGTTGTTGTCGGCTTGTCCGGAAGACTCTGAAGCAGTTATCCTATACAAAAAGTCTGGATGGGAAGGGACAGAGTTACATGGTTCCTGAACAAAAGAAAGTTCTGTTTATCAGCGCTCCGATTGGAGCCGGACACATCCGGGCTGCACAGGCGGTCGCCAATGCCCTTCAGGAGATTGACCCAACTATTCAAACCCAGCTAGCCAATGTATTTGATTTTTTTAATCCACGGTTAGGAAAGGGGATTTTGAAGGTTTATTTGAAGTTGTTAGCGACATTTCCGCAAGCGTATGGAGCGATGTACGGATGGGGAAATGACAGCTCGTTGGCGTTGTTTGGCCGACGGCAGGTTAGCCGTTATTTAGCCCACAGGATGCAAAATTATATTTTAAAGTATAATCCAAGCGCCATTGTATGCACTCATGCCACCCCTGCCGGGCTGATTGCGCACCTCTGCCGTCAGTCGGGGCTTAAAGTGCCTACTTTTGCCATCGTGACGGATTTCGTTGTCCACCGTCTTTGGGTATATCCGGAGATTAGCCGTTATTATGTTGCTCATGAAACGTTACGCAATTTTTTGGATCAACATGGGGTTGTCCCGGAGCGGACCCATGCGTTCGGCATACCGGTTGATGCCTCATTTATTTCGAATGTGGCACGGGAACATGTATTACAGGGGCTGGATTTGCCGATGGATGGCAAGACGGTTCTTATTATGGGCGGTGGGGCAGGAATATTGCCGATGGCCGATATTATTCGAGAGTGCGATAGTTCCAATGCACCGCTGCGTTTTATTGCTGTAACGGGTAAAAATCGTAAATTATTTCACGAACTATCTGTTTTGCAAAAACGTTTGTCCCACCCGTTGCGTGTTTTGGGCTTTGTCAATAATATTCACGAATTGATGTCCTGCGCTGACGTTTTATTATCAAAACCGGGCGGTATGACTTCGGCTGAAGCGTTGGCATCCGGCTTACCGATGATTATTTTTAAACCTCTTCCTGGGCAAGAAGAGGCGAATACCCGTTTCCTGACTGAACGCCAATATGCAATGAGAGCAGATACAACCCAGGCTGTGAAGATGCACTTGGAGAAATTAATATCGTCTTCACAAGATTTAGAAAAAATGCGCCGGCATGTTTTTCAAGCCGGTAAAAATCAAGCTGCAAAAGACATCGCAAACCATATTATTTTAACAACACGAACGAAGAAAAATAATAGATAATTGCAGTAAGTTATTGACCACGCGGTCAAGGAAAGTTATAATGATTTCAATATTAATGCCTATGGGCATTAGTAGAAACAAAGGGATCTTTTTCCGGAGGCTACTATGAATAACATGTATATAGCGGGTTTGCAGATGGTACCAGGAATTGGGAATGTACGCATTAAAACGCTTTTACGCTATTTTGGTAGCGCTGATGCTGTTTGGAAAACCAGTAAAAAGGATTTGCTGGCATCTGATTGCTTTGATGAAACGACCTTCAATAAATATTTAAAAATTCGTGAACAACTCGATCTCGTTTCATTAAAGAACCAATGGGATAAACAGAAAATTCAACTGTGTAATTGGGAAGAACCAGACTACCCGGTTTTGTTGCGCAATACGTTTAATTCCCCGGTACTTCTTTATTACAAAGGGAAACTGCCGGATTTTGACAACAATATTGCAATAGTGGGTTCAAGAAAGGCTTCTGCGTATGGTAAAAATACGGCGGTTATGCTTGCTTGTGATTTAGCAGCTGCCGGGATTACTATAATCAGCGGAGCGGCGCGTGGCATTGACACGGCTGCGCACGAAGGTGCACTTAAAGCAGGAAAGACAGTTGCGGTATTAGGTTCTGGTATTGATGTTGTTTATCCGCCCGAAAATTTACGATTGCTTGCCGCTATCGCTGAACAAGGAGCCATTATTAGTGAATATCCGCCGGGTACCCCGCCTCATGCCGGACATTTCCCTGCGAGAAACCGGATTATTAGTGGTTTGTCGCGCGGCGTAGTTGTTGTAGAGGCAGCCGAACGCAGCGGTTCTTTAATCACGGCCGATTTTGCCCTTGAAGAAGGCCGTGATGTGTTTGCTGTTCCGGGAAGTATTTTTTCTAATGGAAGCAAAGGAACGCATCGATTAATTCAACAAGGCGCCAAATTGATCACGACAGCACAAGATATTTTAGAAGAATATGAAATATCTCCCAAAACAGCAACCGGGCATATTCCGGTATTGTCCGATGAAGAAATGATATTATTTGAGTGTTTGACATACGATATACCAAAAGATGTTGAAACTTTGGTTCTTCAATCATCTTTGCCGTTACCCACTGTCACTTATTTGTTGTTGCAGTTGGAATTGCGCGGTTTAGTGAGTGAACATTCCGGACAACGGTATGTACGAAGCACCAAGGAAGGAGCCCTATGAATAAAACAAAAAAAGTATTGGTAGTTGTGGAATCACCGGCAAAAGCAAAAACGATTGAAAAGTTTTTAGGCGCCGAAAAATATATTGTAAGAGCGTCAATGGGTCATTTACGTGATCTTCCGAAAAGCCAATTCGGTGTAGATGTCGATAATCAGTTTTCGCCGAAATACATTAATATCCGCGGCAAAGGTGATTTGATCAAGACCCTTAAATCGGCTGCAAAAAAAGCAGATGCGGTATTACTGGCGACTGACCCTGACCGTGAGGGCGAGGCGATTGCATGGCATCTAGCCAATCTTTTGAATGTATCTGGAGAAAAAGATTGCCGGATAGAATTTAATGAAATTACAAAAACAGCGGTGAAAAATGCAATAAAAAAACCACGCCCAATTAACTTGCCCCAAGTGGAAGCGCAACAAGCACGACGGATCTTGGACCGGATTGTTGGTTATAAATTAAGTCCATTGTTGTGGCGCAAAGTTCGTAAAGGATTGAGTGCTGGACGGGTGCAATCGGTCGCTGTCCGTCTCATATGCGATCGTGAACGGGAAATAGAGGCTTTTATACCAGAAGAATATTGGTCGATATCATTAAAGTTGCGTGAAAACAGTAAATCGGCCGCTTTTCCTGCGGAATTGACGATGGTTGATGGGAAAAAAGCTCATGTGACTACGGAAGAAGAAGCGATGCAGATTCAAAAGGAAATGGAGCAATGCCAATTTCTTGTAACAGATGTCAAGCATCGTGACCGCCGTCGCAACCCTTCGCCTCCTTTTACAACAAGCAGCCTGCAACAAGATGCAGCGCGTAAATTTGGTTATACTTCCCGTAAAACAATGGTTATTGCTCAACAGCTTTACGAAGGATTGGATATATCTGGAAAAGGAACTGTTGGTTTAATTACGTATATGCGTACGGATTCAACCCGGATTGCTCAATCGGCCCAGGATGAAGCGCGCGCTTATATTGAACAAACTTATGACAAACAGCATATTCCGGAAAAACCACCAGTTTATGCTAATAAAAAGGCACAGGATGCACATGAGGCTATTCGACCAACTTATATTGATTTGCCACCGGAAAAAGTAGAAAAACAATTATCTTCTGAACAGTTACGGATCTATAAATTGATATGGGATCGGTTTCTCGCCAGTCAAATGGCTCCGGCCCTCTACCATACTGTTACGGTTGATATTGATGCCGGCCGTTTTCGGTTGCGCTCCAATGGTTCACAGTTAAAATTTGCCGGGTTTTTACGGTTGTATTCCGAGAGCCAAGAAGGAAATGGCAAAGAAGAAGAAACTTATTTACCGGATTTACAAATCAATCAAAATTTATTATTATCCAAAATCACTCCCAAACAACACTTTACAGAGCCGCCACCCTATTATACAGAAGCCTCTTTGATTAAATTATTGGAGGAGCAAGGGATTGGACGTCCTAGCACCTATTCGCCGATCATAGAAACAATCGTGAGCCGTGGTTATGTTCTGCGGAGTGAAAAAAAATTCCGTCCGACTGATTTAGGGTTTCTTGTTACAGACTTACTGCAGCAGTATTTTAAAGACATTGTTGATGTAGCTTTTACTGCTAAATTAGAAAACCAATTAGATGAAATAGCTGACGGAGATCAATCCCGCATTACTGTCCTTAAGGAATTTTATGATCCTTTCTCTATGACATTAGAGGCAGCAGAAACAGAAATTGGCGAGGTTGAAATTCCTATAGAAGTATCGGATGTTATTTGTGAGTTATGCGGGCGTAATTTAATTGTTAAACATGGCCGTTATGGCTCTTTCTTAGCTTGTCCGGGATATCCTGCCTGTAAAAATACCAAGCCGATCGTTAAGGATACCGGAGTGAAATGCCCCAAATGTTCCGGAGAGATTGTGGAACGGAAAACACGGCGCGGTAAGGTCTTTTATGGCTGTAATCAATATCCGCAGTGTGATTTTGTTACATGGGATATGCCGCTTAAAGAACAATGCAAAGAATGCGGGGCATTTCTTGTCCGGCATAATTTCCAACGCGGCCGGTTCGCCATCCGTTGCAGTAATAACGAATGTCCGACAATGAAAAAGAAAGAAGCGGAAAAACCACCCGAACCGGAAAAAAAGACTTCGCCGAAACGGAGGAAAAAAAGTGTCTGATGTATGTATTATTGGCGCCGGGCTTGCCGGCAGCGAAGCTGCATGGCAGGCAGCGCAAGCCGGAATTAGTGTAAAATTAATTGAAATGCGTCCGGGTATTTCATCGCCGGCCCATCATACCAACTTGTTTGCAGAGCTTGTTTGCAGTAATTCGTTGCGTGCCGCTGCAATTGAAAATGCGGTTGGATTGTTAAAAGAAGAAATGCGCCAAATGGGATCACTGATTATGGAAGCCGCTGATCATTCCCGTATTCCGGCGGGAGGCGCCCATGCGGTAGATCGCACAGCGTTTAGCACCTATATTACGGATAAAATTTCTTCACATCCCTTGGTATCTGTGGTACACGAAGAAATCAAGGAAATTCCTTCTGAACGGCCGTGTCTTGTCGCAAGCGGTCCTTTGACATCTGCTCCATTAGAGAGGTCAATTGCACAGTTAACCGGTCAGGAACATTTGTACTTTTATGATGCTGCTGCACCGATTGTTATTGGTGATTCTTTAAACTATGAAAAAATTTACGCAGGATCCCGTTATGGAAAAGGATCGGACGATTATTTAAATTGTCCAATGACAGAACAAGAGTACAAACAATTTTGGCAAGCATTAATCGAAGCAGAGACTACAGCAACCAGAGATTTTGAAAAAGCGATCTTTTTTGAAGGGTGTATGCCGATTGAAGAAATGGCGCAACGCGGAATTGATACTATGCGGTTTGGTCCGTTAAAGCCGGTTGGCCTTATTGACCCAAGGACTGGAAAAGCACCCTATGCAGTCGTTCAGTTGCGGCAAGATAATTTCTCGGCAACACTATACAACATAGTAGGGTTTCAGACCCATTTAAAATGGCCGGATCAAATCCGGGTATTCCGAATGATCCCCGGATTGGAACAGGCTGAATTTGCCCGGCTTGGTGTCATGCATCGCAATACGTTTATTCATTCTCCAAGTATTTTACAACCAACCTTGCAAATGAAAAAAGAGAATGGGATTTTTTTTGCAGGACAGATTACCGGTGTTGAAGGGTATGTGGAGTCAGCTTCCAGTGGTTTGGTGGCAGGAAAAAATATTGCCCGTTTTTGCCAAGGGAAAGAGCTGCTTGTTTTTCCGGAAGATACAGCCCACGGTGCATTATGCGCCTATATAACGGATCAGCGTCATAAGCATTTTCAACCGATGAATATAAATTTTGGTTTGCTGCCACCATTGATGAATAAAATTCGCGATAAAAAGCAAAAGAATGCTGTGATAGCGGATCGGGCTTTGCGTAGTTTGCAAAAATTTATTGAAAAATCCGACAACGATCTTGCATAAACTGGTTAGTTGTGCTAGTATGAAGTAGTGTATTTATTAGGGAAATTTAGTAAAAAAAGAGCGAATAAAACAATGGCTGATATAAGGAAATATATTAGTGAATTCTTGAACTACCTAACTATTGAAAAAAATGCTTCGGCGCACACTGTACATGACTATTGTACGGATATCGAACATTTTATAGATTTCATCACCAACCGGGATGAGCTGGCCGCATCGACTGAAGCTATTCACTTAATGGTGTTGAGAGCTTATCTCAACGATCTTAAAAAAAGAGAATATTCCCGGCGAACGATAGCGCGCAAGGTTGCAGCGTTACGTTCCTTTTTTCGTTATTTATGCCGGGAAGATTTAGTGCTGGACAACCCTTTTCGCGGCCTGCGGACGCCCAAATTGGAAAAACGGTTACCGTCTTTTTTTGACCAGAATGAGATGGTGGCGTTGTTGGGTTTACCATCTGATGATTTATTAGGAGTTCGTGATAAGGCGATCCTGGAATTATTATATGCGGCCGGAATCCGGGTAGGAGAACTGGTAAGACTTCAACTACACGACATCGATTTTATAAATCGTTATGTATTAGTTTATGGCAAAGGTTCAAAAGAAAGAGTCGTGCCAATAGGTCGTAAAGCCATAGAAGCGTTACAGAAATATTTGGATTTTTCGCGGCCTCGTTTATGCAAGGAGTCTGAAGTTACTCATCAGGTTCTATTTGTCAATCATCGCGGCGGTCCGTTAAGTGATCGCAGCGTACGTAGAATTTTAGCGAAATATGTTGATATGATGGCCCTAAAAAAGCAGGTGAGTCCACATACTATTCGGCATTCTTTTGCGACTCATTTGTTGGATAACGGTGCTGATTTACGGTGTGTGCAAGAGCTGTTAGGTCATGTGAGCTTATCAACAACGCAAATTTATACCCATATTTCAAAAGAAAAACTGAAAATCATTTATCATAACAGCCATCCACGGGCTTAGGAGGGAAAGCATGTTCGAGGCTACAACCATTGTTGCGGTCAAACGTCAAGGAAAAACAGCGATTGCCGGTGATGGGCAGGTTACTTTTGGCGGCAATACGATTATGAAGCATAACGCGAAGAAAGTTCGCCGGATATATCACGATAAAGTGCTGGCCGGTTTCGCTGGATCTGTCGCGGATGCATTTACGTTATTTTCAAAATTCGAAGCAAAATTAGAAGAATATAACGGCAATTTAATGCGTGCTGCAGTAGAATTAGCGAAAGAATGGCGCATGGATCGCGTTCTTCGACGCCTGGAGGCACTGCTAATTGTAACGAATGCAGACAACTTATTGATCATATCGGGCAATGGCGAAGTGATTGAACCCGATGACGGTGTCACTGCGATTGGTTCGGGTGGCCCTTACGCCTTGGCGGCAGCCAGGGCGATGGTACGACATTCGGATCTTGCAGCAGCTGAAATTGCTCGTGAGGCATTGTTGATTGCATCTTCAATTTGTATATATACCAATGACTATATTACTGTAGAAGAATTATAGTTATGTCAGGACAGAGGAGGAATGGTGTTGACCGAAATGACGCCCAAAATGATTGTTGCGGAGCTTGATAAATATATCGTGGGACAACAACAAGCAAAAAAATCAGTTGCGGTAGCACTGCGGAATCGTTGGCGAAGCAAACAATTACACGAAGAATTGAAAGAAGAAATAATTCCAAAAAATATTTTGATGATTGGTCCGACAGGTGTAGGAAAAACGGAAATTGCCAGACGTTTGGCGAAAATTGTTAACGCTCCGTTTGTAAAGGTGGAAGCAACGAAGTTTACTGAAGTTGGCTATGTAGGCCGGGATGTAGAATCAATAGTAAGAGATTTGGTTGAAACTGCATTGCGGATGGTGAAACGGGATAAAATGTTGGCTGTACATGATAAAGCGCTGGAAGCTGCGAATGAACGGCTGATTGAATATTTTTGCCCGCCTGTGCAAAAAGAAACGGCAAGCAACCCTTTTGAAATGTTTTTTTCAGCAAATGCGGGGCTAAATAAACCTTCTCCAGCGGTGGAACCATCATCCGAGGCGCAACAACAAACCAGACAATATTGGTTAGAACGTCTTAATAGCGGTGAGTTGGAAAATGAAACAATCGAAATTACCGTAGAAGATAGTAGTGCGCCGGCTATTGGGATGTTTTCCGGAGCCGGCATCGAAGAAATGGGTATGAATATCCAGGATATGCTTGGTAATTTATTACCCAAAAAACAGAGAAAACGTAAAGTTACGGTAGCAAATGCCCGAAAAATATTTACTCAGGAAGAAGCCCAAAAGTTGATTGATATGGATGAAGCAATTGCAATGGCTGTGGATTTGGCGGAAAACTCCGGGATTATTTTTCTTGATGAAATTGATAAAATTGCCGGTCGCGGCAATTCTTCCGGACCTGATGTTTCGCGCGAAGGGGTTCAACGTGACATATTGCCGATTGTAGAAGGATCTACCGTAATGACAAAATATGGACCTGTTAAAACAGACCATGTCTTGTTTATTTCTGCCGGAGCGTTTCATGTTTCTAAGCCTTCGGATTTGATCCCTGAACTCCAAGGGCGCTTTCCAATCAGGGTAGAATTGACGACGTTGTCAAAAGACGATTTTCGTAAAATTTTAATTGAACCTACGAATGCGTTGATCAAACAGTACGTCAGCTTACTAAGTACCGAAGGCATTACAGTAGAATTTGCCGCCGATGCGATTGATGAACTGGCAGAAGTTGCTTGCCAAGTCAATGAACAAACGGAAAATATCGGGGCGCGACGTCTTCATACGGTCTTGGAAAAGTTGTTGGAAGACTTATCTTTTGATGCTCCGGATTTAGAGGTTGACCATATTGTAATCGATAGCCGGTATGTTAAAGATAAATTAGGACATATCATTGTTAGCCAAGATTTAAGCCGTTTTATTTTATAATGGATTATTACAAAAAAAATTATTATAACAAACGAAGGGTAGGAGAGAAATATATGATAACTATTTTAGAAAGAACTCGTAAAATTAACAGACTACTGCAAAAATCCGAAAAAGTGGAGTACAATGAAATTTCCGCATTGCTTAGTACAGTAATTAATGCGAATGTGTACATTGTCAGCAAAACCGGAGCTGTATTAGGGTATGCTTTGCTCGATAATTTTGAATGCGAATTGATGAAAGACTTGGTCCTTCAGGAAGGCCGTTTTCCGGAACATTATGTTGAATGGCTGCAAAAAATTACGGAAACATCCACAAACCTTACATTGCAAGACGGCATGTGCGCGTTTCGCGATGGAACGGAGTGCATGTTCAATGAAAAACTGACGACAATTATTCCAATCCATGGTTGCGGCGAGAGGATAGGGACTTTGATCATCGCCCGTTTTGAACATGAGTTTAATGATGAAGATATGATATTGGCAGAATATGGGGCAACCGTTGTTGGAATGGAAATTCTTCGCGATCGTTCTGATAAAATTGAAGAGGAAGCCCGTAAAAAGGCAACCGTTCAGGTCGCCATCGGAACACTTTCCTATTCGGAATTGGAAGCTGTGATGCATATATTAAACGAACTGGATGGCAATGAAGGCTTATTGGTTGCCAGCAAAATTGCTGATAGGGTAGGCATAACCCGTTCTGTTATTGTCAATGCGTTGCGAAAATTCGAAAGTGCAGGTGTAATAGAATCAAAATCTTTAGGAATGAAAGGAACCTATATTCGAGTTTTGAATGAACGCTTATTAGAAGAATTAAAGAAATTGAAAAAGTAAAATAGCATCGATCACATTTATCGTTGTGAATTGTAAAGTAGCCCATCCTATGTAATTAGGATGGGCTACTTTAGAGTTATTATAAATGTTATACGAATGAAGGACGAAAAATTTTAATAAAAATGATTTAAAACCCCAATTGTTCGATTGACAACTTGCTTTATTAATGATTAAATAATAACTACTATTAATTATTGAAAAATTAAAAAATTAGCAAACTTATCCAAAGATAAGGACGCAAAGCTATGGGTCTAAGGACACATGTCTACGATTGCCAGGCTGCCGCTTTACAAGCGATTCCAGCACCGGCGTCTGTAGTGCGTCCGGTGCTATTTATTTGATAACAATTATGATAGTTTTTAGCATTATCTCAGTCTATCCTGTGTTATTCCCGTTGCGGTTATAAATATTGGATGAGTAAGGTTTTCTAAAATTATCTTGATCCATAGCGGGAAAATGCAAGGATTTTCATGAGTTTTGTAGAATAAAATTCAAGTATTGTGTATAGATTTGTAATCTATGGATATTCTTGATGCGAAGGTGATTTGATGTTTGATACAATTGTATCTTCACCCTGTCAAAAAGTGATGGAAAAAGCGTTGGGAGCAGCTGCTCTCCGCAATCAAGTAATCAGTAATAATATTGCTAATGTGAATACACCAGGGTTTAAACACAACGATGTGCAGTTTGAAGGGGTATTGGCACAAGCTTTGGACAATCGAAGTAAGCTTTCTTTATCGGCAACGAATAATCGTCATATCGCTGGCACTGCAGGAACTGAGATAGCTCCCACTATTACAACTTCAGCAGAAACTTCCATGCGTGTTGATGGAAACAATGTTGATATCGACACCGAAATGGCTAATATTGCTAAAAATACAATTTATTACAACGCGGTTGCGCATCAATTAGGACGTTATTTTACAAACCTTAAATCAGTTATTAGAGAAGGGAAATGATAATAATGGGTATTTTCAATGCAATTGATGCGGCAGCTTCAGGAATGTCGGCAGAACGCTTGCGAATGGATGTCATTTCCAATAATATTGCAAATGCAAACACGAGCCGGACAGCAGAAGGGGGACCATATCGCCGGCAAATGGTTGTTTTTGAGCCCAGATCGAACGAGACAAGTTTTGCCCAAATTATGGCAACGGCTCAACAGCAAAATTCCGAAAGTGGCGTGCGGGTAACTGGGATTGTAAAAGATCAAAGTGCACCACGTATGGTGTATGATCCTGGACATCCGGATGCGAATAAAGAGGGTTATCGTGAAATGCCTAACATTAATATTGTTACTGAAATGGTTGACATGATGACCGCCACTCGTGCATACGAGGCCAATGTTACTGCTGTAAATGCAGCGAAAAATATGGCTATGAAAGCACTGGAAATCGGGCAATAAGCAATTTAAGAAGGGGAAATGTTGAATGAAAATTGACTCCTTGTCATTGTCTCCTGTTAATTTACAAAAATCTATTTTACAAGAAGACGAAATGTCTGTTTCTGGAGAACAGAAACAGACATTTGGTGCGATATTGTCAAATGCTTTGAATGATGTTAATAAATTACAATTAAACGCGCAACAGACCTCTGTCGATTTGGCGGCCGGCAAAGTTCAAGATATTTCTGAAGCAGTAATTGCGACAGAAAAAGCCACGATTGCGTTGCAGTTGACAATGCAAGTCCGTAATAAAGTAGTCGATGCTTACCAAGAAATTATGCGTATGCAAGTATGATTAACTATTTATCTCGTTAACAGCCTGTAATACCCACAGGGCACAGGGACCACCCCGCCCTCTTAGGTCGGCGATCAACAGGCTATAACACTCGAAACCCTAAAGGGAAACTTCGGCTTCGCGAAATCAAAGATTTCGAGCCTCAGTCTTAAGTTCGCTCTAAGGGTTCGGAGGGGGCAATAACCCCCTCCGAACCTAA
>Ga0316604_10000880_pt1 | contig 31014 bp, 32 predicted proteins | sample OWC_soil_day20_C_FD_207650 | JGI IMG/M metagenome (GOLD analysis project Ga0316604, IMG submission 207650) | Wetland soil microbial communities from Old Woman Creek delta, Ohio, United States - OWC_soil_day20_CT | ecosystem: Environmental > Terrestrial > Soil > Wetlands | place: USA: Ohio... | reverse complement strand
AAGCCCTGCAAATGACGTATGATGCTACACCGCAGCCGAAGCTAGTTATGGCTGTAGGAGCTTGTGCAGCTAGTGGACAGGTCTTTGGTGAGAGCTATGCGATTCGGGGCGCAGTTGACAGCATTATTCCGGTTGATATCTATGTTCCGGGTTGCCCGCCACGTCCGCAGGCACTAATTTATGCTTTGATGCTTGCTTTAGACCGTTTAAAGTAAGCATTGCATGAAAAGCTTACTCAAGTGTTAGAAAAAATTTAATAGGAGGAAAAATTTTGGAGAAAGTTTTAACAGTATGTCCATATTGTGGCGCTGGCTGCCAAATGTATCTGCTGGTAGAAAACGACAGAGTAGTCGGTGCAGAACCGGCAAACGGGCACATTAATGAAGGTGAGCTCTGTTTGAAGGGCCACTATGGCTGGGATTTTTTAAATGATACTAAAATTTTGAGCAAACGTTTGACAAAACCATTGCTCAGGTACAACAGAAGCGAAGACTTCCACGAAGTTGAATGGAATGAAGCACTGGATTTTGTAGCTGACAAACTGAAGGCTATAAAAGAAAAATACGGACCTGATGCCATTATGGGTACCGGGTCAGCCCGGGGTATGGGCAACGAGCCTAACTACCTTATGCAAAAATTTATGCGCGCGGTGATCGGTACCAACAATATCGACCATTGCGCCCGTGTTTGACATGCTCCCTCTGTAGCCGGTCTGGCTGCATCATTTGGTAGTGGAGCAATGACAAACGGCATTCCGGAAATTGAAGATGCTACCTGTTTATTTATCTTTGGATATAACGGGGCAGATTCTCACCCGCTGGTGGCCCGGCGTATTGTGAAAGCAAAACAAAAAGGGGCCAAAATTATTGTTATCGATCCTCGGAAAACAGAATCAGCCAGGATTGCCGATATTTGGCTGCCAATAAAAAATGGTTCCAATATGGCAGCTGTCAACAGCTTTGCGAATCTTATTCTGGCAAAAGGCTGGGAAAATAAAGAGTATATTGAAAAATATACGGAAGGTTTCGACGAATACCAGAAAACTGTCGTTAAATATACGCCTGAATATGCGCAAAAAATCACCGGACTTGATCCCAAACTTGTGGAACAGGCCTTGGAAATTTACGCGAAATCAGAAAGATCGTTCATACTTTATGGCATGGGTGTATGCCAGTACAATCAGGCAGTCGATGTAGTTAAAGGCTTGGGCAGCTTATGTCTGTTAACCGGGCAAATCGCGAAGCCCAGCTCAGGCATTGGGCCTGTACGCGGACAAAACAATGTGCAGGGTGCCTGCGATATGGGTGCGCTTCCTAATGTATTTCCCGGCTATCAGTCGGTTACCGATCCTGCCATTCGTAAAAAATTTGCTGAGGCGTGGAATGTGGAAAGCCTGCCGGAAAAACCGGGGTATACACTGACCGATGTTCCTCATTGCGCCGAAGATGGCAGAGTAAAAGCTTTTTATATTATTGGCGAAGATCCTGTCCAGAGTGATCCGGACGCCGCGGGCGTAAGAAAAGCCCTGGATGAATTGGAATTAGTAGTTCTCCAAGATATTTTCATGAATAAAACGGCGTTGCATGCTGATGTCATTTTGCCTGCGACCTCCTGGGGCGAGCATGGCGGTGTATTTAGTGGTGCAGACCGTAGATTCCAACGTTTCCGCAAAGCGGTAGATGCTAAAGGCGACGCTAAGGATGACTGGGTAATTATTTGTGAACTGGCAAAACGGTTCGGCTATGAAATGAACTATAAAAATACCGAGGAAATTTGGAGTGAAATGATTAGCCTAACCCCGAGCTTTGCAGGGGCAACGTATGCCAGGCTGGAAGAACTGGGCAGCATTCAGTGGCCATGCCGTACGGTAGAGGAGACAGGAACGCCCTATTTGTTTAAAGGCAACATCTTCCAAACTCCGAGCAAGAAAGGTAACTTCTTTGCAACCGAATGGCGTCCGCCGCGTGAGCTGCCTGATGCTGAATATCCGCTGGTTCTGTCTACGGTACGCGAAGTAGGTCACTATTCCTCCCGTACCATGACAGGCAACTGCTGGGGCCTTGCCAAACTGGCCGATGAACCAGGCTATCTCCAGATTCATCCCGATGATGCGGACAAACTAGGCATTGTTGACGAAGAGCTTGTGCGTGTGACTACACGACGCGGTTCGGTTTTGACCAGAGCGCTGGTGACAGACCGGGTGCATGCAGGCGTTGTATATATGACATATCAATGGTGGGTGGGGTGTTGTAACGAGCTGACCATCCATGTAGTTGATCCTATTTCCAAAACGCCTGAATATAAGTATTGTGCAGTCAAAGTAGAAGCGATCAGTGATCAGAAACAGGCAGAAGAAGATCTTACTGCAGAATATAATGAGCTTAAACGTAAATTAGGCGGTAGTGTATCTCAATAATGTTTTAATCATTTTCTATGACAATTTGAAACTCAAACTGGTTGTCGAAGTGTCTTAAAATAAAAATAGAAAAAAATTAATAGCTTGAAGGGGAGGTAGAATATGGAAAAATTGAGCCCGTTTGTTGTCGGGGACGGGGAAAAGTGTATTGGCTGTAAAGCCTGTGAAGTTGCTTGCCATGTATCCCATAATGTAAAGGGGATTACGGCAGGAAACATCGATACCCCTGTATTCCCTAAGTTGTTTGTTACTCGTGTGGAAGAGGTGACAATGCCAGTGCAGTGTCATCATTGTGAGGATGCTCCCTGCGCGCAGGCGTGCCTTGAAAAAGCGATCTACTTTGACGGCGATAAAGTACTTATTCAGACGGAAAAATGCAAAGGCTGTAAAAACTGTCTGGTGGCCTGTCCGTTTGGTGCCGTAGAACTTGTACCGAGTTTCGTTAATGGCAAAGAGGTTATCCAAGAAAATTTAGGCAAGCCGTTATTGTACGGCAATAAATGCGACTTATGCTATACTCGGGAAAATGGACCTATCTGCGTGGAAACGTGTCCGGAAAAGGCATTACGCTTGGTGGAGCCGCATAAAGAAAAAAAAGAAAAAAACAAAAAGGCTGTCGCTACTATTGCCGGCATGTTTAAAAAATAGGAGGTGAGTACTATGCAGTATACGATTGAAATTGATCAGGAATTATGTACCGGATGTCATCGGTGTACCGATGTTTGTCCTGTTGGGGCTATTGGCGGACCAGAAGGAATGCCGGTAGATATTAATTATGATAAGTGTTGTTTCTGCGGTCAATGTGTGCAGATATGCAGCGCATACCAGGAATACAAGTCAGAAACTTCTAAACCACGTGCAATCAAGATGCAGGAGCGCGGCTTATTAGAGAGTGTTAAGGAACCATTGTTTGCCGCACATAATATGGGACACGCCCAGCAGGTATGGAAAGCAATTAATAATCCTGATGGTGTGACCATGGTTCAGTGCGCGCCGGCTGTACGGGTTGGTTTGGCTGAAGACTTTGGCATGGAATCAGGCGAACTGGTTGCCGGTAAAATGATTACTGCGCTCCGAAAACTGGGTTTTGACAAAGTATATGATACCAACTTTACTGCTGATCTGACAATTATGGAGGAAGGCAGTGAGTTAATCAAGCGGATACAGGGAAAAGGTGTATTGCCAATGTTTACTTCCTGCTGCCCGGCTTGGGTTAAATATGTAGAGCAAGAGTATTTTGATTTGCAAGCAAATCTGTCTACCTGTAAATCTCCCCAGCAGATGGCAGGAGCTTTGTTCAAGACCTATGGCGCGCAAGTAAACGAGATTGATCCCAAGAAAATAGTCAGTGTATCTGTTATGCCCTGTACGGCCAAAAAATTTGAAGCTGCTCGCCCGGAAATGAAGTCAAGCGGCAGCCAGGACGTTGATATAGTTTTAACAACAAGAGAACTGGCTAATTTAATCAAATACGCGGGCATTGATTTTAAAAATCTTGAACCAAGTCAGCCGGATTCCGTATTAGGGGCGTATACCGGTGCCGGACATATCTTTGGGGTTACAGGCGGGGTTATGGAAGCCGCTCTGCGTACAGGTTATGAACTGATTACCGGTAAAGCACTTGAGGATATCAATATACTGGATGTACGGCACAGCCAAGGTGTGAAACGCACGACCATTCAGGTTGGCGATTTGACGATTAAAACAGTAGTAGTAGCCGGCCTTGCCAATGCAGCACCAATTTTGGAAGAAGTGAAAAATGGTACTGCCGACTTCCATTTTGTCGAAGTTATGGCTTGTCCGCAAGGCTGCATCAGTGGCGGCGGTCAGCCGAAAGTCCTTTTGGAAAATGAACGCAAAGCTGTCTATGCCAGCCGCAGTGATTCAATGTATAAGCATGATGAGGAACTGCCGCTAAGAAAGTCGCATGACAATCCGGAAGTTGCCAAGCTTTATAAAGATTTTCTGGATAAACCACTGGGTAAAAAATCGCATGAATTACTGCACACGCATTATGTAAGGAGGAAATAAAAGCATGTTGGATACTGCTTTTGTTATTGGCAACCCCGACTTATGTATAGGCTGTCGTACTTGTGAAATTGCTTGTGTATTAGCTCATACCAAAAAAAAATTAGGTACTGAGGAAATTAAGAGTGTGCCGTTTTTACCGCGGTTATCGGTTGTGAAAACAGAAGACATCAGCGTTCCCATACAGTGCCGTCAATGTGAAGACGCCCCCTGTGCGGAGGCTTGCCCGGAAAAAGCCATTGTGCATCAAGGTCAAGCCATTTATGTGCTTGCTGATAAATGTGTTGGCTGCAAAAACTGCTTGATGGCCTGTCCAATAGGAGCTGTTTATTTAACCCGCGAAGCAGAAAGTCCTTGTCAAAAAACGGCTTACAAATGTGATTTGTGTGTTGAAGTAGCTGAGGGACCGCAATGTGTGCAAAAGTGTCCGACCAACGCATTGTCGCTGATGTTACCGGAAACCATTGAAATCAGTATTAAGAATAAACGTACAAATGCTGCACGGAGTGTATAGAAGCTAGTTGTGATTCGGCTTTTATAATTATAAATGATTAAAGGCAGGCCCATTTAATTCCAAAAGAAAATAAAAAGAGACACTCATAACTGTGGTAAAAATAAGTTACCACACCCAAATTCAACAATGGGTCGAAATGCAGGCTCAAGCTGGCGTTCCATGATTTAAGGTTTTAATGAGATTAAAGGATGTAGGTGAGCTACAACTTACCAAATGTGAATATATGTTAGTATTTTTGGGCGGTTTATAGTTTATAAATTTGGAGATTAGGCGATAGTCTAATCTTCAAATTTATATTGGTGCTGCTGTTTTGTATCTAACTTAAAGAACTGCATCAGTCTTTGTATAGCTATTTTAGACACATAGTATTGATAGGTAAAAACAGTTCCTTTAACTGTCCGCGGCGTAGCCTCTCCTCCAATTGTTCGGAAACATTTTGAAAGCAGGTGTATTAATGAACAATCGGTTTGACGGTGTATACTCCAGCCTCCAGGAAATATTGAACAATACTATTGGCCGCCAGGTAAAAGTATTCGGTAATCTGCAAGAAAATGATGATAACAGAATTTTAGAACAGTTCGAACTTAAAAAAGATGATAATAACCGTTCATTGCAGGTAGCACTCCATTTTAATGATTCTTCTAGTCGCACTTTTAATAGAGTAACAGCAGCCGAAATAGACTGGGGTTATTTGCTAAAGCGAACTAAGCCATTGGTTTGGCTGTATGAAGATAAACATGGTTCTTTATATAAAATTTCGTTTGATGTGAAGAAGTAGTTCGGCCTTGCAAGGTGTCGCGAGGACAGGTCCATTGACACTAGGATAAACAAATGGTAAAGTCGAAAAAAAGTCTCAAGGCTGATCTTGAGACTTTTTTGTTTATATCAGGAGTAGTAAAGGTCTAGGCAGAACATCAAGTAACTCTTTGGTTAGATATTATATAGAAAAGGTGAGGAAACGGGCTGATTAGGAAGAATATAATGGAAACTATAAATAACTTAGATTCTAGAGTTTCTATTTGAGCTGATATAAGCCAATGGACAGAGCGACTGAAACAACCTATATAGTAAAAAGTGGTATAATTAGTACAGGTTTTAAATAAAAGGAGATGCTTACCAAATGGGAGATAAAAGCCCTAAAAATAAGAAAAAACAACTGAAAAAAATTGCTGAGAAGAAAGCTGCTACCCATAAAGAACAAGCAGATATTTTAAAATCTGAATGACTTTTCTAATAAGTTGCAACAGATTATATAGTTACAGCTTTTTTGTTTGAGCCCTCGCTGCCAAAAAAACAAGCCTTTGGAATATTCAAGGGCTTATTTTTGGTTACGCTGAAAGAATAGGGCAAAATCGAATATGCTGATCTGCTAAAATATTTTGCGCCTAATTGTATTTTACTAATTTATGTGAAAGAGCATATTTGTAAGCAGTGATAATTATAGCTCTGTTAAAAACTGCTTCCGGATCATTTCCGTAATATGCTCCACCTGGCATATTGCCAGTAATTTTGTATAAGCATTTTTGAGGAAAATTTCCCCAGAGCTCATCATTTTTTACCAAAATGGAACCATCTTGGTTCCACTGATTGCTATTGGGGTTAAATGAGCATTTAAAGGTTAAAGTTTGTTTCTCAAAAGAAATATTATTGTTCAAAGTTTGGGTTCTTAATTTATCTAAAGTACTTTCATCTGGTATGCAGATCAAGCTGTAGGTCATTTCAAAAAGTGAATCTTGCTCAGTTTTAGATGTTACGTTTGCTTGTAGTGATTCTGTACGGAGATACTTTACAAAGCCGTTTTCGGTAACGGTATATATATCTTCCGCAAAGCACACATTGGTCAACATGACCAAAATAATTGTAAGTAAAAATTTTTTCATGATCGCAGCCCCCTTGATTTAAACTATTCTCTACTTAAATGTAAAATACTTCCATTTAAGAGAAGCATCTAATACTTCTAACCATATATTTTATATGTAATAATTCCAAAAATAATTACAATTTACACTTTGAGTCATATTTTAAGGGGTAATAATATGGTGTGGGGTTGGAATAAAAATGCGAACTCTGTTGACAAGCGAAAAGCCGAATAAGCGTAATGCCAGTAAAATTTTTATACAATACGAGTTTTAATAGGATATAATATCCATAAGGCAGTAGCGAAAGATGGCATAGAGGGTATATTTTGTTAATGTTTTAACGGCTTTTGGTGAGGTGGTAGGAATTATTTCTGACGAAGAACTTGCAAGGCAATTGCAGCAGGGAAATGAAATAGCTTTGGAGACTATTATTGCTCGATACCATTCTAAGATATTTTCATATATCTATCGAATGAATAAAAATTATCATAGTGCTAACGATGTTACACAAGAAGTATTTATCAAAGTATGCCGAAATATAAAAGGCTACAATGCAGAGTATCTTTTTAAAACATGGCTTTATACGATTGCGTCAAATACCTGTAAAGACTATTTGAAAAGCGCCTATGTGCAAAAAACAATTCCTGGCTTTGCGGTAGCAGATAATATTAGGGATTACGAGGATACTCCGGAAGAATTTTTACAAAAACAGGATGAACGGGAAGCGATTATAGAAGTTCTCAATCAATTGGGAGACATTCATCGTGAAGTAATTGTCCTTCGTTTTTATGAAGACTTAAAACTGGAAGAAATAGCTTTGATATTAAATATTCCTGTTGGCACTGTTAAATCAAGATTATCGTATGGTTTACATACTCTTAAAAGGCTGCTTAAAGAGAGGGGCGGGGAACTTGGATAAATATCAAGAAATTCTTGGCGAGATAGATAAGGATGAGAATGATAAAGAAATGGTTGCGGTATTAAATAAATTGTCTAACTATACCGTTCCTGAACCTACGGTTGCGATGACCAGTAGCCTGTTAAATAACCTCAAAACAGTTTTACGGGAAAATGATACTAGTAGTAATGAGGCTCCATTTATCAAACCTATTGATAGAGTAGCAATACAAAAAACTGTTGATGCCGGAAGTCTACTCTCTATTTTTCGTTTGGTAAAACCACAAATGAATATACTGACTTGGCGATTTATAGTGACAACTAGTTTAATTATTTTTGCAGGTATTTTTTTAACATCAGGCGATACGTCCTTAATTTTCTTAACAAATGGAGCACCAATCTTAGGCTTGTTGACGCTGTTTTATGAACACCGGGCCCAGCTTTACGGCACAAATGAAATGGAAGCATCTTGCCCCTATACTCCAGCCCAATTGGCTGGGGCAAGAATTATTGTCACATTGGGATATACCGTTATTGTTTGCTTGATTGCTACGGGGATGATAGCCTTATCCTTTTCTGATATATTAATAAATGAAAAAATACTATTATGGAACACAATTCTTGCATGGTTAGCACCGATGGTATTTTTTCTAGGTATTTCCCTAGCTGTTTCTTTGCGTTTAGGCATTGGCTATGGTTGCGGTTCTGCATTTTTAATATGGGTAATGCAAATTGTTTTTGAACAAAATGATTTTGGTAATCGTTTTATACAGGCGGGTTTATTGCGCGAAATGCCAATGGTGTTTTTAGTGATAGGACTTCTGCTGATTGCAATGCATATACGTTACTTGCGTAATGAAATTGATTACTCCCAAAATGGATAGAAGAGAGAAGAATATGTTAGTATTAGATTCCATTACAAAACGTTTTAAAAAAAATACGGCGTTAAATATGATTTCTCTTTCCTTGCCCAAGGGCTTGCATTTGTTGACCGGACCTAATGGGGCTGGAAAAACAACTTTATTACGCATTATTGCGGGAATTATTGCACCAACAACTGGTCAAGTATCTCTTAATGGAATTTCGCTTTTTAGTGATAGTGTCAGGTTTAAAGCCCGTATAGGATACTTGCCTCAGAAATTTGGGGTTTATCCGGAAATGACCGCTCAAAAATTTTTGAGATATTTTGCCGATTTGAAGGGAATTCCTGCTTCCGTGGCTGCTCAAAAGGTTGAAGAGGTAATGGACATTGCCAAAATTACTTCTTTTCATAACAAAACGTTGCGCGACTGGACAAAAGGGATGCGTCAAAAAGTTGGGATTGCCCAAGGATTATTAAATGATCCGGAGCTTCTCCTGATGGATGAACCATTATCAGGACTTGATCCGCAGGAGCGGTATTATTTTTGTAATTTATTTTCCCAATTATCCTCTGAGCGCATTGTTCTATTGAGCACTCACATAATTGAAGAATTAGCTGCCTTAGCAGATAGTATCATGCTGTTAGATAAGAACAAATTGCAGTTTAAAGGTCCAATACCTAGAATGATGGACACGGCCAGGGGGGGTGTCTGGCTAGCAACTCTGTCTGAGGGCGAGTGGAATAATAAAAAAACTGAATTGATAGTTAGCAGTTTACGGGATAATAACGGTTTGTATGAAGTTCGGATCATTAGCGCTGTTAGGCCGGAGATTACAGGGGTGTGTTCTGTGGAGCCAACTTTAGAGGATACGTATATTTATCTAGTATCCAAAGATGATTCAGAATGAGAAAAAGTGGTATTAATGATGATAGAGATTAAAAGCCTTAGAAAAAGATATAACGACAATTGTATTGCATTGAAAGAAATTACTTGCAGCATAGGCGCAGGCGTGTTCGGCCTTTTAGGGGAAAACGGTGCAGGGAAAAGTACTTTGTTAAAGATTCTGGCAACAGTGATTGAGCCTACGGGTGGTCAGGTAACTGTTAATCGTTTAGATTTATATTCAGATAAAGCAGCAATTCGTAATCAATTGGGTTATTTGCCGCAGGAATTTGGCTTTTACTCCAGGCTGACCGGTTTCGAGATGCTGGAGTATTTTGCCGTATTAAAAGGACTAACCAATAGACAAGCAAGAAAAACACAGGTGAATGAGGCTATTGAGCAGGTTAATCTTGGAGCGGTTAAGGATAGACGAATTTCTGCCTATTCTTATGGCATGAAACAGAGGCTGGGGATTGCCCAAGCTTTATTGGGTAATCCCCAGCTTTTGATCATGGACGAGCCTACTGCCGGGCTTGATCCGGTCGAACGAAATAATATTCACAATATAATCAGTGAACTGGGGCGTAGCATAACCATTGTATATTCTACTCATATTCTTGCTGACATCGAAGCTTGTTGTTCGGAGCTTGCTGTATTACGTCAAGGAAGTTTGGTGTTTACCGGCAAGCCGAATGAACTTGCCGCGTTGGCCACAGGCATGGGTTGGCAGATAAAAGATACTGCCAGTGTAAAAGACGGTTATATGTCATTGATGGAAGCGGCGAGGTAAGACGATATGAATACTATAATAGCGATTGCCTTGCAAGAAATGAGATTAGGCTTAAAGGGTGTAGGCTATTGGGTACTTGTGGTTTTAGTCAATTTTCTTTTACTGTATTCCTTATATGAGGATCAATGGTTTGCGCTTAGGGTCACGGTATTTTTATATGTATTTTTTATCTTTTGGAATACTGGTATAGTTGCCAGGGATTGGCGTAGTGGAACTGCAGAGATTGTTAATACACTTCCTTGTATGGATTGGGAGCTGCTGCTGGGACGAGCATTAGGCGGTTTTTTGCTTTTAGGTCTGCTGGGTATGGAAATGTTTTTAGTCGCAACCTCTGCGGTACTGTTCGTTTTTCCTACGCCGATGCCTTTTTCTGACCTGCTATGGAACTATTGGTTGAATTATTTTTTGATCAGTATAAATTCAATATGCATCACTTTGTTTATGGAGGCCATTTGCCGGTCGAGTATTTTTTTATCTACCATGCTAACCGTTTTTTATCTAATATTGATGGTCATTCTTGATGGTGATCTTAATACCTCATTACCATATTGGTTACCGCCGATAAATTTGGCTGTTGATCTGGCAGCTACAGAATTCCCTTCACAGCTTACAGGGCGCTTCCCTAAGACTGGATTTATACCAATGGTTTTGTGCCAGCAGCTGGGGCTGTCGGCCATGCTGTTTTTAGTCAGTTACTATTTTTATAGTAAGCGGCGTTCTTTGGGGCAACTGCGATTATCATACATACTGATGTTAACAACTGCCTTTGCCGTGTTTTTAGCGGGTTCTATTCTATTTGTCCAGGAGTATGAAGAGCGTGATCAAACCTATCATGAGTCTTTTATGAATGCGATGGCTGATGCCGGACAAGCAGTAGATACGGCAAACATGCTGCAGCCTGTTAGCTATGTAATGGATATTAAATTAAAAACAGCCTTAAGTACGGTGGACTGTGGTGCAAAGCTGGCTTTTAGAAATATGAGTAACGGAGAAATACAAGAGATACCTTTGACCTTAAAAAATTATTATATCATCCACAATATAAAAGACGGCAACGGCAAAGAGCTTGCTTGGGAAAGAAACGGTGACTTTATTGCGGTAAAACTAAGTGCACCCCTTGCTGCCGGAGCCACTATGAAAGTTGATTTGGATTATTCAGGTAAAGTATGGGAGTGGTTTACGGACTCTGATGCTCAGCCGCGGGGATTCATTAATTTTGTTTCACCGGTGATGACATTGTTACGGTCTGGCCATGCATGGTATCCTGTTTTAGGTAAAAACCCGGTATACAATATTATTGATTATCCAAGCAAGTGGACTAATCAACCCACACAGATATTGTCGGCGCGCAATGTCTCCCACCTGCCTGCTGCTTTTGCTATAACAGTTGAAATAGATAGGGACATGGAAGTTGTTACAGGATTGCCCTTGAAAGAAGAGCTATATCTAGCAGAGGGAACTGGTAGAAAGTTTACTTTTTTCAGTTCGGCTGCCCAGGATGTTTTTTTGATCGCTGCTCCTTATGTGAAAATAGCTGATCCTAAAGGAAGTGTGATAACTTATTGTGCGAAACTGCATGAAAAGAACGCAAATCCTATCATTACACTAGTCAACGATAGGGTCACATTTTATAAAAAACTGATTCCGCTAACTGACAAGCAATCTTTGAATATAGTTGAGGCGCCTCAATTCTTACTGAACAGTTGGATGGGTGAAACTGCTGAACGTAAAAGACTAGGATTGAGAAATGCTATTTTGATCTCTGAATATTTTTTTAAGTCATTGCCCAACGAAGATACCAGCGAAAAGGAATTACAAATGCTACATTTTGAAGAAGCTGTTCTAGGTTTTTGGTGGCCTGGGTTTGATACAAGTGATCCAGGGAATATAAGTGCCGGGATGCTTTCCTATATGCATACCTTATATAAAGAGAATATACTGGGCAAAGAGTATTATGACGGTGTGAAACATTTCTGGTTGCAGTATAAGCCGGAGTCTAAGTGGGTATCTGGTCCGGGCGTGGATAGGGATAGAAGTCATGCCGGGGGTGACAATCTAGTTGTAAAAGAGGTTTTTTTAATCCTTGATGATATTAGACAATCAGAGCTAGGTGATGAAGGTGTAAAAGCCTTTATGCAAAAAGTCCACGCATTATCTGTTGATACATACGATAGGGAGCTTGATTGGCACGATGTGCTTTACGCTATAGATGAACTTGAGCAGGAACTTTTACAAAAGGGCTATTCGCTTCAGCAAGTCAATAGGATTATGGCAGATCCAAGGGAAAAAGCGGAATATATCAATTCCTTACACTTATCTTCCGCAGAAGTAGTAACGCCATTTAGGCTTAGAGTTCGTTGATTAAAAATAAATACATATAGTATAGCAGGCAAGGTACTTTTTGGAGTGCCTTGCTTTTTTTAATAAAAAACAAGGTTTATTTGAACCAAAGCAAAGTCCTTCTCGTAATGATTATGGGAGAACAAAAAAATGGAATGTAGGTGATTTTATTGAAGAATTTATGGTTGATAGTAACAGTTTTGCTTTTAGTTTTAGGAAATTGCAGTTTTGGAATGGCACAGTGGGCTGGAGTGGAATTGCCTGCTGTGACTGGAGCTTATGGAGTAGGCACTGTGGTTCTGCCGATGGTTGATCCGGGGCGGCCTGGCATGTATGTTGATGGCAGTTCTTCCAAACACCGGGAGTTCATGACCCAAATCTGGTATCCAGCAAACAAAGGAGTAGATGGACCCAAGAGTACATATACGGATGAGGCTACTGCCGAATATTGGCTAAAGGCAATCAATACTCCCGGAGTGGATAAAAATATCCGGTTTCAGATTAAAACCCATGCGGTGGTTGGCGCTCAAGTCGTAGCTGGTCATGAGCGGTTTCCAGTAGTAATCTTCTCACCAGGATTGGGTACGAGTTATTTCCTATATCAAAGCATTTTGGAGGATGTTGCTTCCCATGGCTACATTGTGGTGGGGGTGAACTCTCCTAATAGTGCCTTAACATCTTTTCCAGATGGACATATTAGGGTAGCGTCCGACAGCGAAGACGAAGTAGAAGAGAGTAAGTATAATCAAGAAGCAGCGGATGATCTAACATTTGTAGTCAACCATCTGCGGGAGCTTGATAATAATTCTGACCTGCCGTTTGCTGGGCGGGTCGACTTTAAGCGTGTTGGGTGCTTTGGGCATTCTTTTGGTGGCGCAGCATCGATTCAGACTGGCATCCAAAGCTCACAGGTAGCCGCAGCGATTGATTTTGACGGTTCAGTTTGGGGAGAAGCTTATAAAAGACCTATTTCAAAGCCGATGATGCTTGTCGGGACAGCAAGAGGAGATATGACCTTAGACGTAGTATGGGGGAATCTCCCTAAAGGTAGTTATAAGGTCGCGGTTAATGATAGTGCCCATTTAAGTTTTAGTGATTACATACTGATAGCGAGATCTATGGGAATATACCAACCTGACCAGAATGACAATTCGAATCCAATGGATGCGACTCGGGCGATCCGGATCACTCGCGATTTGGTGCGAACTTTCTTTGACACAACTCTTAAACATGCTAATCCGAACCAGATAAATAGGATAGGCGCAAAATATCCGGAGGTGAAGGTTGAAGAAAAGCTCTTATCGGTAAGCAGTGTCATGGCTGCTCCGAACTTTGTTTTGTTGTATTCCAAAGGAGATGTAAGTGCTTACCTTGATCAAGAAAGCGTAACATATGATGGTACTATTATTGATAGTTGGCTAAAATTAAATATTAGTAATAAGTCGTATGTGGTTAACTATTTATTTAACACTGAGACTAAGCAAATGAAAGCAGTAAAGCAAAGAATATATGATAGCAACAATTCAAAGTTTAAAGAAGAGAGCGTAAATCAAGAATGGGAAAGTATTGATAAGGATAACATGATTCTTTATGATAAATTGTTGAAAAAAGTAAAAAAATAATTTGCAATCTGAAACTCCCTGTGAGGGTTACCTGAGGGTAGCCTTCTTTTATTAATCAAAATTAAAAGTGAGATTTTTAGCTTACAATACTTTGTTTTGGAACAGGAGAAATGAAAATGAAATATAGCAGATTAGCTGTGTTTTTTATGCTGGGTATGTTAGTTACGGGCTGGGTTTTACCTTCCGTCGCACTAGCAAGTGAGAAAAAAGAGGAGGGAGGTTCAGCCACGCAGTCTGTCGAGCAGCCTGCTGTAAAGGAAAAAAAACATAAAGGATTATTAGCTGAAATATTTCCAACTGTTGGTACTAGGATTTGGAATCCGGATATTAGCGGCAATGTCAAAGTGAATGGCAATAGTTATATAGGTAATGAGTTTGATCTACATGACACTCTTAACTTAAAAATGAAAGATACTACAGCAACAAATCCAGATGAGGTTGGTTTGAATCCGCCGGAGGGTAAAATAAGAGTAAACTTTGAATACTATAAGCTTGAAGGTAATAAAAAACTTAATAATAGTGCTAGCTTTAAAGACACTACATACGCTGCCGGTGAAGGTTTGAGTAGTGAATTAAGAATAAAATATCTGACTGCGAAGTGGCTTCCTGAATATAGTCCAGAGGGAGACATAAATTCTTCTTTGCTATTTGAATTGGTGTATTTCGGACAAAAACAAAGAGTGGCAGGAAGTCAGGGGGGACAAGTAAAAGATTTCAATGGAGTTATTCCGGCTATTGGCTATAGGGTAGAAGCTGGTAGGACCGGGAAAACAGTTTACTATGCAGAGGCTTCCGGTTATCCGGGAAAACAGTATTATTACAATACGGAAGCAGGTGTTGTAAAACTATTTGGCAAGCTTGCTCTCGGTGCGGGGTATCGTATATGTGCTCAAAAGATTACAGCTAGTAAGGATTACTTAGAGTTTAAGGCAAGCGGTCCCTTTTTGCAGGCTATATATAAGTTCTAGAGCAGATCGAGTTGAAAAATGTGAGAAAAGCCCCTATCGCGGTTATTTTGCCGGGGTAGGGGCTTTTTTTTTTATGCAAATTATTCGTTTAAGGCTAAAATTGTTTACTTATAACCATACCTTTCTGATTTGAATTTATATAAGGCTGCAATCTAAAATTTCTCGAACCGTTTATTTTCCCGACCGTTTTGGCGGTATAATGACCGATTAGAGCACCAGCGACAACATCCGAACCCCAGTGTCGGTTGTCATTAAGCCGGCCATATGCTGTAAGTGTGGCAAGTCCGTAAGCAAGATAAGGAACTGTTTTATCATTGTCGCCATATTCATCGGCAATAACTGTAGCCAATGCGAAGGCCGCGGCTGTATGGCTAGATGGGAATGAGTCCTTTTTACCATCTGGTCGCTTTCTGTTGGTAGCAAAGTTGATGACCTCGGTAGAGAGCACGGCAATTCCCATGCTTTCAAGTCCGTTGACTGCAAATGTACGTTGCTGTTCGTTTCCAAGAAAATAAGTACCTGTCAAATAAGCCACACCCACCACAGGGAATGCGTTGCCAATGTTTGCTATGTTATTTGTATTCTTACTGCGTTTTTCTTGAAACCAATTTTGAATATGGCTGTCATTTTTATATGTAAGGTATGTAACTCCGCTGAGCAATAAAAATCTGTTCCAATTTGCAGTATCCCAATGCGTTGGACTTGTTAAGACTTCCCCGGTAGCTTTTAATAGTTGTTGGGGTTTTATACGGTCGCGACTTGTTTGATCGTTTTTTGTAGTAAGAGGGATGGTGGTGGAAGTCTCCGCTTGCGCATCATTTGCTATACACATTGAAGAGAATCCCAAGAAGAATAAGAATACAAGCAACGTGACAAGTTTTTTCATTTTTAACTATTCTCCTTTTCGACTTATCATGACAATTTAAATAAGTATTATTCGACAGAAAGTAATTAAATCCTTGGGTGTGGGCGAACAAAACAACTTTGCAGCTTTGTTGAAGTGACTATATCCACGAGAGAGGGATGCCTAGACCGAAAATCGAACAACCTATACATGTGATTTAGGAAAGCAACGAGTTAAGCCCTGGCATGTGCCGGGGCTTTTAGTCATTTTAATCCCAGTGTTCTGTTCCCTTAGTATGTTTTCTTGACTTCAATTTTATATGTTTTTAGTTTTCGATAGAGTGTGCTTCGATCCATTCCCAATGATTTAGCGGCATGGGTAATATTTGAGTTGCATTGTGCTAATGCTGAAATAATCTGATCTTCTTCTGACGATGGTGATATGTCAGAAGTAATTGTACGCCCTGGTTCAGATTCTCTGTCGTGCCAATACTTTTGTATAACACGCTCAGTAATAACCTTTTCATTGGCAATTACGACGAATCTTTCTATAAAAAATTTTAGTTCTCTGACATTTCCAGGCCAAAAATATTCAGCCAGATAGTCATATCCTGTAGGGTAATTTTAAAATAAAGGAGTAAATGAAAATGAAAATTGGATTTATTGGGTTAGGTATTATGGGGAAACCTATGAGTAAAAATTTAATTAAGGCTGGCTATGATCTTATTGTTGTAGATAAAAACCAAAGTGCAGTTGACGAAGTGGTAGCTACAGGGGCTAAGAGCGCAGCTACAGCTAAGTCTGCAGCGCAAGCGGCTGATATCATTATTACCATGTTACCCAACTCGCCTCATGTAAAAGAAGTTGTTTTGGGTGAAAACGGCGTACTTGAGGGAGCTAAAAAGGGTACTACCTTTATTGATATGAGTTCGATCGCTCCCTTAGTAAGTCGGGAGTTGGCAGCAAAGCTTGCTAAAAAAGGAGTAGAAATGTTAGATGCTCCTGTAAGTGGCGGCGAGCCGAAGGCTATTGATGGTACCATGTCTGTCATGGTTGGTGGCAAGCAAAAAATATTTGATAAATGCTATCCTGTAATGAAGGCTATGGCCGGTTCTGTTGTACGCACAGGAGAGGTTGGCGCAGGAAATGTAACAAAGCTTGCAAACCAGGTTATTGTTGCCCTAAATATTGCGGCCATGTCGGAAGCCTTGGTTTTGGCCAGCAAAGCGGGGGTAGAGCCGGAGCTGGTATATCAGGCCATTCGTGGTGGTTTGGCAGGGAGTACGGTTTTCGATGCAAAAGCACCGCTTGTCATGGATCGTAAGTTTGAACCGGGGTTCCGTATTAACCTTCACATTAAGGATTTGAACAATGCGCTGGAAACCGCCCATGATATGGGCGTTCCATTGCCGATGACTGCAGCGGTTATGGAAATGATGCAAGCTCTCAAGGTGGATGATATGGGAGAAAAGGATCATTGTAGTTTAGTACGATATTACGAAAAGATGGCCAAGGTTGAAGTGAAACGTTAATCGAGCTAGAAGGGGCTGTTGAGAAAGTCCAAAAAGATAATATTACAGGAAATGGTTTTAGTGGAGGCTGCCGCATTAACAAAATTAGTGTGGCAGCTTTTTGGTGTAAAATCACCGTTTCTAAAAGGACAATATCTAAGGATTTTGGTACACATGCAGGATTGGAGGTAAGCAACTTCTTTAGGAAATCTTTAAAACCCCTCCTGGATTAATATAGTATAATTACATTAAAAATTGGATGTACCAAAGTATCTTTGTCGAATTTAGAATTTACTTGGAAATAAAACAGGAATAATGATAAATTCAGGGAATGCTAATAAACACATGTTTTTAAGTAATTTCTTTTTGTGGTATATCGTGAAATAATAATTTTTATGTGTGGGAATAACGTTTATCCCATTTCCTATACATGGAAAGGAATGAGCTATCTATATGACAAGCAAAAACTATGCAATAAAAATTTCTTTAGTATATTTTGCCTTTGGCGTAATATGGATTTTTTTATCTGATACCATTGTTGGACTTTTATCTTTAAACAGAGATATTATAATTTTGTTTTCCGTTATAAAGGGCTGGATTTTTGTAAGTTTATCAGCTTTTCTTATTTACATTATAGCCAACCGATATATACAAAAATTAGCGCACACTAACCAGGTACAACAAGAAATTTTGCAATCTATTCCAGATTTAATACTACGTATTGATTGTCATGGTAAGTTTCTTGACTATAATAAACCAGCTAACTTTGATTCCTATGTTCCTCCAAATCAATTCTTGGGGGAAAATATTATGGACGTTTTTAGCCGGGAATTGGCACAGCAGGCCCTTGGTCATATAAAACAAGCTATCAGTAGTGGAAATATACAACTTATGGAGTACCAACTGCCACAAAATAACCAAGTACATTACTTTGAAGCTCGTTTTGTCAAAAATGGTGATTTCGAGGTAATGGCAATAGTCAGAGATATCACTTATAAAAAGCAAATCGAACAGAGGCTAGAACTTCTTAGCATAAAGGACCCCCTTACTGAAGTTTACAACCGTACTTATTTTGAAGAGCAAATACTTAAGAGTGGCAGGCAAAATGGTAAAAATGTTGGCATTCTCATCTGTGATGTTGATGGTCTTAAATTAATCAATGATACATTAGGGCATTTTTCAGGCGATGAATTACTCAAGGCTGCAGCCAAAATACTGAGCTCCTGTATATCTTCTCCAGATATTATCGCCAGAATTGGCGGCGACGAATTTGCAATATTGGTGTCAAATCCCGAGACTAAAAAAATGGACGAGTTATCTAAGGCAATTAAAATGTCTATAGAAAAATATAACGATACTAACCACAGTCTTCCGTTAAGTCTTTCCAGCGGCTGGGCAATAGGCTTTGAGGATATTAATTCGCTGTTTAAAGAAGCGGATAACAACATGTATCGGGAAAAAATGCATAAGGGTTTAAGTGCACGCAGTGCAATAGTACATGCAATGATGCAGGCCTTAGAAGCCAGAGACTATATTACGGAAGGGCATGCTGAGCGACTGGAAGGCATTGTCGCAAATTTTGCTCAGAAAATACAACTGTCTGCCCCAATGCTTGCCGATTTGAAACTTCTGGCAAAATTTCATGATATAGGGAAAGTGGGTATTCCTGACAGCATCCTGTTTAAACCTGGAAAACTAACGTCTGATGAAATTTCTGTTATGCGTCGTCACTGTGATATTGGTTTTCGGATAGCGAAATCAGTGCCGGACTTAGTTCCTATTGCTGATTGGATTTTAAAGCATCAAGAATGGTGGAATGGAGAAGGATATCCCCTTAACCTTGCTGGCGAAGAAATTCCATTAGCATGTCGTATACTTGCGTTAGCAGATGCCTTTGATGCCATGACAAATGACCGTCCATACCGTAAAGCCCTGAGTTATCAAGAAGCTATTGACGAAATACGTAAATGTGCTGGAACTCAATTTGACCCTATTCTTGCTGAAACTTTCATTGCAATGCTAACTAATTAGACAAAGATAAATTTAAATAGCTTAAACTAAAATTGCCAAGCCTATCCAGGACGGAAAGGGCTTGGCAATTTTATTCTAAGATTGTTTTAAAATATCCACATTATGAAGTGTGATAGATGTGCGATAAAAATCAATAATTTTTTCATCGCGCATGCGACCGATTTCCCTGGATAAAGCAGGGCGCGAGACATACAAAAAATCAGCCAATTCATTACGGTTTAATGGCATTGTAAAAGTTTTTTTCCCTCTGGATTCATATTGCTCCAGAAGATACATGCAGATTTTTTTTCGCAGGCTTTTGAGTGCGAGATACTCTAGCTTACGATGTAAAAGACAATTATTTTGCGATACCGACACTAGCATATTTTGTAATAACTGTTCACGACCAATAAAAGTAGTTTTACATTTACCGGCAATTTTTGCCCGGGGTAAAAACATCACAGTACAGTCTGTTCTCGCAACTACAGATACTGGCCAATCATGTTGTTGCGAAAATACAGCTCTTATTCCGAAGGATTCCCCATTTTTTATTTTTTTTATTAGCATACATTTCCCTGTAAGGTTTTCTTTTATGATTGACGCTCTCCCATGAATTAATAAACCCAACCCGGTTATTTTTTCATTTTGTACAACAATATAGGAATCGGCTGAGCAATGTAACAATTCCGGTTTAAGATAGGCAAACATAATGTTTATCGTATCAATGGAAATACCGGAAAACATCGGTGATTTGGAAACAAAGTTGACTAAGATGTCTTGCAATATTACCACAACCTTCTGCGATTAGTAACCATGGTTACCGACATAACCTCTATAAGTGAGTATACTATATACCAACAATATCTTACAACAAAAATGAATAATAACAAATATAAACAAAATATATTTTTAAAAGATGTTTGTTTGTGTTTATTTTATTTACTTATAGACGGTGATGTAATAATATAGCTTTAATAGCTCCAGCTTGCGGGTGCAAGTCCGGTAAGGAAAGCTTAAAAATACAGAGTATGTGACGGTGGTGAAATTTATGCAATTAATTACTGTATCCGGTCCGCCCTCTGCAGGGAAAACGGCAGTGATTGCTAAAATTGCTGAAGTCTTGCAGCATGACAAAATTAAAGCGGCGGTTGTGAAATTTGATTGTTTGTCGACTAAAGATCAGGAATTTTATTAAAAAAAGGGTATAGTTTCCAGGACTGGGTTGTCAGGCAATATTTGCCCAGACCATTTTTTCGTCAGCAATATTGAGGATTGTGTAGCGTGGGCCAACCGGAAAGGGTTTGCGAAAAAGGGCTGGGCTTAAGAGCAGACACTATGAGGATAAGCTGCTGAAAGGAGTGAAACAGCATGAAACTAGAGGTGAAAAATGTTTCCTGCGGCTATGCCGACAAGACAGTAATCAGCGACATATCACTTACATTACTTAAAAACCGTTTACGGCGTTGATGTACAAATAATCAGCGTTGGGGAAAAACATGACGGTCGAAGAGTTTGTATTCCGGTTTCTGCAAATTGTGGTTGATTGGGATGGCAATGCAAGACCGATTTGGGGTTATTATGCGAAAATAGGTAAGCTGTTTAGCGAAGGGACTTTGAAGATATGAAAAAGAAAAGATGGTTGAAGGCATTTTGTTTTTCCGTTATTTTCCATTCGATCGTTTTAGCAGTAGTGGCAGATGGACCCAGTTTGTCAGCGGCATCAATAGATATTCCGGAAAAACAATATATCGAAGTCGAACTGGGAGAGGCTCCGGCTGCCGGACAGACAATGGAAAATCAAGTGGAAGCCAAAGTCCAGGAAACCATTGAACAGCGGCCTCAAGTCCCGATTGCTTCGCGGAACGAACATGCGGTTATGTCAGCGAGCACTGCAGCAGACGAGTCGGCATTAAAAATGGCGGCGACGGGAAATACAGGTGTGGTTTCCGGTGGTGCGGTTTCTGCTTCTGGCGGCTCAGTCTCGTCTGGAAGCATTACCGGCGCCAAGGAGTCGAGTGGTAATGGTCGAGGCGGAAGCGGTAAAGGGGACAATGACCGCCCGTATGTGGTTTATGGCCCCACGCCGCAATATCCGAATCAGGCGCGTACAAATAGTTGGGAAGGGACAGTTCGTGTAAAAGTATTAGTTGCTGAAAGCGGGATAGTACAAGATATTCGGTTAGCTAGTAGTTCAGGGTATAGCTCTTTGGATCAGGCTGCACTTGATGGCGTTCACCGCTGGCAGTTTAAGCCTGCTTATCAGGATGGTCGTCCAGTCACGGCCTGGGTGATCGTACCGGTTATATTTGAATTGAACTAATTGCATCAAATGATAATGCAGTATTTTGGGAGGTGAATTATGGATAATCTGCGCGAATGCACAATTAAGGAGATTGTCAGACAATACCCTGAAACTCTGGAAGTATTTATTAACAATGGTTTGGCCATATTTGCTGAGGAAAATGCTCTAAATGAACTGGGGTCAATTTTGAAACTAAAATCAGCCTTACGGACAAAAAAAATTGGGATTGAAGCTTTCGTGCAGTTGCTTAAGGACAAAATTGAGGATACAGCCTACTATAATAATCTATTTTCTTTAATAGGTGCCAATAAGACAGGCAGTTTCAACATCCATATTCCCTGCGGTTTGAAAGGGCCATTTGAACGTAAATTACAGACACTGTTGCAGATAATCCAGAAAAATAACGACAATCCGTATCATCAAGATATTGACGGAATCCCCGATCTGGCGATAACAAAAAGCTACCATTTCTTTAATGAAAATTTTATTAACAAATTTGTTAATAAAGGTCTTTATACCGCGATACCGCGGAAAGTGGTGAACAAGCAATTGGTTGACCTTGAGATTGTGGATCAGGAATGGCCTTTTAATGTAATCTGCCTTGGAATCTCGGTAATGGTAGTTGATCGAAAACGGCTCGGCGATCTACCAATGCCGAAAACTTGGGGGGATTTGCTGAAACCGGAGTATGAGCGTAAAGTCATGATAAACAGTCGTGGCGATTCTTTCAGTGATGCCGTGTTACTTAACATTTATAAGGAGTACGGAGAGGAGGGAATTGCACTTCTGGGGCGGTCGACGCATAGCGGGGCGCATTCCGCGCAAATGATCAAAGGCCTGGCGAGTAGTAATCCGGATTTGCCGCCTATTTATATCATGCCGGATTTTTTTGCACATACCATTAGTTCTACCACTACTATTGAAATAGTCTGGCCGGAAGACGGCGCTTTGGTAACGCCGTTCTTTTTTATGGTCAAAGCTAACAAAGTCGAGAAGTTCAAAGAGTTGGTCGATTTTTTAACAGGCCCGCAAGTTGGCCAAATCTGCGCTAATGCATACTTTCCTTCCGTTCACCCAGATGTAAGAAATAGAGTACCAATTGATGCTAAATTTAAGTGGCTCGGTTGGAATTACATAAAAGAACATGACATTGAGGCCTTGATTAAAAAATTGAATAACCTATTTTTGGTAAGCTATCGTGGCGATGAACTGCATAACGAGCCTTCGTCTACGGAGAGGGGGAATGTGGCTATTGGAAAAGCGTAAAGCAAGCGGCAATCCAGTATAAGTAAGATCATGAAAGAGGGCTTCTTAACACTAATCTGAGATGGGGAGAGGAATACCATGATAGGAAAAAAGCTAATATCGACGGTGTGCCTAGCAACGGTGGCTTGTATGCCCTTGGCGGCCTTTGCCGAAACAAGTGATTCAAAAGAAAGTTCTGAACTAAGCCCGGTTGTGGTTTCAGCGGATAAGGTTAAGCGACAGGATGAGAAACAAGATAATCAAGAAATTATTTCCAGTCGCCTAACCGTTCCGGAGAGCGCAAAGAGTGGAACTGAAGTTTTTACCAGAAAAGATATTGAAGCCATGCATCCTCGGAATGTGTTTGATATTCTTGAACAGGCAAAGGGTATAGTGGTGACCTATCAAGGGCGAAAACACCCGTATTTTATCAGAGACCGCGGCGGCGATCAAATGGGGATTATTCTTGATGGCGTGTATCTGCCTTGGTCGGCAGTATCCCGTGTAGTAGCGAGTTTGCCGGTCAATATGATTGAGTCAGTAAAAGTAATAAGGGATTCTACTGTTTTAACAATTGCGCCTATGGGATCCCTGGGAGCAGATCAGGCCGCATCAGGTCAGGGATTTATAATTATCACTACCAAAAAATCAGCATCGCCTGAAACAGAATTAAACATTGGTTATGGCACACTAGATACACAAAAATATCAAATTTTCCACGGTGATAAGAAGGACAAATTGTCTTATAACATAGGGTATACAAAAGCTAAAACAGACGGAAAAGAAAACTGGTACAATTTTTCTGACTCTGATTCAATTTTACTGAAAGGCGGCTATAGTGACAAAGGTTTTTCCAGCAATCTTATGCTATATCATGACAGAACAACCTCACCGTTTCAACGGGGAATAGAGTCAAATGGTAAACTCTCTTCGGCTAAATGGGGCTATGACCCGATGGATACGACGGTAATCGCCTATGACATGGCTAAACAATGGAACAAGCTAAATACAACTTCTTTTAGCTTTAGCTATACTAAGATTGATTCGGACTTCCACCAAGATACCTTTGGTAAGGCGCCTGTGGCCTCTGTCAAGTACGTGGATTACTGGCGAGAGTACAATCTTTGGCATACCATCGCCGCCAATAAGGATACATTAAAATTCGGTACGCAGTATATCAGTTGGCATACGCCAACAGGTACGGCTGGCGGTTTCGAGGGGAAAGAACAACATGAAGAATTATATGGTTATTATCTGACTGATGAGCACAGAGTTGATGATCGCTGGACTGTAGACGGTGGGATAAGGCTCGATAAACGTCATATTATATCTGGAACAGGTGAGATCGGAAAAAGAATAAATGATCAATGGGCACAAGATGGGATGACTTATTCGCTGGGGACTTCGTACAAATTAAACACTATATATAAACTGTCGACTCGTTTGGCATATTCTCGCCAGCCAGTCAGTGAGTATCTTATCCCAATTAGTGGCGTAACCTTGCATGGTGAGAAACGGTGGAAATATGAAACAGGAATTACGGCAGATTACAATAAAGCGTTCAATGTCGCGCTGACTGCGTTTTACTATAACATTGATAATTGTAAAATCGCCACCGATAAAACTACTGGGAGCGGAGTTAATATAACCACACTATATGACGAGGCTGATGTTGGTAGGCGCGGGATGGAACTGGGGGTTAATGGACAACTGTCAGACAAGTGGAAATACGATTTGAGTTATTCTTATATCAATTCCAGCAATGCCGATGACAACAGTCAGTTGTCGACAAATACCTATTCCTTGCGGCTGAATTATAAAAACAAAGACATTGCTGCAAATATAACGGCGTTACATCTTGATCCATTCCTCAGCTATGGGAAAAAGGCAGGTAATTTTAACCGTATCGATGCTAACATTAGTAAAGACCTGGATAAAAATCGCACGCTCACTTTATATGTGAGAAATATTGGTGACGTGCAGTATGCTACTATTTACAGACCGTCACTTGGTTACTTTAATGATGTTGGCCGGACTTGCGGTGTTGAAATGAGTATGAAGTTTTAAGAAAGTCGATGATTGGTACTACGCTAGCAAGGCTTGCTGGAGATGTTGCCCTAACGAAAGTATACAACTTTCGTTAGGGCAACATCGGCTGGTAATAGATCTAAAGGAAAGGGGGTTATGACGTCGAGAAAATTATGTGTATTGTTAACCATTGTTACTATTCTTGTTGTACTGACTGCATGTGGGAAAGAGTCAGTTTTACCAAAAGATAACCGACCAACCATTGATGTGACTGATATGAGCGGACGAACGGTAACTATTCCCAGGGAGATAAACAGGATATATGCGGTAGGTGTAAATGGTTCTATTATAGTATACACATTGGCGCCGGAGAAGCTGAGCGGCCTGGGTGTTTTACCGGCGAGCGGAACAGCAAAATATATTAGTGAGCAATATCATAAAATACCGGTACTGGGAGATATCGAGGGGAATTCGGCGAATAGTGAAACTGTTTTGAAAGCGAACCCAGATATTATTATTTCATCGATGATGGCTGATGTAGATAAGGCTACTACTATTACCAATGCAGATAGACTACAAAAGAAATTAGACAGGCCGGTTGTAGTTATTGACGGCAGACTTACCAATACAGACAAGACATACGAGTTTTTGGGCAATATAATGGACAGCAAAGAGCGTGCCAAAGAGTTGGGCGACTATTGTGCGAAGTCCCTAAAAGAAATTAAAGTCATGGTTGAAAAAATACCAGCAGAAAAACTAGTTCGTGTCTATTATGCCGAAGGGCCTAAAGGTCTGACAACTGACCCTGCAGGCTCCAGGCATACTGAGGTATTGGATTTTGTCAGGGGTATAAACGTGGCGCAAGTTCAAACTGGTTTGGATTCAGTTCCGGCAGGTGTTTCTTTGGAACAGGTGATGATCTGGAATCCGGATGTTATTATTACGGGAAAAGGCAAAGGCCATAATAGCGGCGGTGAATTTTATAATTATGCTTTAAAAGAGGATAATTGGGAAAATATTAAAGCTGTAAAAACTGGACAAGTTTACGAGATTCCAGCGTACCCGTTTAATTGGTTTGATCGACCTCCTTCAGTCAGCCGAGTTATCGGGATTAAATGGCTGGCAAACCTCCTCTATCCAGACTATGTAACTATAGATATTAAAGCTGAGGTAAAAGAGTTCTATGCTAAATTTTTTGACTATAACTTAAACGATCAAGAAATGGATGATATATTACAAAACGCTATGCGAAAGTAGCAGTGTCCCTGTCCCTCTTATGTCACTAAGCGAGAGTATGCGGATAACATACTGTCAACAATTCGGGCTAATGACTTAACACAATCTGACTTATGAGCCGCATATGATAAAGTAACATAAGATGGAGGTTTTAATTATGAATAAAGAAAAAATCAAAAATGTGATTGATGATGTCGGACGTAAAGCTAACTGGGCTATAGATGGCTTTGCTGCTTTCCATAATTTCGAAAAGTGGCAAGTATGGCTAGCTATTGCTATTGTGATTGTATTGATTGTGCTGATTATTTTATAGTTGTATAAAAATAGCGCCGCATGGCCTATTTTTTTTCTTGGCTTTCTACATGTGTAGTGCTATAATATATCCATATTATGGAAATTTAAGGGATGTGATATTATAGTTACTGGCATGGAAGAGACGTTAATACAAAAATTAACGGCACGTATACGAGAACAGCTAGTAGTAAAGGGGATTACGGATTTTAAGATTGCCGATGGTAATTTTTATTTTGCAAATGCTGCTGAAAAGACTAGAGCAAATGTGATTATCCGTGATTATTTAACTGATATGCTTGATAATGATGCAGAGCGTTTAATGTAGTTTGCCGCCTGCCGGGAGTTCGTCCTGGCAGGTGACTTTTTTATCTTGGATACGAGCCAAGACTCCCGCCTTTATAGGCGGCGTTAATTCAGGTGGAGTAGACTCTCCACCTGAATCCCCAATGTTTCAGCTATGCTGAAACGAGTTCACGGCCATAGTATTATATGTGGATTACAACAATCGAATGGCCGGCAGTAATAAGGCCGGCAATTAAACGGGATGCAACACTGACGATGGTATTGTTGTTCATTCCACTCGGTTATTTCGGGATATTCTATATCCTTCGGTTTTTTGCGGTTCATAATAAAACTCCTTTGTTCAGATACTACATGATATGCAGACAAATTAGCTTTGGGTTCTTTATACCAACTAAATAGATTAAACTGGAAATACTCTACTGATATGGTATAATATTATCTAGTTAAGATCAAAGGAGATGGTTTACCATGGCAAATCCCGTAATTTCAAAAGTTAGAGCCCTTCATACATATAGTGGAGAAACTGCTACTTATGCGGGGGTAGCGACAAAAAGCCTTGCGTTAGTAGGAATTGTTACAGCTTCGGCGCTGATTACTTGGGCAATAGGTTATGCAACTCCAGTTACGGCGACAGTTACCTCAATTATGGGATTTATTGCGGCTCTCGCCATAACCTTTCGGCCAGCATGGGCTGGATTTTTATCGCCGCTTTATGCTATATTGGAAGGCATGTTTTTAGCCGCTGTTTCAGCAATGTTTGCCAATATGTATCACGGTATTGTTGTCAATGCCGTGATGATAACATTTGGTATTGCAATTAGTTCAGCGATTATTTACGCCAAAGGGTATGTGAAAGTTAACGAAGGCTTTATGCGGGCCGTCTATATGGCTACACTCGGTATCGCTATAACATATTTGCTTGAATTTGTTTTAAGTTTCTTCGGCATTCGCATCCCCCAAATACACCAAGGTGGAACTGTTGGGATTATATTCAGCCTTGTTGTAATCGGTGTAGCTACCTTGAATTTGTTTATTGATTACGAGAATATCAGCCAAAGTGTACGACAAGGACTGCCAGCAGAATATGAATGGTTTTGTGCCTTTGGACTCCTGGTTACGCTTATTTGGCTATACATTGAAGTTTTAAATCTTCTCCGTAAATTGAAAGAGGAATAGGCTGGCGTGTGCCAAGTCCTTTAGGACGCAGGCAGAAGCCTTAGTCGTTCTATCCAGGGAAAGTTATACTTTCCATCTGGGAAAAAACCTTCCAGGCATTTGCGTGGAAGGTTTTTTTAATCAATTAGGCGATACCCAGATCTTCCTTCAAAGTCTTAGCCACTTCTGCTGCAGTTGTAGAAACCCGGAAAACCCGGTTGAACCCCATTTCCCGGAACCGACGTTCAATCTCAGGCCAATTCTTATCAAGCTCAAGCGGAGCGGCAACAGTACCACCCACATATAGGATGATATCCTTCAAGCCCGCCTCAATGCACTTTCCCCTAAACCCTTCGCAGTCTAGGAGACCCATCCCGTACATGGACGAAATAAGGATAGCATCGGCATTGATTTCTATTGCGGCGTTGATGAATTCTTGTTGTGGAACAACAGCGCCCAGGAATGCAACCGTAAAGCCCGCATCCTTAAATGTCTTTTGCAGAACCCAACCACCGATCATATGGGCATCGGCTCCGATGGTGCCGATAACTACACTTTTATTAACCTTTCTCTTTTCCATTTCTTCCTCCTAATTGCTTTGTGAATTTTTATTTTCATAGCTCTTTTTATATGAAAATCTCATCTGACAAATTTGTGTCACTACTTCGCAATCCTAGAAGCAAATTGCAAATCCTGCACCACCATGTCAAAGTTTAGCTCCCGGCCTTCCTTTTTAGCTCTTTCGGCAAGTTTTGCTTTGTGATACTCCTTAACTTCGGGCGGCAAGGGAATATCGCCAGTATTAAAATACCTTACAGCGCCTTCCGCATCGCGCATGACCGTGACATTCCCCTTGTTGTATTTCCAGGGAGTAAGCATGGTATCGACCCATCCAGCCTCGACGCCTCTGCACATGCCGACCGCCATATCGCCGTCGCCGGCTTCCAGGCACTTCTCCATTAGTGCTCTTACTTCCGCTTCGATCATTGTTTCTTCCAGCCTCAGTGCCTCGTTGTCCGGGATTTTCTGGGTACCCATCAGAGTAATAAGATGCCGTGCAATTCTTACCGACATGGCCATGCTCTCCTTGGTTGGCGTTGCAAACGCTTCATCCTGACATTTCAGGATGACTCCGGTAGCGCCGCACATTATTGGGATTATTGCATTCCAAGCGATCATGGCGTTTGCTTCTTCCGCCCGTGGAGGCCAGGCACCCAAGAACGGAAAACCTCCGGTAAAGAATTCCACATTATAGCCAAAGCGTTTACAATATTCGTTACTGAGCTTTTCCGTAACCCTGATCATGGCAATATCCTGAATCAGATTCATATTCTGACCAAGCTCCAGGAATTGATACTTTACCCCTTGCTCTGCGGCAAGCAAAGATTCGGAGACATTCACAAAACACCGATAGCCCGCACTGTCGTAGCCGGAGAGATTGCTGGGATTCCACGGGCATATAGGCACGCCGTTTTCTGTGTATATGCCGGCAAGGCGTGCCTCATACTGGTTTAATCTGATTTCTTCTTCCAAAGGTATGTTCTTGCAATGAGCTATTACTTCCTGAAGCGATCGAACAAAACAAGAGTTCCACCCGGCCGCCAAGGCAATCTCCGCAGCCAGTCGTCCGTCTTCGTCGGTTGAATTGAAACTGAGAGGCACTTTGGTTGCCTTCATAATCCTACGCGCCTCTTCGACACCGAAATTTACTATAGGCCAGCCGTTGAGCATAGACATACCCTCTTTTTTACTACGCTCGATGCCGGACTGAGCACTCTTAAAGTCTAGTTTCCGGGTGTAAGAGTCTGAGTAAATAAGCCACGCACCGTTACTGACTAAATCCGAGTTCGCTTCCACATACTCTAATCCCTCAATTGTATATTCGGTAAGAGCTCGTCCAAACTGAGGTATAAGTAGGTGCGTTCCCTTCTCCTTCGCTTCTTTCAGCTTCATCGCAAAATTTTTGCCCTGGGATAATTCTTTGGCGATCTCAATACACTCGCTTAGATTTTCGACGCCTTTTCCCGTTGGCCACATGGGAAGAACTTCTTCTTTCCGAATCTTGAAAAATTCTTCATCGGTTAGCCTTTTGTTTTTAATTTTGATTGCCATTTTTGCATCTCTCCTTATGTGTCAATATGCGTTAATGTGCGGAGCAAACTCTTTGGTTAGAGTAAAGTTGGCTTTAAATACTTCTTGGCAATTCTTAACGCTTGATCGGGATATTTTTCAGCTAATAATCCAATTCCGTATAAAATATAGTTACTATCCAAGTATGCTTTGGGTTCCTGAGGTTTCAAGCTCCATGGCGTTTCCGCACTGAATAACGCCGATCGCAATACTCTTTCTGGATGCAAGCCATACTTAAATATGCCGCCAGTTCCAATAACGTTTTCCGTTTTAAGGAAGTTTTTCCCCTGTTGAACGACGACTTCCCCGACAACTGTCCACTCTTTTTTTACAGTCCCAGCATGGCGCTGTACGGCCATCGACGTAGCAAATCCGGCTAAGGCGATATCTAGGTTAAACTCAACATCATTTGCAGGAACATAATCAACATTATTTGATATTTCCCCGACATATTTTGCAACATCAATTTGTTCACCATCAAGGGACGGAACAAGTGTTTTTAATTTTGCTATAAACCCTTCATTACCAACATGATCATAAATCGTTGGCGCATTATATCTTATCCCCAGATCTCCCTCGACCGTTCGCTTTACTCTTGTTTCAGGCAAGCCTTTAACAATCGATTGATAAGTTACAGGTAAATTGTCAATCACTGAATGAATATTAGTTGTAGCCCCACCTACCTCGACAACAATCACACTGCCTATTCCAGGTTCATTTTTGGTTCCATCAGCTAGCAGGGTTGCTGCTTGAAGCGTTGCCTTAGGGGTAGGTATGA